>Ga0210377_10000175_pt1 | contig 60821 bp, 46 predicted proteins | sample PLM4_65_b1redo_FD_155480 | JGI IMG/M metagenome (GOLD analysis project Ga0210377, IMG submission 155480) | Groundwater sediment microbial communities from an aquifer in East River, Colorado, USA - PLM4_65_b1 redo | ecosystem: Environmental > Terrestrial > Soil > Riparian zone | place: USA: East...
TATGAGTTTGTTAGCGTTAAACTTTTCTGGAGGTAGCATGCGTACAAATACTAAATCAGTTTTTCGTTGGTTACGGCTTACAGGGTATCTGGTAATCGTATTCATCATGCTGTCTTGCACAGTGTTTAGTGGAGCACAACTGAGCGATGACGGTTTATTTCGTTTAGATAATAATATCGTCGAAGTAAAAGATGACAATGGCAACTGGGAGCCCGTAGGCGATGTCACGTTCGAATTGGTCGGTGAACTCGAAAGCACCGACCCTTGGACTGTAGCAGGCACCACTTTTGAGACCCGCGAAACGACACAGATCGAAGAAGGTTTGGAAGTTGGCGATCTGGTGAAAGTGCGCGGGGTGATTCTTGAAGATGAAACCTGGGTGGCGTATTCCATAGAGCTTGCCGAAGAACAGACAGATCCCATCATTATCCTGATCGGTACCGTGGACGCGATTGACCCCTGGGTGGTGGATGGCATCTCACTGACAGTGACCGATGAGACAGAAATTCAAGGTGATATCACAGTGGGCATGGTTGTCCGCGTGGAGATCCTGCTCCTGTCCGATGGCACCTGGGAGGTGCTCAGTATTGCTCCGCTTGGCGAACCGACAGAAATTTCTGGATGTGCAACAGTCATTGCGACCATTCTCAGCGTAGATGGCAATGAGATCCAATTTTTAGGCTGGCCCGTACCTGTGACGCTTCAGGAAGATGATCAAGCACAGGCTAATGAAGAAAATAGCAACGAAAATGATGATGAAAATAGCAACGAAAATGAAGATGAAAATGGCAACGAAAATGAAGATGAAGATGATGGCGAGACTGATGATGTAACGCTTGCTCCAGATCAGGTCGTTCTGGCAGTGATATGTGTTTCTGACGATGGTCAAATTGTGATCATACAGATCATTGTCCTGAATGGCGATATTGATGACGGCAATTCATCGGGGAATGGCGAAAAAGTATTGGTCTGTCACAAGCCTGACAAAAAAGGCGGACATACCTTGAGCATCTCGTCCTCTGCCGTACCTGCCCACCTAGGTCATGGGGATACGCTGGGTGCGTGTCCTTAAGATAAGTGCTCCAGGTTTATGTACACATCGGGATGAAACTTCTTCATCCCGATGTGTTTTTATTTCAACGATGCTTTCCCTGTATAATATTTTGATATGAGTGACATTCACGAACAATTGCGAGCCTTGCTTGATAAAGAAGGCGCAGTCTATCGCGTGATCGAACACGAAGCGGAAGGACGCACCGAACTCATCGCGCAGATCCGCGGCAACCGTATTGAGCAGTCGGTCAAATCCATGACTTTGCAAGTGCGGTTGAACCGCAAGGAAAATATGTATTGCCTCGCGAATATCCCCGGCGATTGCCGCGTGGATTTTGATGGGGTCAAAAGTTATTTCAATGCCGATAGTGTCGCATTCGCCTCACGTGAAAAGGCACAGGCGTTGACCGGTTGCGTGATCGGGGCGATCCCGCCTTTTTCGTTCAATGAGCAGCTTCAAGTGTTGGCTGATCCGCTGGTCCTGGAAAACGAGGATGTGGTCTTCAACGCTGGCCGCCTGGATCGGTCCATCTTCATGAAACTGGCGGATTACGTCCGCATTGCCAAGCCGCAGATCGTGAAGATCGCGTTGCGGAGTTCGTAAACAAAAAGGCGCTGACTTGCTCAAGTCAGCGCCTAAAATTTTCAGCAGGTTTCCCCATCGTCATCCACATAACAAGTATCGCCCTGGAACAATTGCCATTGCCGCATGAACTGTGTCAACTCCTTGATGTAGGCAGGGATGGCATCACCACTGACAACGATTTCGTTGTTCGTGATCACTGGCAATGCAGTTTCCTTGCCGAATAATTGTGCGCTTTGATCTGAATTAATGATCACGCGGTCATAGCCGAGAACCAGGTCACGGAACTCCGCTTCGATGGTGTCGGCTTGTGCGCTGTGTTCTTCTCGAAAAAGTTTGATCATTGCATACCTATATGAGCTGTGCTTGTAATCATAGCTTGTTTGAGTACGCTGAATCTTACGCCCGCAGAGACGATCGAAATTTGTTCAAAGGCTATTAATTTCATGCCCGATATCAATCTGTAGGCTGGCATCTCTGTAGTTATCCCAAAATGATATAATCTTTTCAGATATGGAAGAAGGCGCGTTACTCAACAACCGTTATCAACTTCTCGAACGCATCGGCACCGGGGGCATGGCAGATGTGTTCCGCGCACGCGACTTAATGCTCGAGCGTTCGGTCGCCATCAAGATCCTCCACGAAACTTATTCAGATGACCAATCGTTCCAGGACCGCTTTAAACAGGAAGCGCGCGCCGCGGCAAACCTTTCGCATCCCAACATCGTCACCGTCCATGATTTTGGGTTTGACCACGGTCAACTCTTCATTGTCATGGAACACATCCCGGGCAAGGACCTGAAGACCATCCTGCGCCAACGCGGACGCTATTCTGTGGAAGAGACGATTCCCTTGATCGTACAAGCCTGCGCTGGCATCGGGTATGCCCACCGCGCGGGGCTTGTCCATTGCGACATCAAGCCGCACAACATGATCGTCACGCCTGATGGGCGTCTCAAAGTCACAGACTTCGGCATCGCCCGTGCCCTCTCCACCATCCTGCCTGATGAACGCGCCGATGTGGTTTGGGGTTCGCCGCAATATTTCTCGCCTGAGCAGGCTGTCGGCGAAGCGCCCTCACCCGCCTCCGATGTTTACTCGTTGGGCGTTGTGCTTTACGAAGTGCTTACCGGTGCATTGCCTTTCACCGCGCCCTCCAGCGAAGAACTCGCGCGCATGCATCTGGAAGAAAATCCCATTCCTCCCAGCGAATACATCCCGGATATTCCCACCGCGCTCGAAGAGATCGTGATGAAGGTGCTCTCGAAGGAACCCGCCGCGCGTTATCGCACAGCCGATCAACTCGGGCGCGTGCTCCTGCGCTTTGGGACACAACGTGACGTCCCGCCTGCCTCCGCCTTGAGTTTGACGCCTGAAACTGCTGCTTATCAAAAAGCGACAGATGCGGTTCCCTCCAAGCCTCGGCCTGCCATCTCGCTCCCGGAAATTAATCTCCCCGAAATCATCATGCCCGAAGTGACCATGCCTGATGTTGAGATCGATTGGGCCGCGGTTGGGCTTGGTCTGCTGGCTCTCATTGCAGTCGGTGGCTTGATCCCGTTTTGGATCTATATTTATTTTCTCTATAATCCGCGTTAATCAGTTGCTCTCGCCGCCGTCCCTTGCGAAGCATCCCGTGGGACGGCGGCGAGAACGCCGCCGGGAGCACTCCCATGACATCACACATCCTCGCCCCCTCCATCCTCTCAGCAGATTTTACGCGCCTCGGCGCAGAGATCGCTGCTTGCGAATCCGCTGGTGCAGACTGGCTGCACATTGATGTGATGGATGGACACTTCGTCCCTAACATCACCATGGGACCGTTCATTGTTGAGCACTGCAAACGCGCGACCAAACTTCCGCTGGATGTGCATTTGATGATCGAGAAACCGGAACAACATCTCGAAGCCTTTGCCAAAGCCGGTGCGAATCATTTGACCGTACACGTGGAGACCTGTCCGCATTTGCATCGGACATTGGAATTCATTAAGTCGTTGGGATGTAAGGCAGGGGTGACGTTGAATCCGGGCACACCTATCGGGGCGCTGGAGTCTGTTCTCCACCTCGCAGATCTGGTGTTGATCATGAGCGTGAATCCAGGTTTCTCTGGCGGAAAATTTGTCCCTGAATCCTTTGCCAGAGTCGCGGAAGTCCGCAAGCAGTTGGATGCGTTGGGGTCATCCACCTGGCTCGAAGTGGATGGCGGCGTCAACGCTGAAAATATAACCAAACTAAAGGAAGCTGGGGCTACGGCATTTGTCGCGGCGACGGCTGTGTTCAAACATCCGCAGGGCGTTGCAGCTGGAATTCAGGCACTGCGCTCGGGCAATTAAACAAAAAATACGGCACATCAATGTGCCGTATTTTTTGTTGGAAAACTTTGGAACCTTAGGCGAGAGACTTGCCCATTGCCTTGATGCACTTGGTGCAGAGCACTTTATGCACAACGCGTCCCTTTTCCATCACAATCGTTTTCTGCAAGTTGGGCTTGAAGGGACGATTGGTGGCGCGCTGGGAGAATGAGCGGGAGTGTCCGAAGGTTGTGGCTTTACCACAGTGAGCGCATTTAGCCATTTGATAACTTCCTTTCTTGCTATAATTCCGAAAGAACTTTGAGTATTAATTGCCCTTTTCGAAGGCACGGCATTTTACCATAGAAACCCCCTCGGCTCAAGACGAGATGATACAATTATCAAAAAAGAGGCAAATATGGGCGAAGACACAACATCATTGGGTGGGATCCATGTATCCCCGGGTGCGATAGCGACCATCGCTTATCATGCCACACTTGAATCATATGGCGTGGTAGGGTTGGCGCCAAAGAACCTTGCGGACGGCATCGTAAGGTCTATCACGCGTGATCCCTCACGCGGTGTGACCGTTCACTATAACGGCGAAGACATTGATATCGAGATCCACGTCATTGTAGAATATGGCACGCGCATCAATTCAGTGGCGGAAAGTGTGGGGAACACCGTCCGCTTCCATGTGGAAAAGGCGCTGGGACTCAGGGTGAACAAAATTGATGTTCACGTGGCGGGTCTGAGAATCAGCAATATCGATTAGTGAGGAAAGAACCTATGGCTGTAAATACCGCGCGTGTCCAAAAATTGCGTAAGCGCCAAATTGATGGTCAATCCCTGAAGCGACTAGTGGAAGCGGGTATGACCTGGCTCCGTACCAACCAGCAGATCGTGAATGCGCTGAACGTTTTCCCGGTGCCAGATGGCGATACCGGCACGAATATGCTGCTCACGTTGACATCAGCATATAATGAGGTTAAAGATTCAGGCGAGAAACATCTCGGCAAGATGGCAAATCTGGTGGCAAAAGGCGCATTGATGGGCGCACGCGGAAATTCAGGCGTGATCCTTTCGCAGTTATGGCGCGGGTTTGCGCGTGCCGTGCAGGATCATGCAACACTCGATGCCGAAACACTTGTGAAAGCATTTGCGGAGTCACGCGATACGGCTTATAAGGGCGTCGTCCGCCCGGTGGAGGGGACGATCTTAACCGTCTCCAAGGGGATTGCCGCAGGAACAGAAGCCAGCCTCGGGTCCGCGCATGATGCAATTGATATCCTGGAAGCCGCAGTGAAATCGGCAGATGAATCCGTCAAACAGACTCCCGAGTTGCTGCCTGTCCTCAAACAGGCGGGCGTGGTCGACTCAGGCGGTAAGGGATTATTCTTTATTCTGGAAGGCATGTTGCGGCACGTGTATGGTGAGTCATTGGATACGCCGTTGATCAGTGTGCACGCGCTTTCGGCGATGAATTTTGAGAACGCCATGCAGGAAGTGGAAGAGGGTCAGGACTACGAAGTAGTCGTGGATTTTTTCCCGCAGGGCGAGTTGGATCTACCGAAGTTTTACGGGCAACTGGAGGAAATGGGCACGTCCATTCAGGTGGGCGAAGGTGATGGCATGTATCGCATGCACATCCACGTGCCGCTTGAGAAACGCTATGAGCCGATCGATTACATTATGGGCATCGGCACCATCACCAAAGTGGCGATGGAAAATCTTTTGGCGCAGATGGATGATATTCAAAAGAGCGCAGCCAAACAACCCCTCAAGTTCGCTGCAGTGGAACCCGGTCAGATCGCGGTGGTGGTGGTATCGCCAGGTACAGGCTTGAGCCGCATCTTTGCGAGCCTGGGTGTTGCGGCAGTGGTGGCAGGCGGGCAAACGATGAACCCCTCCACGCAGGATATTCTGGCGGCGTTCGAAAATCTGCCGACCGATAAAATTATTATTCTCCCTAATAACAAGAATATCGTCATGGCGGCGAATCAAGCTAAAGAAGTGACGGTGAAACAGGTGGCGGTGGTGCCGAGTCGCACCGTCCCACAAGGACTTGCCGCCATGCTCTCGCTTCAACCCGACGGGGAAGTTGATGCGGTCGCCGAGAAAATGACCAAAGCCTTGAGTTTGGTTAAGACCGGTGAGATCACTGTTGCAACCCGCACCGTTGAGATCGATGGTGTCAGCGTGAAAGATGGACAGGTGATCGCTTTGCTGGATGGCAAGCTGGTCGTTTCAGCTGGTTCTGTGGAAGAAGGTTGCTTGGGCTTGCTCGAAAAAGCAGGTGCCATGGAACACGAGATCATCACACTCTTTTATGGTCTGGATATGCCGCATACAGAAGCCAACCGCATCGCCGATATGGTGCGCGCCAAATATCCAAAACAGGAAGTTGAAGTGCAAGAGGGCGGGCAACCGCACTATCACTTTATCGTTTCGATCGAATAGAGAATTATCAAGAAGATTATCCGCTTGTGCGGGGGCTAAGCCCCCGCACAAGCATTTAAACTAATCTCCATTTTTTACAAGTTGCGCTGGTCCCCCGGCGTGGGCAACGCGTACATCTTCGACCCCATCGATCTCCCGCAGGCGTTTATTCACCGTGTTTGATTCTGCATCAAGGCAGATCACATGGACATTCGCGCCTGCATCCACGGTGTAACAGGCGGGCAATCCTTCACTACGCCACTGGCGGACAGCATTCATCACAGCCAATGAGGCGGGTTTCCAGTAATGTAACGCGGGCGTGGAGGTCATCATCACGGAGTGCATGATGTCTGAATCCAACTCAACAATGGATGCAAACGCGTCAAAGTCTTTATTGAGGATCGCATTGCGGCAGAGCTCAAGTCGGCGCGGAGTATCAGCCACCCGCGCGGCTTGCAATGGACTGGTCGGTGCAATCGCATGTCCCTCCGTGGAGCCGGTCTTCTTGTGTGAGGCGCTGACGATGGCAACGCAATCCACCAACTTCCAATGTTCGGCAGGCGCGATCGAGAAGGCGAATGAGTCATCGTCGGTTGTGCCGACCTGCCACTCCACGAATCCGCCGGGGATGGATCTCGAAGCCGAACCAGACCCACGCCGCGCCAGACGCGAGAGTTCCGGCTCGGTGAGGTTAAGTCCCGCGGCTTTACTGCCAGCCAAAGCCAGCGCCGCAAACGCCGAAGCCGAAGAGGCGATCCCTGCGCCAGCAGGAAAATTATTCTCACTCACAATTTCAGCACGCTCATGAATATTCGCCATGCCGCGGATAATATCCAGGATATACGCGACGCGGTTCAACCCCGTGCCGGTGATCTCATGTCCGTTGATGATGAGTTGGTCAAATGGCAGCGATGGCTGAAAACTGATCGATGTACGCGTGTACAATCCATCCAGGTTCATCGAGATGGAACCGTTCATGGGCAGGCGCAAGGTGTTGTCGCGATTGCCCCAATACTTAATAAAGGCGATGTTGGGCGCAGCTTGGGCGGTGGCTGTAGTCATGGTGTGATGATACCACCTCTATGCACTAGCTGAAATATCGCAACATGACGATGGGCTTTATATTTTCTCTTATAACGATTAAGTTAGGCGACCATCCCTTAACGTCACTTGTTTGGGTAAAATGAGGGTGGAGGATGCCCCAACATGGACGAAAAAAACTTTCATCAGGAAATCTGGGAGGAATCTCTTTCAAGAACACGCCAAGCGTACAACGACAAGGCGGATAGAATGAAGCTGATTCTCAGAGTCTTGTTTGTTGTCCTTGCTATTATAGTTCTAATTGGTTTTGGTTTATGGAGTCGGTATGAGTATATACCTGGATTCATGTGGGGATTATTTGGAGCTGATCTATTGGCAATACTTGCAAACGCTTTTTTTGTTCCTATCATGGCGTATAAAAACATGTGGAATGTCGCCGCTGAAATTCATAATAAACAAGGAGTGGTTATATTAGAGAACAAAAAGAAGATTGAAAAACTTCAACAAGAATTAAAAAAAGAACTTGTTGATGTTGAACTGGATATTTACGAATGGGGGTTTTACGAACCAAATGTTACCCCATTAAGTGAAATGGTGTGCGTAGTAGTAAAAAATCTTGGGAATGAAGATATAAGGTGTTATGGAGCACTTACCCTTTTGATTAGAGTGAATTCTGATCACAGCACAAACAACCTGCTCGGGGAAGCGATACGTAACGGTTCGTTAATTTCATGGAGTGGCGGAGGAGTAAATGACGAACAAGAAGTACTTATAAAAGCAGGGCATGAAAGAATTCTAAATATTGCTAATGGAATAGATGGCAATCTAATTTTCAAATTACAGAACCTTAATTTTACTCAAAACCAAAATGGAACATACGCTTTTGATGTTGAAATAGGTGGTCATGTCGCTGGAAAAAAGATTGTAAATAAAACAGAATGTTTTTATATTGATTATGATAAGCAGTACAAAACTTATTCTGGAGGGGAAGAAAGACCTTTCAGCGATTCAGATGAAGTAAATAAAATATCTGATATAACTGGTTACGATCAATTTGGACCTGCTTCGTTCAGAAAACTAGATATAAGAAAAAGGAATTGTAAAGATGACGAACAGAAAACAATCTGATAGGAAGCAAAAAACGCCCTCCGAAAAGAGCGTTTTCGCGGAAGAGGACTTCATCAAAGCCTTGAAAAAGGCGACCCGCTTCACGTGATTTCAAGGGATACTCTCCTTAAGTTATATCAGGAGCGCTTTAATGGTCACCATCTCGTTCATGCACGTGATAAGGCACATTGACTATCACGATGCCTGGTTGGCGTTTAAGTTGGCTGCGGAGAAGGTTTGCAGTGTTCATGTGCAATGCAGACGCTACGAGACTCCCTGAAACAAATTCAGGCACAACAATGGTCATGGTTTCACCTGGCTGACGCTGCCGGATAATATCAGTGATATATGCCAATAGAGGTTCATGCAAGAGACGATAAGGTGAATTTAGCATCACCATGCGCACACCTTCACCCCAGGTTTCCCATTTTTTGCGGACCTTTTCAGACTCGACTGGTTCTATCACGACATGAATGGCTGTCACATCATCTGACAACATGCGTGCATACCGCAGCGCAGCCAGCGTGCCTTGATGCACGCCGCTGACCGGCATGATGACACGATGACGGATGGTATGCGAGGGTTGTCCGCCAAAATTATCAAGGGATAGTTTTTTGGCAAGCCGTTTGTAGTGATGATGAATTGAAAAAAAGATCGTGACTAGTACCGGGGTTAAGATAAGCACCACCCAGGCGCCCTCCCTAAATTTTGTTACCGCAAATACCACCATCACGACCGCTGTACAGACTGCGCCAAAACCATTGATCATCATCCTATAGCGCCAGCCTTTTTCGTATTTCAGCGTTGACCCCGGCTCAACAACTTCCTCGCCTGCTTTTAGATGTCCGATCTTCCACCAGCGGCGTGCCATGCCCGCTTGTGAAAGTGTGAAGGAAAGGAATACCCCAATGGCATAAAGCGGGATGAGCCGCGTCACACTGGCTTGAAAAATAATAATGAGGACCGATGCAATAACTGCCAATGCCACGATGCCGCGTGAATAGACCAGACGGCTTCCACGGTACGTGAGCTGGCGCGGCAGGAATCCATCACCGGCATGCAACGCGCCCAAACGGGGAAAATCTGCAAAGGCTGTGTTGGCAGCCATAATAAGAATGACCGTTGTGCCGGAGATCAACATAAGATATGGAATGCCCCGGCTGCCATAGATCGTTCGTGCCAACTGCGAAATGACGGTTTCTTGCTCGGAAAACACCGCATGTACCTGACCGGTTAGAAATGAAAGTGCAAGGAATAATGCACCTAAAATCAAGGACATCCAGATCAGGGTGATGCCGGCATTTTTACTGCGCGGTTCCTTGAAAGCAGTAATACCATTGGAGATCGCTTCCACACCGGTGAGGGCAGTTGTACCGTTGGCAAAGGCGTGAAGCAAAATGAAGGGGGTAATGACCGAAATGATATGTTGCACCTCAAAGTGTGGCGGATTCACCACCATGCCAAGTGAGCCAGTTAAGTAGCGGAATAACCCGAAGCCAACTGTAAACACCATTACCACTACAAAAAAATAGGTTGGAACGGCAAATGCTGCCCCAGACTCTTTAACGCCTCTAAGGTTTATCAACATGATAAAAAACACGGCTATTACGGCAAGTACCACCCGATATGGGAACAAAACCGGGTAGGCAGATACGATTTGCGCAACCCCAGCTGAAATTGAAACAGATACGGTTAGGATGTAATCTGTGAGCAGCGCTGCACCGGCGGTTTGCGCTGGCAATTCACCGAGGTTGTCGCGTGCCACAATATAAGCGCCGCCTCCGCCTGGGTAGGCATGGATTGTCTGTTCATATGAAATGGTGACAATTGCCAATAAGGTAATGATCGCAAGCGAGATAGGGAATAAATATCCATATGCCATCGTGCCTGCAATGGCGATCACCCCCAAAATTTCCTGAGTGGCATATGCGGTGGAGGAAAGTGCGTCCGACGCAAAAACTGCAAGACCAATAGCCTTGCCTATGGTTTGATGGGGGGCATCCGCAGTGGATAAAGGATTGCCTAGAAGCCAGGAACGCAAAGTGCGTGGTGGCTTGTAATCTGTAGCTCGTTCAATAATAGATGTTGGTAAATTATTATCTTGTGTGATCATGGAATGGGTTCCGGCCCGATTATTATTTCCTGTAAGTTATTTGAATAAGTTGTTCCAGACCCATATCAGCCAGAATTCAACAGCGGTTGTCAGCAATTGCAATATGATCGTCCAGTCTTGTGCGAGTTGATCGATCTTGATCTGTAGCGTGAAGAAGCCCAGGATAATGGCAATAAAACCAAGCCATACAGCAGCTTGGGATAGCCAGTTTGAACGCGAATCGTTTTGAGGATAGAGTCCGGAAAGGATATAAAGCGGCATATCCAGGTCTGATTGCAGGATCTGGCTCAAGGGTCTTTGCATCAAACCGGCGCGTTGTTCAGCACAACACACAACCATATCGCCCGCCTGCTGGCGTGTCTTCACAACCTCCACCCAATTCCTGCCAGATACGACTTCTGCTTCTGCTGACACATTGCCATCTTTCACCATGGCAGACATGGTGGCTAGTCCGCGCCGTAGGCTGGGTTCCTGTGTTGCATCATTACATAGACTGATGAACTTGATGTGTGCCCCAGTGGCGTTTGCCAACTCCCATACTCTCTGCGTTACAGCAGTCAGATCAGCTTCAAGGCTGGGCACAAGGACAATTAAACGATGGGCAGATTCGGGGTCCGGTTGAGACACGATGGGTAGGGTCAATACTTGATGTTCGTAGTTAATTCTGGTCATGTCACCTCACAGTAAGTAAATCCTATCAACCCCGTATAAAGCGGTGACAAAAAAAATGGGCAATCATATAAAGAACAAATAAAAACGCCCTTTTGCAAGGACGTTGTAAGGTGCTGGATTTATTTCATTGCGAGAATCTATTCGTCTGCGATAAATCGATATCCAATTCCTGGTTCGGTAAGAATAAATTGCGGGCGTTCGGGGTCGACTTCGAGCTTTTTTCGAAGTTGTCTCATATAGACGCGCAGATATTCTGTGTGGTCGGCATCGGCGGGACCCCAAACCTCGGTGAGAATGTTTTGATGGGTAAGCACACGTCCATGATTGGCGGCGAGATAGGCAAGTAATTTGTATTCAGTGCCGGTTAATTTAATTTCATCTTCGCCCAACTTAACGATGTGCCACGCAAGATCGATCGTTAGCCTGCCGGCCTTGATAACTTTGCTCTGCGTGCCCTGCGTGCGCGTGGAATGGCGCAGCGCCACTCGCACACGCGCCAGCAATTCTTCGATGCCGAACGGCTTGGTAAGGTAATCGTCGGCGCCTTTATCCAGCGCAGAAACTTTATCACGTTCACTGTCACGCACCGAAAGGATGATGATCGGAGTTTGAGTCCATTCACGCAGACGGGTACAGACTTCCACGCCATCCATATCTGGCAGACCCAGATCGAGAATAATGATATCGGGTTCGTTCGCGGCAGCGAGGGTGAGACCTTCTTCACCACGACTCGCCGTTGTCACTTTGAATCCTTTTTCAGTGAGGATGGTGCGAATCGCGCGCTGGATTTGCGGCTCGTCATCAATAACGAGAATATGCGGCTCGTTGCTCATTCGGTCTCCGTATCCATGGGCAATTTAGGCGATGGTACACCTTCCCAGATCAATGGTAATGTAAAGTTAAACGCGAGTCCATCAGTTACATTCTCCGCCCAAAGTCGCCCACCATGTGCTTCGATGATGCCCTTACAGATCGAAAGTCCCAGACCCGTACCTGTGACACGATCCGCAGCAGTGATGCGGAAAAACTTATCGAAGATTCTTTCGAGATGTTCCTGCGGCACCTGCGGTCCCTGATTGCTGACGATCACGTGGGTCGTTTCGCCCTCCACGAACGCGCTAATGCGTATCACGGTTTTCTCTGGCGCGTACTTCACGCTGTTACTGACCAGGTTCGTAAAGACCTGTTCCATTTGTACATAGTCCACGGGCACGAGCGGTAGACTCTCGGGCATATCCACTTCAACGCGATGTTCCACTGCCAGATGCTTCATGCGTACCAGAACGCTGCTGACGATCTCAGATAATATGTTCCAGTCACGTTGCGGCTTAAGGACTCCAGACTCGATGCGCGACATGTCGAGCAGGTTGCCAACCAGCATATTCAAATGATCCGCTTCATCATCGATCGCGGCGATCAACTCGGGGCGTGCGGCGGAATCCCAATGGACATCATCGCTTCTCAGACTGGAGGCTGCCGCTTTGATGGTGGAAAGCGGAGTTCTCAACTCATGTGAAACTGAAGACAAAAGAACAGACTTCAGATGATCACTCTCTTCAAGGACGCGCGCCCGGGACTCTGCCTGGGCGAGTCGCGCCCGCTCGAGCGCCAATGCGCCCTGGCTGGCAAAAGTCTGAAGCAAGCGCTTCTCACCGGACGTTAGGGCTGGTCCTGCCCTCCAAAGCCGGATCTCCCCGAGCGTACCGCGCGCCACCTGTATGGGAACAACCCATTCTGGCGGACGAGTCGGTTGACCTGATTCGGGTAAACGAAAATCAAAAGGCTCCGTCCCTGTGATATTTAATTCCACTGCTTCGCCATGCGAAAAATCCTGCACCTGTTTGGCAAGAATTTCAGCGATGGTATGCCGATCATGGAGCCCTGCGAGGGCAGTGCTGAGTTCATAAAGTTGTGTGGCTTCACGCTCGCGTGCTGTTGCCGCGGCAAGACTGCTCTGCATGCGTCCGACCAACTGGCTGATCACGATCGCCACAACTAGAAATATTACCAGGATGACCACGTCGGTCGGGCGATGGACCGTGAAGTTGTAATAGGGTTGGATAAAAAAATAATTGAATGTAAGGAATGTCAAAAATGCACTGGTGATGCCAGGTCCAAGCCCCCAAAAGGCGGTGATCAAGCCCAGAGGAATTAAATATAAAAGAGCTACCAATGCCGTATCGAGCGCTGCTCGCAGGGTAAATAAAAACGCTGTGACCAGGGCGATGAAACCCCATGCAAGCAGGTAATGGGAAGAACGCAGGAAAAAAGTTGAACTCCGCATGGCTACGGATTTCATTATACCTTTTTGGAAAATGAAGATGCGGGTCATCAACGGTTTACAGCGCATACAGAAAAGCCGCCAAGCACCTGTCTCCCCGCTGTGGTTTGGTTGCTAAAAAATGTCGGCTAAAGATATCCCGCCTCGAAACCACCCGCGCCGTTAGTATTGTTGTGAATACTTAGTAAAAGCAATATTAGGATTTGTTTGGGCGGTGGCTATTGTCGTATGTTGATCTTATCAAGAAAAGACGGTCCACAAGTTTCTCATTTAACGAGTATTGCTCCAGCTGTTTCCAGTTCAAACCCGGCAGGCCATTGTGTGTACCGGTTATATTTGGCGCCATGCAAGTCAGCGCCAGCCAGGTTTGCGTCAGTCAAATTGGCAAAGCTTAGATTGGCATTATTCAACTTGGCACCGCTCAAGTCAGCTCCGCGAAAGTCAACGTCGCGTAGGTCAGCTTCTACGAGTGTTGCCCCGTGCAGGTTGGTCTTGCGCAAGCTGGCGTCTTCGAGGTTCGCTTTGCTCAAATTAGCATAACGTAATCTTGCAGCATCGAGGAAAGCGCCATTTAGGTTTGCACCACTTAGGTCTGCTTTACTCAGATCAGCTTCAGTGAGATCAGCCTTGCTGAGGTCATAACCTGCAAGTTGCAGGGGCTTGGAACCATTTAGTAGTGCGCTAAGTTCTTCTTTTGTGTATTGCATTTTATTCCTTTTATAAATCTTTGTTGGGAGAACAGTTAATTCGATTGCTTTCTTCATAACTGTTTGATGGAAACGCTGATAAGGAGAGCGAAGTGGTGCGTATGGCTCTTTTATGAAAAGTTTATCACGAAGTGCACGACATCTCTCATACTGATAAAAGTGTTTACCGCAGGGCAGTTGTATAATCCTTGCAAAAACAATTCATCCAAAACTTGTTTTTTTTACAAAGCAGGAGAAAATCATGGCAGAACATTATCAACACCTTGGCGTTTTTAGTGACTGGGTTGCTACAGCGCAAAGACAGCAGACGCTGTATCCCGTAGCGGCTCCCGGACCGCAAACCCAGGCACTCATCCGCGAATGTTTAGGATTCTGTCACGTGGATGAAAATCCCATGGATGTAAAGATCGAACGTGAATGGGAAAGAGATGGGTTGATCGGTCAGGAAGTGTCCTGGTCAGTGGGATTCGGTCCGCGCACTTATGCTTATGTCTTCAAACCTTTGAACGCAACGAGACCATTGCCTGGGATCGTCGCCTTGCACGACCACAGCGGTTTCAAGTTTTATGGAAAAGAAAAGATCGCCGATGGACCAGATGAAACGTTGCCGGTACTGCAGGAGTTTCGCAAGGTCTCCTACGGTGGACGAGCATATGCCAATGAATTGGCGCGTGAGGGGTTTGTTGTCCTCGTCCATGATGTATTTTTGTGGGGCAGTCGCGGTTTTCCGCTGGAGACCATGCTGGAAACAATGGACAGCAAAACAGCCGCGCTTGTGGAAGCGCAGTCCGATGAGATCGAACGATATAACACAGCTGCCAATTATCACGAGGACCGTGTCTCAAAATACTGCAACATCCTTGGCACCAGCATGGCAGGTGTCGTTGCTTATGAAGACCGCAGCGCCTTGAATTACCTGCTCTCCCGCCCAGATGTGGATACGCAACATATTGGGTGTATCGGTCTATCCGGTGGTGGGAATCGAGCCGCATTGTTGAGTGCTACTCACGACAGTATTCAAGCCACAGTCATTATCGGATTGATGACCACCTATCAAGCTTTGCTCGACCATAACATGTCTCACACGTGGATGTTGTTCCCCTTCGGTTGGGCACGTCACGGCGATTGGCCCGATATTGCTGCATGCCGCGCGCCGTTGCCACTGCTGGTTCAATATGATCTGCAAGATTATTTGTTCACAGAGACTGGTATGCGAGAAGCGCATGCGCGTTTGCAAAATCAGTATGAAAGCGTTGGAAAGCCTGATGCATATACTGGACAGTTCTATCCTGGCACGCACAAGTTTGACTTAGAGATGCAGACGAATACATTTGATTGGTTGAAGAAACAGTTGCAATAACAATGTAAGTAACCATTTTGCTTTTGTATTTGGGATTGGACATCTTTGCTATAATCCGTTCAACAGGAGCATTACAGCATGACCTATCAACCCACGCTCGAATCGGTCAAAAGCCACCCCATGCCAAACTGGTACGACGATGCCAAGTTTGGCATTTTTATTCATTGGGGCATATATAGTGTCCCGGCGTATGCGCCGCATGGCGAACTGACGGCAGAAAAATTGATCAAAGGCGAATTGGGTTTTGCTGAATCACCGTATGCCGAGTGGTATCAGAACAGTCTGCGCCTCAAAGGCAGCCCCACGCAGCAATATCACGCGAAAACCTATGACGCGGATTTTCACTATGAGCAGTTTGCACCGTTGTTCAATGAACAAATCAAAAAGTGGCATCCTGAGTCATGGGCGGAGTTGTTTTCAAATGCCGGAGCGCGTTATGTGGTGCTGGTCAGCAAGCATCATGATGGTTTCTTGATGTGGAACAGTCGCCATCCCAATCCGCGTAATGTGAATTGGCAGGCAGTGCGTGATGTGGCGGGCGAGTTGAATCAGGTCGTCAATGCCAAGGGCATGAAGATGGGTTTTTATTATTCCAGTCTACTCGATTGGAGCTTCACCAAAACGCCCATCAATTCGCTCGCTGAACTCATCGCATCAAGCGACACCAGCCGCGAATATCTCACGTACATCGAGAACCATTGGCGTGAACTTATCGAGCGCTACGATCCCTGGGTCCTGTGGAGTGACATCGGTTATCCGCCCGGTTTTGATCTCCCGAAATTATTTGCAGATTTTTACAATCGCAAACCCGAAGGCGTGGTCAATGACCGCTGGATGCAATTGCCGAAATTCTTTTTCAACAAAGTCGGTCGTTACATTCTTACCCAAATCATCAAGCGCATGGGGCAAGGCGAACTCAAAGTTCCGCACAGCGATTTCACTACGCCTGAATATGCCACGCTTGATCACATCGCGCTGCATAAATGGGAAACCTGTCGCGGCATCGGTAATTCGTTTGGTTATAACCAATTCGAGGATGCGACTGAGTATCAAAAAGCGGATGATCTGATCCGTCTGCTGGCGGATATCGTCAGCAAGAACGGGAATCTGTTGTTGAATGTGGGGCCACGTGCCGACGGCTCTCTCCACCCGCAGCAGGTCGAGGCGCTCAAGGGAATGGGCGCCTGGCTGAAAGCGAATGGCGAGTCTATTTATGGCACGCGCCCGTGGACGAGATTTATGGATGCAAGCGAAAACGGTGCAGAGGTGCGGTACACATCCAAAGGCGAGACGCTCTATGCTATCGTGACAAAACTGCCTACGAATGGAGTCGTCGCTTTGCCGGGAGATGTTGAGGGGAGTATTACGCTGCTTGAAACGGGAGCAAGTTTACGGGTGGAAGGAAGCGGAGCGAAGTCCCTTGTCACACTTCCGGCTGAGTCAAACATCCCAGTGTTGAAAATCCAAAAGTAGAGAGTCGCTATGCTCAAAGGAATCCCGAATGTGATCTCGCCTGAACTTCTGAAAATTTTGATGGAGATGGGACACGGCGATGAGCTGGTGATCGCCGATGGAAATTTCCCGGCGGCGAGTATGGCGCAACGCTTAGTGCGTGCCGATGGCTTGGGCGGTGCGGTGATGCTGGATGCGATCTTGCAACTGATGCCGCTTGATCAGTATGTGCCTGCACCTATTGCATTGATGGCAGTGGTGCCCGGTGATGCAGTGAAGCCAGTGATCTGGGATGAGTATCGCACGATTGTCATGCGTTACGAACCGGCGTTCAAGGATTTTGAGTTGATCGAACGTTTTGCTTTTTATGAGCGCGCAAAGACCGCGTATGCGGTGTTGGCAACCAGTGAAGCGGCGCAATATGCCAACGTGATTTTGAAAAAGGGTGTGATCAAGTGATTGTTGGGAGGGTATGTTGACTAAAAAAGTTTTCGTCAGCGGATGTTTCGACATGTTGCATAGCGGACACGTGGCATTCTTCCGTGAAGCAGCGCAATATGGTGATTTACATGTAGCGCTTGGTTCGGATAAAACCATCTTCGATTTGAAGGGACGCGAGACCGTTAATGATGAGCATGAGCGGTTGTTCATGGTGAAAGCAGTGGCGTGGGTGAAGGATGCTTTCATTTCGCGCGGCTCAGGGATTTTGGATTTTGAATCTGAGTTGCGCGCAATGAAGCCAGATTATTTTGTGGTCAACGCTGATGGAAACACACCGGAGAAACACGAGCTGTGTAATGAGTTGGGGATCGAGTATGTGATTCTTGAGCGCAAACCGTTCGAAGGCTTGTCAGCACGTTCCACTACCGCTTTGCGCGGGCGTGATTATCTTCCATATCGCATTGACCTGGCAGGCGGCTGGCTCGACCAACCGTTTGTATCTCAACATTATCCTGGCGCGGTGGTGACGATCTCACTTGAACCAACACTGGAATTCAATGAGCGCAGCGGCATGGCTTCGTCTACGCGGCGCCATGCGCGCGAGTTGTGGGGCATCAAGATCCCGCCGGGAAATTACGAGAAGCTGGCAAAAGTTTTGTTCTGTTACGATAATCCGCCGGGGACAAAAGTTATCTCTGGTTCACAAGATTCAATCGGATTGGTTTTTCCGGGGCTGGCATATGCGTATTATGAAAATAATTACTGGCCCACACGCATCGAACATAGACTGGATGAGCCTCTATTGCGATTTGTGGAGAATGCGTTGTATCTCGTGCCGCTCGGTCCGCGTTATTCAGGCTATGACGTGTTGACCGATACAGTCCTTGATCGTGATCACGCCAAAGCCCTGGCTGACGCAGCGGATGGACATTGGGAGTCAATTTTGAATCAGGATATCGTCGCTTTTGGGCGCACGATGCGTGAGGGGTTTGACGCGCAGGTAGCGATGTTCCCGCACATGCTGAATGAACGTGTCACGGCATTGATCGATGAATATCGCGACCGTGCGCTCGGCTGGAAACTTTCCGGCGCAGGTGGGGGCGGGTATCTCATTCTGGTTTCGGATAAATCCATTCCCGATGCGGTGCGAGTCATCGCACGGCGCGAACATGAGTAGCTGATGTAATTTCCAACTTCGTTCCCACTGTATAATCGCTATATTCTTAACTCTGGCAAGATTGTCTCACTAAGATCTTGCCTAAAAGCGACCATCAAATGTATCGTAACTATCGTCACGGTCGACCCACAATTGGTGTACTGGCTGGCTGGCAATTCTACAGAACAGCGACAAACCTAAGTTACCTGGCACCGGTGTTTCGAGGAATCAGCCGGGCTGCGCAGGATCTGGGCTGTAATTTGTTGTTAGGCTGTGGCATTGGCCCCTCTGCCAGCCCATCTGATCCGTTACGCCCCGCCTGGTCTGTGCCCATGCCCGAAGTGGACTTTGTGCCTATCGGTCCGTGGAATACAGATGGGATTCTGATCGCCAATCCATTGCATACACAGGCACGGTCAGACTATGTGCAAGAATTGATCAACATCGGACACCCCGTCCTATTCATTGGGTCAGGTGAAAACGGACCAACAATCGTTGCGGACAATTCAGGTGGTATCACAGAGGCACTGCGCCATTTAGTCGATCACGGTCACAAACGGATCGCCTTCATTGCTGGGACTCATGAGGATATGGGCGGGGATTCTGGCGACCGATTCACCGCGTATCAAGCTTTTCTTGCGTCAAATGGTTTGGAACAGAATCCGTTGCTTATTGCTTATGGTCGGCATGTTTACGATGGCGGATATTCAGCCATGCGACAAATCTTGCAGAGCGGCTCTTCGTTCACAGCTGTGCTTGCCAGTAACGATGAGTCCGCCCTGGGTGCGATGCAGGCGCTCGAGGAAGCTGGACGAAAGATCCCGCAGGACGTGGCGATCATTGGGTTTGACAATCGACTCGAGGGGGCTGTTCACGAGCCTGGATTGAGCAGTGTCCATGTGCCGTTGTTCAATATGGGCTATCAAGCGCTGAAGCGAATGTTCGAACACCTTGATGGGAAAACCGGACTTGGTAACACGATCAAAGTGAATACCCGATTAGTAGCGCGTGCTTCATGCGGTTGTGGATTCAGGAACGATCCTCCCTCACAAAATAAAGTAAACACTCCATCGCAATTGGTGAACGCCCTGCTCTCCACCGTTTTGAGTCAGGCACATAGCCTTACGGATGATGAGTGTCAAATCCTTTGCCAGCAATTGGTGGAAGCTTTTGCCGCAAGTGTTCAACAAGGCGACAGAGAAAAATTTCAAGCGACGCTCACGGATGTTTTACAGCGAACAGCTATCGGTGAGGATGATGCGCACATTTGGCAGGAGGCAGTTTCATTATTAGGGACAGGCACGTGGGGTGGCTCAGCATCCCCAACATTGGTCCATGAGATTCTGAATACTGCGCAGTTCACCATTAGCGCCCTGGTGCAGCGTCAGTACCGACAATATGTGCTCCATGAACGTTGGACCTCCAGTCGTTTGAGCTTGCTGACCGATCGGTTGCTTGGCGCGCTCGATGAATCGCAGATCTATGAAATCCTGACAAAGCACCTGCCAGATTTGGATATTCATGTCGCCATGCTGGCGTTGTTTGAAGCTGAAGATTCTGACGCGGTTGCGTGGAGTAGCATTCACAATATCATTGCAGGCCAGTCACCGATGCGTTTCCGTAGCAGAGAATTTCCACCGTTGGGATTGTTTGACGAGGATCAGCCCTTCATCTTGACATTGATCCCATTGGTCGCTCATTCTGGACAGTTGGGATTTATGGTGTTCGGCTCGGAACAACTGGACCTATACGGCGCGATTGTGCAACAACTTGGCGGTGCGTTTAATACGGCGCGGCTATATCGTCAGGCGATCGAAGGCCGTCAACTGGCAGAGGATGCCAATCGGATGAAGAGCCGCTTCCTTTCTACCATCAGCCATGAGTTGCGTACCCCATTGAACTTGATCGTTGGTTTGAGTGGGATCCTATTGCAGGAAAACGAAGATGGTAATGCGCCACTGCCTGATCTGGCGCTAAGGGATGTGGAACGCATCCAGGCTTATGCTCAACACTTGGGCGGATTGATCGGAGATGTGCTCGATCTTGCCACCAGCGATGCCGGCCGCTTGCGTTTGAACAAGGAATTCGTTGACCTGAGTGATGCCTTGCGGATGATCGCTGAGAGCGGCCGGCAACTGACAGTTGATAAAGGCTTGGCATGGAATGTAACGATTCCTGAAGGTGGGTTGTGGGTATGGGGCGACCGTACGCGCCTGCGGCAGGTCGCGTTGAACCTGGTCAATAATGCGATCAAGTTCACGACCAGCGGCGAGGTCAGTTTGAAGGCTGAAGCTGGCAATGGAACAGTTACTGTATCGGTGCATGATACCGGCTTGGGGATTCCTCCGGATGAACAAGATACGATCTTTAGTGAGTTCAATCGTTCTGAACGAAGTATCTCGTTGGGTTATAAGGGACTGGGGCTTGGGCTGGCAATTTGTAAACGCCTCGTGGACATGCACGACGGTTCCATTGGAGTCGCTTCGACGGGTGAAGAAGGTGTCGGTTCCACTTTTTACTTTACCCTGCCAACTGTACAGCCGTCTGTCGATCAAATTGAAAACCTAAACCGTAGCATCGCTGAAGGTATGGGCGATCTGACAAAGCCCATTGAAGTAAATGAATTGGCTCTGGCATTAGACTTGCAAGAGTTGCTACCCGTAGTAGATGAACAGACTTTCACTATCCTCGTTGTGGATGATGAGCCGAACACATTGGACTTGCATACCCGGATCGTGCAATCGCACTCACTTTCCAATCGAGTTCTAAAAGCCTTAGGTGGACGTGAAGCGTTGGAAACGCTGACGCGTGAAATGATCGATCTGGTATTGTTGGATCTGCAGATGGCTGAGATGGATGGGTTTAGTGTGCTTGAAAAAATGCGTACCAACGAGCTTCTGCAGAAAATCCCTGTGATCGTGATTACGGGTCAGACTTTAACTGAGGCGGAGATGGCGCGGCTGAATCGCGGTGTGACAGTTGTACTGGAAAAAGGCTTGTTCAGTCTCGATGAAACCGTGAACCATATCAGTGCGGCGCTGGAGCGCAAGCGCCGTTTGAGTGGTGAGGCGCAACGCCTGGTGCGGAAAGCCATGGCTTTTATCCATGAACATTTTGCCGATTCGATCTCACGCCGGGATATTGCACAACATGTCAGCATTGCCGAGGATTATCTGACCTATTGCTTCCGGCAGGAATTGGGCACTACTCCCATCAAGTACCTGCAGCGTTACCGTGTCAACCGCGCCAGGCAATTGCTGAAAGAAAACGAAAAAAATATCACTGAAATAGCGCTGATGGTCGGGTTTTCAGACAGCGGCTATTTCAGCCGTATTTTCCATCGTGAAACAGGTATGTCGCCTGAAGCCTTTCGGCGCAGCTAAAATCTCACAATAAATTACCTTTTCCATGAAAAACTGCCTTCCCCAACGAAGGCAGTTTTTATCTCTGTAACCTGTACCTATGAAAAATCCACCTGCCACACGGTTTTCTACATGTTCCCTTTCCATAAATCATCTATGATGAACTGACATATGGAAGCGCTACCAATTTAGATTATAGGAATCACTATGACAATCACTTTAGAGCAAATTGCAAAGTTAGCTGGGGTGTCACTGACAACTGCCTCACGGGTCATTAACGGACTTCCGGGTGTCAGACCCGCAACCCGTGAACGGGTATTGCAGATCATTCGCCAGCATGGTTATCAGCCGAATCCTATGGCGCGCTCACTAGCAGCCCAACGCTCTCGAAAGGGTTCCTGATTTTCACGTGACTGATTTCAAAGAACCGCTTCGAGAAAGGAGTATGTAACACAGAATTTCCAAGAGTTCCATCATAAAACCGATCAATCCATTTGAAGTATCCAATAAAAACATCCCGAGGAGAAAAACGATGAAAAAGAAATATCCAGCATTTTCGATCATCCTTATTTTGAGTCTGTTCGTCAACGTATTGATTTCCCCATTTGCTTCTGTACTTCCCGCGCTGGCAGCCGGGATTCCCGTCATTGATGATTTTGAGGCTGGTCTCCCAACCGGCACAGATGCCAACGGTGTTGCGATTGGTTTCGTCACCTTCAATGACCCGAACAGCAGCGTCGCCATCTCAACCACGGCTACGCCTCCTGCTACTGTGCCGGGTGCGGCTGATCCCAACAATGTTCTGAAGATGGACTTGAACGTTGTTTCATACGCGGGCTTTGTCCATAACTTTGAGAACGCCAATGCCTGGGTATCGCAGGATTGGAGCGCCTACGAAGGGATCTCCTTCTGGCTGTACGGCAATAACAGCGGCACCACCATGTTCGTGGATGTGCTCGACAACCGCAACCCCGGTTCGATCAAAGACGATGCTGAGCGCTGGTCTGTCGATGTGATCGACAACTTCAGCGGCTGGCAGGAGGTCAAACTCCCGTTCGCCAGCATGCACCGCAAAGAAATTGGCAACGGTGCACCCAATGATGGCTTTGGTCTGACCGAAGTATATGGCTGGGCATTGGGCACGATCACGACACCCGCACCCCAAACATATTATGTCGATAATGCCATGGTCTACGGCGTGGCACCCATTCGTCCGTTGACCGTCGGTTTCACCGCGATCGATTACAAATTCACCGAGGGCACGACCGCCACGCTCACCGCCAAACTCAGCAAACCATCCAGCGATCCTGTAACGGTTCAATACGCTACGAGTTTTGGTTCAGCGATTCCAAACCGTGACTTCACCCCGGTCAGCGGGACGCTTACCTTCCCGCCCAACACCACACTGCAATCTTTCACCATACAAACCATTGATAATCAAAAGTATCAAGGCGAGCGCGGTGTACTGGTTGGGCTTGCGAATCCTGCCGGCGGCGCGTCCATGGGTATTCCCACGGTGACACGCCTGAGTATTTTGGATAACGAGTCTTATGACTCAACCTTGCTCGATGACTTTGAAACAACTCCCTATCTTTGGAGCGTGGATAAGAAAGCGACTCTTTCCAACCCCGAAATTGCAGCTGGCGATCCTTTGGCATTGCCTAATCAAGGAGCTTTTGAGCACGTGCTGCAAGCGGTTCAGAAAAACGGCAAGGGTACTTATTCGTTCAGCCGCACCTTCCCCATCGGACAGGATTGGAGCGATGCTGGCGGCGTGAGTTTCTGGTACTATGGTCGCAACAGCAACAAGGATGTTGCACTGAGTCTGGATAATAACCAGGCCGCCCTTGGCAACCCCGCCAATTGGAAGTTGGTTTGGGCAGATGAGTTTAACAATAATGCCGGCACGGCACCCAATGCAAATATATGGGGGCAGGAAGTTGGCGACGGCACCGCAAACGGCATTGCTGGCTGGGGCAACAGTGAACTGGAATACTACACGGCTGGCACGAACAACGTTGCCACAGACGGACTCGGAAATCTTAATATTACGGTCAAAGAAGCCGATGGCTCGCTCATGTGCTATTACGGGCCCTGCGAATACACATCTGCACGCCTGCTCACCAAGAACCGCTTTGAAGTAGCATACGGTCGCGTCGAAGCACGCATCAAGGTTCCGGAAGGCGCCGGTTTATGGCCCGCGTTTTGGATGCTCGGCACAGACATAGACCAGGTCAACTGGCCGCAGACCGGCGAGATCGACATTATGGAATTTGTCGGTCGTGTGCCTAACGAAGTCTTCGGCACCCTGCACGGACCCGGATACTCTGGCGGGCAAAGCTATGGCAGGAGCTATGATGTGGGCGAACCAGTTGGTGATGCCTATCATGTCTTTGCAGTCGAGTGGCAGCCAGATACCATTACCTGGCTTATCGACGGCATCCCATACTTCACTGCGAATGCAAATGATCCATTCCTGCAAGGCAAGCAATGGGTCTTCAACCACCCGTTCTTCATCCTATTGAATGTAGCAGTCGGCGGCAACTTCGGCGGCGCAGTGGGACCGGATACCACTTTCCCGCAAGCCATGTCGGTTGACTACGTTCGTCTTTATCAAACAAAACCGACACCTGTTTCATTCACAGCTGCATTCCGGGAAGATTTCACAGGTTGGAAAAAGATCAGCGTTCCCTTCTCGGCATTCCAAAACGCAGATGGTTACCTGCTTGATACAACCAACATCCAAACCCTGCGCTTTACGATCCCCGATGGTTTGAGCAATCCAGTCCTCGTGGACCAGATTCGCTTGAACTGTCCGAGTGAAGTGACCGTGATCAACACCGCCGATAATGGCGCAGGCTCATTGCGCAAAGCGTTGGGCACTGTCTGTGTCGGTGGTACCATAAACTTCTCAGACACACTTGCAGGCCAGACGATCACCCTGCTCTCCGGTCCATTGACCCTTGGCAAAAATGTGACCATCGATGCATCTGCGGCTCCCGGTTTAACGATCAGCGGAAATAATACCGACCGTGTGTTCATCGTCAAAGCCAATACCACAGCGACACTCAACCATTTGATCATTACAAATGGTTATGGCTGGCAGCTTGCAGGTGGCATTCTTAACAACGGCTCACTAACACTAGATCATGTGACCCTAACGGGGAACACCATGGCAACCGATGCTGGAGACTACTGGCAGGGTGGCGGTGGTATCTACAACGGCACTGGTGCTACACTTAATTTGATCGATAGCACAGTCTCGAATAACCAGGCGCGCTGGTCAGGTGGCGGCGTCTACTCGTTCTTCAATACTACAACCACCATCGTCCGCAGTACGATCAGTGGCAATGTCTCGGGTGATGTCGGTGGCGCAATCCGCTCGCTGGGCAACATGACGATTACCGACAGCACGATTAGCGGCAATACGGCGACCGGCTGGCACGGCGGTGCAATCTTCCAGACTGATGGCAACATCACCATCACTGGCTCAACCATCGCCAACAACATTGGTCCCGATTGGGCTCCATCTACGTTCTTCATTGGTCAATTCGGCGGCGGTTTCGTACCGACCCTCACTCTGACCAACACGATCATTACGGGTAACCACTGGTATGCCTGCGAGAAGTTCGCATCGGGCACCGTGGGCAATGTTATCTCTGGCGGACACAACGTGGTCCAGGATGACAGCTGTAACCCATCGGCTAGTGATCTGATCGTATGGGATGCGCTCATTGCCCCACTGGCAAATAACGGCGGTCCTACATGGACCCACGCTTTACTGCCCGGCAGCCCGGCGCTCAATGCGGCTGATGATGCAGCTTGTTCCGCAACAGACCAACGCGGTGTTGCGCGTCCCCAGGGTGCGCATTGTGACATCGGCTCCTATGAGGCTCAATAAAATTGGCAACGGGTTTTCTGAATAAATATTTGAAATAGAAACAAACTACGCTCTCTTGATCGAGAGCGTAGTTTGTTTAAGCGGGTCTTTAGTGTTCGCTGCGCTGTATACATATCCTGGGCAAATCAGTGATGAACGCCAGATTAATTGACCATTCTGAAACAGATGGAATACACTTATAAACTTACTTCAATGCTTACAAAACCTTTCGACCGTGCCCGTCTTGCTGATATTCACAGGGAAAGTACCAAACACCAACGACCGTAAATTCACTATAAATCCGATGATTCATGAGGTATTGGTAATGTGATGACCTGACCTGGCGTTAATTGAGTTCCATTTGCGAATTGGTTTGCTTCCACAATGCTAGTAGATGAAATCTTCCAATCAAAAGCAATGGTTTCAAGGGTGTCGCCCCAACGGACTGTGTATTGGATGGGTTGGGCATTGACATGATATGTGATCCAATTCCAGCGAAAAACATCGAAACCTGTGGTGCCAGTTTGACCAAAGCCAGATCCATTCCATTCGTGGTTGATGACGCCGTTCTCACGGTCGCCGGGAGTGTAAAGTGAAACCTCTTCAATGGAACAATCAGCATAAGGCGAGTTGCGTACCATGTTCGAGATGCTCAGGCGGGTATTGTTTGCATCTACACCAGCGACTAAAAAGATGTGGTCAAAAAATCCGGGTGTGACATATAGGGTTGCAAAGGAGTAGATCACATCACCAGGATACAAATTGCCAGATTGTTGAAAATCATAGCCGGGCATGGGAGTGTCAGTGTGCATTAAGGTAAATGTTTCAGGATCAAACGTCCCCCAGGGTTGACCGTTCCATTTGGGGTTGGCGGTGGTAAATGTGCTGGCATTGGCAGTCCAGCTTCCGATGCGATAGGGAAAGCCGTTGGCGTCGCGCATGATCGTCCACGCGAGCGGACCACACATGGATGAGGCATCCCAATATCCAATTTTTTCTTGAGAGACACGGTTAGCTTCTTCACAGGTGCTGGCAAGGTACTGACGTCCCGCACTTAGGTAATCGGGAATCTGCCAGCCAAGTTTGAACATCTGTTGCAGGGTCTCGTTGGTGACATAGCCCGCATCGATCACCCAATGACAGGGCAATTTCTTCATGACCGGGTAAATATACGCATCATTGGGCTGACCATTTGCCTGCCAGTACGCAGTGACATATTCAGCCCACGCTGAATTAAAAACGCCGGATACCATGGGGATAGCCGTGAGACGGAAGTCACCAGCATAGGAGCGCAGCCAAACCACAAAGCCGTTGTTCAGGAAGGTGGTCACGACCGAATCGGCACGATAGGTCGATGGATGTTGAAAGTTGTTAAATGTAAATTCGTAGATATATGGATCCTGAGTTACATCCATATAAGTACTCAGCGGGCCATTCCAGACATAGTACTGACGAAGCGCTGCAAGGTCATAATTGCTATCAAGCGCAGATTGAACATTCGCCAGCATTTGATTGGGAGAAAGGTCAGGAGACATTGTCTCGGCACAACCAGCGGGGTTGCCAAAGACATAGACTGGTGTTTGCTCAACATTGACCACCAGAACCACATCTGAGACCACCTCGGTTGGGATGAGCGACATTTCGTTATTGGATGTTTCAGATACGGGATTTGTAACGGGTGCATCGACAACTAGTGTTTGTGTTTCAACCACAGTAGGTGTAGCAGAAAAAGATGTGTTGTTTTGCAAACGCATCAAACCTTGTGAAATGACTAGTGCAATGCTGGTGAAAATAGGAAACAAAAACTTCATGCCGACATCCTTTTTCGCTCCGAAAAGCTGTCAGCATTATTTCATTCAGGGGCTTATTTACTCAGCCGTGTTCCCACCTATTCGCGTGGTGATTTACCCCAATTGCAGGCAGGGAAAACCATAGGGTGCCCGAATATTTCCATGCAGTTAAAGGTAGGGAATCCCCCCATTTGCAGGGTTGTGAACGCGCCTGAAAATACTATATTAATGGTAAAAGTTTTGTTTCGCCCGAGGCATGGTCTGCCATGAATAATGATTTGCGATCGTCCGTTGTTTCAAGCCGAAATCGGGGCGCCTTTCAAATCGCCTTACTCTATTTTTTGATCGGAGGACTGTGGATCCTGTTTTCAGATCAACTTGCCGCGCAAATAGCCACCGATCAAGCCGCTTTGACTGCGATCAGCATCTATAAAGGCTGGGCCTATGTTTTCGTGACCGCGCTCATGCTCTATTGGTTGATAACGCGCAATAATTCCAAAAGCAAACTGGCGGAAGATCTGTTGCAAAACGCGCATGATGAATTAGAACTTCAGGTTCAATTGCGCACGACTGCGCTATCCCAGGCGAACACCTTGCTCGAAACGATGTTGGAATATATGCCCGACCAGATCTACTTTAAAGATACGGAAAGCCGTTTTATCCGTAACAGTAGAGCGCAGGCCATGGCGCTTGGGGTGACTGACCCAGCCCAGATAATTGGTAAAACGGATTTTGATTTCTTCCCGCATGCGCAACGGTCTTATGATGAAGAACAGGAGATCATACGCTCGGGCCAGCCTTTGATAGACATTGAAGAGCGGGTGGTCTGGCCAAACGGTCAAGCGACCCGGGTCTCCACGACAAAAGTGCCGCTACGTGACCAAACTGGTCAGATCATCGGCACATTTGGAATCTCACGCGATATCACCGAGCGTAAACGTAGCGAGGCGGCTTTACTCAAGGCGAAAGATGACCTGGAAATAAAAGTAGTGGAGCGCACTGCCGAATTAAGCCTTGCCAATACGCAACTCCAACTTGAACTTGCCGAGCGCAAGCAGGCAGAAGAAAAATTACGCGCGGGCGAAGAACGGCTGAATGGCATTATTACATCTGCAATGGACGCGATCATCTCGGTGGATTCCGAACAATCCGTTGTGTTCTTCAACGCCGCGGCTGAGAAGATGTTTGGTTGTTCGGCTTTCGAGGCTGTAGGCGGACCGCTGGAACGCTTCATCCCGGAGCGCTTCCGTAACGTGCATCGCACACATATCAGCAACTTTGGCAAGACTGGGGTTACCAATCGTGCCATGAATGCATTGGGCGTTATCCTCGGCCGGCGTGCTGGTGGCGAGGAATTTCCCATCGAGGCTTCGATTTCGCAGATCGAGATTGACGGGAAGAAACTCTACACCGTGATCCTGCGTGATATCACCGAACGCAAACAAGCCGAGGAAGCTCTGCGTGAGCGCGAAAATAAACTGAGCGCCATCTTTAACCTTTTACCCGTGGGCATTTCCATTCTCGATGAAGATCAAAAATTGGTATACGTCAATCAAGCACTTGGAGATATTTTGGGGATGACAAAGGAAGGTATGTTACGCGGAGATTATCACAGGCGGAAATATTTACGCACTGACGGATCCTTAAAACCCGCCGAAGAATTAGCCAGCACACAAGCATTCAAAGAACAAAAAGCCGTCTACAATTTCGTGACCGGTGTGGAGAAGGAAAATGGCAACATCATTTGGACAAACGTCAGCGCCGTACCAGTTGACTTCCCCGATTGGAAAGTTGTGACCGTCACTTCGGATATCACTGAACGCAAACAAGCGGAAGAGAGCTTGCGCCAGTCACAGGAAAATTTTGCCAAAGCCTTTAATTCCAATCCTGCGGCAATTGCCATTACGCGTCTCGTGGACGGCAAATTCATAAGCCTCAACTCCGCTTATACGCGCATCATGGAGTATGAGCCCCACGAAATCCTTGAACATACAGCTGCTGAAATGAATATTTATGTTCATGCTGAGGAACGGGACCAAATCATTCGGCAACTGCGCGAACAAGGCGCAGTGCGAAATTATGAACTGCTTGTTCGCACCAAGTCAGGTGAAACACGCAGTATCGTTGTATCCATGGAGCCGATCCTTTATAACGCCGAAGCATGCATCCTTTCGGTGTTCATCGATATTTCTGAACGTAAAAAAATGGAACTGGAATTGCAGCGCTCCAATGCCGAACTCGAGCAATTTGCCTATGTGGCTTCGCATGACCTGCAAGAGCCATTGCGCGCAGTGGCTGGCATGGTACAACTTCTCCAACAACGTTATAAGAGCAAGTTGGATGGGCGGGCTGATGAATATATTGGACATGCCGTGGATGCCTCCACTCGTATGCAAAACCTGATCAATGATCTGCTGGAGTTTTCACGGGTGGAACGTTTTGGCAAACCACCGGCAGAGACCGATCTCGAAAGTTGTTTGAAAAGCGCACTTGCCAATCTGCAAGTATCCATACAGGAAAGTAATGCCCAGATCACACGCGCGCCCCTGCCAGTGGTCAGGGTTGATGCCGCTCAACTGACCCAGGTGTTGCAAAATTTAATTGGTAACGCCATCAAGTTCCGGGGCGAAAGACCGTTGCACATCCTGATTGGCGTCAAAAAAATTGAGCACAACTGGCAATTTGAAGTAAGCGATAACGGCATTGGTATCGAGCCTCAATACTTTGAGCGTATCTTCCAGGTCTTTCAACGTCTCCATACGCGGCGCGAATATCCTGGCACCGGCATTGGGCTTTCCTTGTGCAAGAAAATTATCGAACGGCATGGCGGGCAGATCTGGCTGGAATCTCAACCAGGCGCAGGCTCTACCTTTTACTTTACCCTTCCCGAGAGGTTATGATGAGCATAAAAAACCTAAACCACATTGATATCTTATTGATCGAGGATAGCCCGGCCGATATCCTAATTACGCGCGAGGCATTTGAAGAGTTCAGACTTATCAACACGCTGTGCGTGGTGGAAGACGGGGTCGAAGCTATGGCATTTTTAAATCAGGATGGGAAATACGCTTCGGTCCCGCGCCCGGACCTGATCCTGCTCGATCTAAATTTGCCACGCAAAAGCGGACGTGAAGTATTAGCCGAGATCAAAGCCGATCCCAAACTTAAATCCATCCCGGTCGTTATTCTAACCACATCCCCAGCCGAACAGGATGTGCTGCAAGCGTATGAACATTACGCCAATTGTTATATCGTCAAACCGGTTGGGTTTGAAAATTTTGTTACCGCCATGAAAACCATCCGTCAATTCTGGTTTAGTGTCGTGACACTCCCCCCTGAGGCAACCCATGGACAAGACTCAGATCCAAGTCTTACTGATTGAAGATAACCCGGTCGATGTTGTATTTTTGCGCGAAGCCCTGGGGCAGGACGCGCTCAACTCCTTCGATTTAACCGCAGTTGAACGTCTCCACACAGCCATTGAAGCACTTCAAAATAATAGTTTCGATATCATCCTGCTTGATCTGGGCTTGCCTGATGCGCAAGGGCTGGGAATATTTACCCGCATTCATCGCCTACTGCCTGAAATACCCAAGATCATTCTTTCCGGCTTAACCGACGAAGCTCTGGCGTTACAGGCTGTGCAAGTGGGTGCGCAGGATTATATTATGAAGGGCACAGCTGGCTTTTCTGCCGCCGCACGTGCGATCCGTTATGCGATCGAACGTAATAAAGGGCAGCAGCAACTGCGTGCGAGTGAGGAACGTTTTCGTTATCTGTTTGACAACAACCCGCACCCTATGTGGGCTTATGACTTAAAAACGTTGGAGTTTTTAGCGGTCAATGATGCGGCGGTTGGTAAGTACGGATATACCCGTGAAGAATTTCTCCGCATGACTATTGCTGATATCCGCCCCAAAGAAGATGTGGAACGCTTACAGAAGCACCTCGAAATACCGCGCCCAAGCTTGCAACATTCCGGTGAGTGGCGGCACAAGTTGAAAGATGGCACACTCATCGATGTGGATATCTCATCGCACACCTTGAAGCTATCAGGACGTGAATCTGCGCTGGTCGTGGCACAAGATATTACAGAACGCAGGCGCGCAGAAGGGGCTGTGCGTGCCAGCGAAGAACGTTTCCGTGCCATGATCGAAAATGGGTTGGATGATATTTCCTTGTTGGATATTCATGGCAACCTGCTCTGGGAAAGCCCGGCGGTTGTTCGTAATTTGGGATATCCAGAAAACGCGTTCGTGGGTCAGAACATTTTCAATATCGTCCACCCGGAAGATAAAGCATGGACAAACACTTTATACACCAGGCTTATCGAGGTGCCGGGCAGTCGTCAGGAGGGCAAATTCCGTTTACAGCGTTCTGATGGCACATGGCGTTGGGTCGAAGCGATCGTCACCAACATGCTGGATAACCCCAGCGTTCAGGCAATCGTCGTCAACTACCGCGATATCACCGAACGTAAACAAGCCGAGGAAAATTACCAGGCTATTTTTGAGAGAGCTGTGGAAGGTGTCTTCCAATCCTCACCCGAGGGCCGCTACATTAATGTCAACCCGGCTATGGCGCGCATTTATGGCTATGCTTCACCGCAAGAGATGATCGAATCCATTCACGATATTGCCCAGCAAATTTACCTGGAACCTCAAGACCGCACCGAATTTACCAGATTATTCAACATCGATGGTTCGGTTAATAATTTCGAAATGAAAAACAAGCGCAAGGATGGAAGTATTATCTGGACCTCCACAACGGCACGGACTGTCCGATCCACTGACGGAAAACTCCTGTACTACGAGGGTTTTTTGCAAGATATCACCGAGCGTAAACAAGCCGAAGAAGCCTTACACGCCAGCGAAGAGCGTTATCGCGGCATATTCGATGGCGTTCAAGATGCAATTTTTGTCGAAAGCCTGAAAGGCGAGATCCTGGATGTAAATCAGCGCGCCTGTGAGATCTTTGGTTATAGCCATGCTGAATTTATCACCAAGCAAGTGATTGATATCGTCCCTTCTGAAGAACATCTGATTCGTCTCTGGGACGATGAAGATATTTCGCTTGAGCATTCTTATGAGACGATCAATGTACGCGCCAATGGCGAGCAATTTCCGGTGGAGATCCGCGGCGGGTTTTATGAATTTGGCGACCACAAGTTGTTCCTGGTCGTGTTGCGTGATATCACCGAGCGCAAACAAGCTGAAGCTACAATTCGCAGTCTGGCAAAATTCCCGGAGGAAAACCCCAATCCCATATTACGGATCGGAAAAGATGGGCAAATTATCTATGCCAATACAGCCAGCCACAAATGGCTTACAGGATGGGGAGCATCTTTGAACGATCCATTACCTGAGGAGTGGCTGGTGTTGGTCGCGGATGCCTATCAACGCGATACCAAACAGACGCTTGATATAGCCATTCGGGATCATGTTTATGCCATACTGATCGTGCCTTTTCCTGGAGAAGGTTATACAAATGTTTACGGGCAGGATGTTACCGAGAACAAACGCACAGAAGACAAACTTAGATATCAGGCGAACCTGCTGGCAAATATCAATGATGCCATTGTCGCAGTGGATGATCAGTATCGCATCACCAACTGGAACCATGCGGCGGAAGTCATCTATGGTTGGAGTGCTGAAGAGGTGCTGGGACGTAATGGCATGGACATCATTCGGACAAATTTCAGCGCTGAGCAGCTACAAACCCAGATGAGGACCTTGATCGCGACCGGCGAGCTTCACATCGAATCTGGTAACTACCGAAAAGATAATGAATTGATCTGGGTGGATACCCGGTCGTCTTTATTGCGCAGGGCTGATGGAACTTTTGAAGGCCTTGTCAGTGTGAATCGCGATATCACCGAGCGCAAACAAATCGAAGATGCGCTCAAAGAAACCAGCGAACAATTCCGCACGTTGTTCGAAGCCTCGCCTGAAGCGATCATGATCGTTGACCCGCATGACGACTGGCCCATTTTGGACTGCAACACAACCGGCTGTGCCATGAATGGATATGCACGCGCTGAGTTGATTGGTCAATCGGTGGATATATTCAACCTGACGCCAGGAAACCCAACCGAACGCGCAGAGTATCTTGAAAAGGTTCGAACAGCAGGTGTTCTGCGCTACGAAACTTCACATCGGCGCAAGGATGGTACGGTGTTCCCGGTCGAGGTTTCCACATCCATTATTACACTGGGCGGGCGCGAGGTGGTTCTGGGCATTGACCGGGATATCACGGAACGCAAGGAGGCGGAAGATCGAGTCCGCAAGAGCGAAGCGCGCTTAGCCGAAGCCCAGATCATGGCAAAAGTGGGTAGCTGGGAAACTGACCTGGCGACTCTTAAGGTAATGTGGTCGGATGAGACCTACCGAATTTTCGAACTCGACACAAACACTTTCCATGAATCTCATCCGGCGTTTTTGGATTTTGTTCATCCGGAGGACCGTAAGAAAGTGGATGAGGCTTTTACAAGTTCGCTGGAAAAAGACTTGTACAATTCAATCGAACATCGGATCATTACATCCAAGGGGAATTTAAAATTCGTAGAAGAACGCTGGCGAGTTGAGCATGATACCCATGGACGGCCAGTGCGGGCTGTGGGCACTTGTCAGGACATCACCGAACGTAAGCGTGCAGATGCAGCGCTACTTGAATCAGAGGCGCTTTATCGGCAAGCCATTGAGGTGGCTGGCGCCGTGCCGTATCGTGAATCTTATTCCGATAATGGGAACTCAATTAAATATGAATTCATTGGCGAGGGTATTCGGCAGATTACCGGTTACGGACCGGATGAATTCAACGCCCAGATATGGGATTCGCTGGTTGAGGAAGTTAATCTGGTTGAAGACCTGGCTGGATATTCCCTGGATGAGGGCATTCAACGCGTACGCTCAGGCGAAAACTACATTTGGAAATGCGAGCATCGCATCCGGGACCGGGCTGGAAAAATCCACTGGGTTTTCGAAGCGGCAGTGGAACTGCGCGATGAAAATGGAGTCTCGCATGGCTCCATTGGCACCTATCAAGACATTACGGTGCGCAAGCAGGCGGAAAGCGAACTGCGGGCCAGCGAACATCGCTACATGGCATTGTTTGAAGATATGCCGGTTGCGATCTGGGAGGATGATTTCTCTGATGTGAAAAAATATCTGGATTCCCTGACAGAGCAAGGTGTTACAGACCTTCGTGCCTATTTTGAGGTTCACCCTGAAGCCGTATTTCACTGCAGGAGCATAGTCAAGATCCTGGATGTCAATAAAGCGGCTTTGGAAATGTATCAGGCAAAAAGCAAGGCTGAACTGATCCAAAGCACGCTTCATGATATGGGTGAAGCAGAAAAAGAACATTGGATCAATGATCTAGTCGCATTTGCGAGTGGAAAAACAAATGGTGGCTGGGAAAGCAGTGACGAAACGATGAACGACACGCCCATCAAGATCAGCTCGAGTTGGACAGTCGTTCCGGGTTATGAACACGACCTCTCCAGGATTATTTTCACAACCATTGACATTACCGAGCGTAAACAGGCGGAAGAGAAATTACGTGAGAGCGAGGCGCGGTTTGCATCCATCTTTCATACCAGCCCTATCCGGGTTTGCATCACCCGTTTTGAAGACGGCTGTTTTCTCGATGTTAACGAAACATTTTTGAAGTCCAGCGGCTATACTCGTGAGGAGGTGATCGGTCATACATCGCTTGAATTAAATGATTGGATGAACCCGCAGGAGCGCATCCGTCTGCGCACCCTGCTCAAAGAACAGGGCAGAATTCAGAATTTTGAAACGCAACTTCGTCAAAAATCAGGGAACATCCTGGATACACTCATCTCTGCAGAATTGGTCGAACTCTTCGGTCAATCTTGCATTCTGAGCGTAGGGATCGATATCACAGAGCGTAAACAGGCTGAGGAAGCGCTCCGGCAAAGCGAAAATCGGTATCGAACTGTCGTTGAAAATCAGAGTGAATTTATTGTTCGTTGGAAATCCAACGGAGTGCGTACCTTCGTGAACGAGGCATATTGTCGTTATTACGGACTCTCCGCCGAGGAAGCCGTTTCGACGGATTTTCTCTCTCTGATCCATGCCGATGACCGCCTGGCTGTTCAGGAAAAAATCTCCCGGTTGTTATCGGGGAAGATTAACGTCGAAACAGATATTCACCGGGTCATCAAGCCGGATGGCAATATTGGCTGGCAAGAGTGGACAGACCAAGCCATCCATGACAAATTCGCACAAATCATTGAATTCCAATCAGTGGGACGGGATATTACCGAGCGCAAACAGGCGGAAGAGAAATTACGTGAGAGTGAAGCGCGGTTTGCATCCATCTTTCATACCAACCCCACCCGGGTTTCCATCACCAGCTTTGAAGACGGCCGTTTTCTCGATGTGAACGAAGCGTTTCTGGCTTCCACTGGTTTAAACCGCGAGGAAGTGATCGGTCGTACCTCGTTTGAATTTGATGATTGGGTAAACCCCCAGGAGCGCACCCGTTTACGCACCCTGCTCGCAGAACAGGGCAGTGTCCAAAATTTTGAAACACAGCTCCGCAGAAAATCAGGCGAGATCCTGGATATACTCATCTCTGCAGAACTGGTCGATCTCTTCGGTCAACGCTGCATTCTCAGTGTGGGTCTTGATATCACTGACCGCAAACGCGATGAGCAGAAATTGTTGGAGGCGAACGAGCGCTTCCATCAGCTGTCCGATAATATTGAAGAAGTATTCTGGATTACCAATGCGATCAATGGTGAAGAAATCTATATCAGCCCGGCCGCTGAAAAAATATGGGGCCGTTCCGTTGAAAAGCTGATGCAGGCCCCGCGGGCATTTATTGAACATATTTTGCCAGATGACCACGCCACTGTATTACGCGCCCTGGAAGAGCAAAAAAACGGGCAACGTACAGAAATAGAATATCGTATCGTACAACCAGATGAGTCTGTGCGTTGGGTCTGGGATCGTGCCTTCCCGATTTTCGATGAGGCTGGCAAGGTGATACGCTTGGCAGGTATCGCTGCAGATGTCACAGAACGCAAACAGGCTGAGGAAGCATTGCGCGAATCCGAAGAACGTTTCCGCTCCCTATTCGATCGCATGTTGGATGGCGTTTACCGCAGTTCACATTCAGGCAAATTTTTGGATGTTAACCCAGCCATGGTAAGGATGTTTGGATATTCGAGCCGGGAGGAAATGCTGAACGTGGATATCAAGAATGAGCTTTACTTTGCTCCCGACGAAAGAGGCAGTCATATTTTAGATACCGGGAGGGAAGAGACAGACATCTACCGGATGCGCCGCAAAGATGGTTCTGAAATATGGGTTGAAGATCACGGCTCCTATGTTCATGATAAGGATGGGGAAATTCGCTACCATGAGGGCATATTGCGCGATATCACCGAGCGTAAACAGGCTGAAGAGGCGCTACTCAAGAATGAACAACGTTTACGAATTGCGCTGGCGAGCACGAATATTGCCGTTTTCAATCAAGATCTCGATCTGCGCTATACATGGATGTATCAACCGCAATTGGGATATACCAGCGAGCAGGTTGTTGGCAAAACGGATACAGAGTTACTCCCTGCGCAGGATGCCCCAGGTATTATAAAAATAAAAAGCCGTGTTATAGAAACGGGAGGAGCCGAACGCGCCGAGATAACAGTCCATTCCGCCGACCAAACGACCTATTATGACTTAATCGTCGAACCTTTGCTGGACAACATAGGCATGATCATTGGGATCACAGGTTCAACGCTGGATATCACCGAGCATAAAAAAGCTGAGATCGAAACTCATCGTCATCTTGCCGAATTGGAAGCTCTGTATGAGAACGGTCTTGCGGTTGGACGCTTATTGAACCTAAACGAAATTGGCGAACGTATCATCGCAACCTTTGCGCGACATCTATCCTGGCATCACGTTGCGATCCGCCTGATAGAGCCGGAACGCAATGAAATGAGATTGGTCGCCTTTAATCAGGAAGGCTTGAGCGCAGGAGAATTGGACGCCGCTGAACTCCTTTTGAATTCCACGATCAGCAAAGTAGGGCAGGGTTTAAGCGGTTGGGTCGTGCAAACCGGGCAAGCACTCCGCACCGGCAACGTTCATGATCGACCCCAATATGTAACTACATACCCGAACATTCAATCTGGCTTATACATGCCGCTGAAAGTTGGCGACACTGTCATTGGTGTGATCAGCGTCGAGAGCGATGAACCCAACGCTTTTACCGAACAGGATGAACGCCTGCTGGCGACTCTGGCGAATCAAACCGCCATTGCTTTTGAGAATGCGCGGTTGTATCAATCTATTCAGCAGGAACTGCAGGAACGCAAGCGCGCAGAAACAGCTTTGCGGATGAGCGAAACGCATTATCGTGAACTGGCAGATAGTATTACAGACATCTTTTTTGAGTTGGATCAAAACCTGTGCTACACCCACTGGAATAAAGCCTCTGAAAAATTAACCGGCATCCCCGAAGCGGCAGCCATTGGCAAATCCATGTACGAAATATTGGGAATGTCTCAGGAACAGGTTCGGACCGAAAAGATCTATGAAAGTGTTCTTTTAAGTCAACACCCCACAACCTTCGAGACTCATTTAGATTTCAATAATCAAATCCGCGCTTTTGAAGTAAACGCCTATCCTTCCACGCGCGGCGTTTCCGTGGTTGCCAAGGATATCACCGAGCGCAACCGATCTGAAACCATTATGCAGAAGCGTTTCGAGTTGATGGAATTTGCCGCCCAGCACTCGCTGGAAGAGATCATGCAAATGACGATCGATGAGGTCATTAACTTGACCGGTAGTAATGTTGGTTTCTTCCACACTATTGATGTAGATCAAGCCTCTCCGGGTTTGCAGGTTTGGTCTACAAATACGCTCAAGGTCTTCAATGTCGCTGTCAGCGATGGTCAGCATCGGCCTGTGGAGCAGGCCGGAGTGTGGGCAGATGCGATCCGTCAACGGCGCGCCATCATCCACAACGATTACGCATCCCTGCCCAATAAAAAATCCCTGCCTACGGGTCATGCACCGCTCATTCGTGAGATGGTGATTCCGATCATTCGCAATGAAAAGATCCTGGCAGTTATGGGGATCGCCAACAAGCCTCATGACTATACCCAACAGGACCTTGAGGTTGCCGAGCGGTTCGTTGATTATGCCTGGGATATCACCGAACGCAAAAGAATGGAGGTTATTCTGGCTGAGGAACGTAACCAGCTGGCCTTCCGTGTACAGGAACGCACAGCCGACTTAAGCCGTGCCAATGCGAACCTGGCGCGCGCCCTGCGTGTGAAGGATGAATTCCTGGCGAACATGAGTCACGAACTGCGTACTCCGCTCAATGCCATCCTCGGGCTTTCAGAGAGTCTCGCAGAGCAGACGGCTGGTCCGCTGAACGAAAAACAACACCGCTATATCACCACGGTCAGCGAAAGCGGGCACCACCTGCTGTCCTTGATCAATGACATTTTGGATCTCGCCAAGATCGAAGCTGGTCAGATCGAATTGGATGTCAACAAGGTGGATATTCGCCCGGTCTGTGATGCCAGCCTGCGCATGATCAAACAACTGGCACAGAAGAAAAAGCAGGAGATTGTATTGGAAGTCGACGGCAGTTTGGGCTTGATGTGGGCTGACGAACGTCGCCTAAAACAAATGCTGGTTAATTTACTCAGCAATGCGGTCAAGTTCACACCCGAGGGCGGCAAACTCGGCCTGGAAGTTCACGGTGACCAGGATGCGAACAAGGTAACCTTCACGGTCTGGGATACCGGGATCGGTATCAAGGAAACTGACCTGCCCCGCCTGTTCCAGCCCTTTGTCCAACTGGATGCGGGTTTGGCGCGTGAATCGTCTGGCACTGGTTTGGGTCTGGCGTTGGTGGCACAGATGGCGCGCATGCATGGCGGCAGTGCGAGCGTGGTCAGTGAGCCCGGCAAAGGTAGTCGTTTCAGTATCATGTTGCCGTGGGAACCGGCTTTGGCGGTTGATACGGTTGAAAGGCTGAAGATCACAGGCAAATTCAAAGCTGTGAAATTCAATCGCGATCAAAAGCCAACCATCCTGTTGATCGAAGATACCGAGGAGGTCATTATGATGCTCTCGGATTATCTGGAGTTAAATGGATTTACAACCATCACCGCGCGGGATGGAATCGAGGGCATTACCCAGGCGCAGCTTACCCATCCGGATCTGATCTTGATGGATATTCAAATGCCCCGCATGGATGGCTTTGAAACCACGAAAAAACTAAGAAGCGAACCGGAATTCAAGACCACACCAATTATCGCACTTACAGCCCTGGCGATGCCGAATGACCGTGAACGCTGTCTGGCGGCTGGCATGGATGAATACATCACCAAGCCTGTCCACTTGCGCGCACTGGTCAAGATCATTGAACTCTTTCTGTCTGGTGAAACGGAGGTCAAAAACTCATGAGTACGATCCTGATCGTGGATGATGCGGCTTCAGCCAGAGAAACTCTGATGGCGATGCTCGAACCAGAGAATTATCAACTCCACCTTGCTGAAGATGGCTTTCAAGCGTTGCAAATGCTTGCGACGTTGCAGCCTGATCTGATCCTACTGGATGTGATGATGCCGGGTTTGGATGGCTTCGAAGTCTGTCGCCGCATCCGTTCGACCCCCAAGCTGACTGAGGTGCCGATCATCATTCTCACCGCCCTTGATGACCGCGCTTCGCTGCTGCAGGGCATTGAGGCTGGCGCCGATGATTTTCTACACAAGCCGGTTGACCGGCAGGAACTGGTTGCGCGGGTGCGCACGATCACACGCCTTAACCGTTATCGCACTCTGCATGAACAACGCGAGAACCTGAAAGAGATGGCTGAACGCCTGGTCACCGCCCAGGAGCAGGAACGTCTGCGCATCTCGCGTGAATTGCATGATGATCTGGGTCAGGCGCTGACCACACATATGCTGGCTTTGCGTAATTTTCAAAGCGACCTTTCCCTGCCAGTCACAGAATTATTCCAGGGGTTGCAGGCACTCCATGATCAATCCTATGAGATTGCCATCAAGATCCGCCGGCTGGCCCAGGATCTCCGCCCGCCAATTCTGGATGCGCTTGGCTTGAAACAAGCCATGCAAACCTATTGTTTCAAATTCACAGAACGCACACAGATCCCTGTAGTGTTCGAGTTCGAACCAGCCCTGCCGGTATTATCTGATGTCTATAATGTGACGCTCTACCGGGTCTTGCAGGAGGCATTGACGAATGTTGCCAAACATGCACAAGCCAGCCGGGTTTGGGTGGAAATGAGCATGGATGACAACTCGATCAACCTGATCATCCAGGATAACGGGCAAGGTCTGCACTCCAAGGGGAATCTCACTCACGGCATTGGGTTGACCGGCATGCACGAACGCCTGTCGCTCGTGGGCGGAAGCCTCGTGTTGCGGTCAGCTTTGGAGGGCGGCACCATTATCACCGCCTCGATACCCATGAAAGCCAAATCAATGTATACAAGGGAGACAGTATGATCCATGTTTTAATCGCAGATGACCATTTGATGGTCCGTGCTGGTATTCGCGCCCTGCTGGAAAAAGCTGGCGATATTCATGTAGTGGGGGAAGCCTCGAATGGGCAGGAAGCGCTGGAGCTGACAGAAAAACACGTCCCGGATGTGTTGATCATGGATATTATGATGCCACGCCTGAACGGTATTCAAGCCGCTGAAAACATTCGCAAACTTAAACTACCCACCTATATTCTTTTACTTTCCATGTATTCGGATGAAGGCTTGGTTTATCAAGCTTTGCAAAGTGGTGTAAAAGGTTATGTGTTGAAAACTTCGGTAAGCGATGAATTATTGTGGGCAGTGCGCACGGTTGCCAGCGGCAAAACCTACCTGAGCAGTCAGGTCTCTGAGATCATGGTCGAGAACGCCATCAACCCGCGCACTCATGGACAGGATCACGATCCGTTGGCGAATATCTCGCCGCGTGAAAAGGAGATCCTGCAGTTGATCGCGGAAGAACATACCAGCAGCGAGATCGCCAAGATCTTATTCATCAGCGAGAAAACTGTTGAGAAACATCGCGCCAGCCTGATGGAAAAATTGAACGTCCGCAATCTGGCGGGTCTGGTCAGGCTTGCGGTCAAACATCGTCTGGTGGACCCTGATTCGTGATCCAACGTCTCATATTCAGGGTTGGGGGAATGGGGGTATTCCCGTATAGGCGATAGCGCAGTTTGAAAATATGATTTGGTATTGAGCCCCTTATAGTTAGATTTAGATACCGATGGAGAAAATAGTATGAAACCTACGATTCTCATTGCGGATGATGACCCTGCCGGACGCAAGGTGATCGAATCTGTTTTAATCAATCAAGATTACAACCTGGAATTTGCAGCCAACGGCCGGGAGGTCTTGAAGAAAGCAGCTGAACTCAAGCCAGATCTTATCCTGCTCGATATCATGATGCCGGAAATGGATGGCATGGAGGTCTGCGAACGTATACGCAAGGATCGGGATCTGGCTGAGGTGCCTGTGGTGATGGTCACTGCCCTGGATGATCGCAACACGCGCATTGCCAGTTTGGATGCCGGTGCTGATGACTTCATTACAAAACCCATTGACCGCGCTGAACTGCGCGCCCGGGTGCGCTCGATCACGCGTCTGAACCGCTACCGCCTCTTGCACGAAAAGAATTTGATCACGTCATGGATCGCCGACAAAGCCAGCGACGGTTATGTGCAGATGGATGCCAATGACCGCATCTTATACGCCAACTCACGTGCGTGTTTTTATCTCGGTTTGGAGGTTGATCCCACCAAGCCTATTACTGATTCGTTCATGCAGGCTATCACGCGTCAATATACCCCCCATCCACAACCAGCCTGGGCAGATTGGCCCACCATATCCGCAGGTAATGCCTCTCATAATCGCTACCTCGTGCGCCCTGAATCCAATACGTCACATGAGTTCTGGTTGGAGGTCGCCATCTATGAATTACCAGGAGCAAGCGATGCGCCGCGTGCCCGTATCATCCGTCTGCACGATGTGACTGCTGATATCCTGAACCGACGCAACACACGCAGTTTTGGCGAAGCGATCTCTCATAAGATCCGCACACCGGTCAGCCACATTGTTTCAAGCCTCGATCTGCTTGCCCGGCTGGCTCCGCAATTACCGCAGGATGAGATCGTTCGATTTGCCACCACAGCCTTGCATGGCGCAAAACGTCTGCACGATACTCTGAACAGAATTCTAAAATATGCCAACCTGCAAGCCAATGTCGACAGCAATGAAGGCTTTAGTTTGTCAGAATTAAAACCAATGGTGGAAAAGATCTCGGAGGAAATGGGGCTCAGCAGTGTATTGGTGGCGATCGGTGCAGGCTTGGACTCGAAGCAGATCGTGCTGCCCTCCCAATCTGTGGAAGTGCTGCTCTGGGAGATCCTCGGTAATTCACTGAAATTCCACCCTAGCGGAAAACCCGCCATAACGGTTGAGGCAAAATCTGCTGGCTCGCATGGCGTTGCATTTCGCATTAGTGATGATGGTATGACGCTGTCGCCAAGACAATTATCCATAGCCTGGCTGCCGTATTACCAGGGCGAAAAGGATTTTACAGGCGAGGCTCCCGGCATGGGCTTGGGCTTATCCACGGTAAGTGCGATCGTCTGGGGTGCGGGTGGTGCGTGCCGCATCATGAACCGGGAAGGCGGACCCGGTGTGATCGTTGAATTTGTGATCCCGGAAGTGGATACCGAAGACCTCTCCCTGGCGTTCACAGGAGATTTAAATGGCAGAATCTAAAAGCACCATACTGATCGTGGATGATGAACCTTTTGGGCGCGAAACATTGGAATCGATCCTGGAGCCGGAAGGGTATGACCTTGTGATGGCTGAGAATGGTTATCAGGCGATCGAAAAAGCCCTGGCGGTCCAGCCGGATGTGATCTTATTGGATGTGATGATGCCGGGTATGAACGGCTTTGAGGTTTGCCGTCGTATTCGGAGTGAAAAACAACTGGCAGAGATCCCGATCCTGTTCCTTACTGCGCTGGATGATCGGCAATCACTTTTAAGTGGTTTGGAAGCCGGCGCAGATGAATTCATCTCCAAGCCCTTTGACCGCTACGAACTGCGCGCCCGCCTGCTTGGTATTACGCGGCTTAATCGTTTTCACAAACTCAGTGAAGAGCGTTCCAATCTTGAACAGGCGCACACCGAATTAAAAGCTGCATATGATGCCACGATCGAAGGCTGGTCGCGCGCCATGGACTTACGCGACCGGGAAACTGAAGGTCATACCCAGCGTGTCACCCAATTGACACTTAAGCTGGCAGAAGCGGCTGGCATGGATCACAACGAACTTGTTCATATCCGCCGGGGGGCGTTGTTGCATGATATGGGCAAGCTGGGCGTTCCCGATGCCATACTGTTAAAGCCTGATAAATTGACCGATGATGAGTGGGTATTTATGCGTCAGCATCCGCAATTAGCATATGACATGCTCCATCCCATTGAGTATCTGCGCCCGGCATTGGACATCCCATTTTGTCATCACGAAAAATGGGACGGTACTGGATATCCGCGCAAGCTCAAAGGCAATGAGATCCCATTGGCAGCGCGCATCTTTGCCATCGTGGATGTTTGGGATGCGGTGACCTCCGATCGTCCATATCGCCCAGCCTGGCAAAGGGAAGTCGCGTTGACGTACTTGCAGGAACAATCTGGCAAACATTTTGACCCCCAGGTTGTAGAGTTGTTCTTCAAGATTATCGATAAAATCTGATCTTGAGGTACATCCAATATTTCGTTGACTTGCCATAAGCCAATGGAATTTCCACCTCTGCTATAATCCTACGCATGATTCTAGTTACCGGCGCGACCGGCTTCATCGGTCGCGCGCTTGTACGTCAACTGTCTGAAACGGGCCAACAAGTCCGTGTGTTGTTGCGGCCTTCGCCGAAGTCGCCGCGTCTGCCAAAAGGCGTGCCGGTGGAAGTCTCGGTGGTGAGTCTCAACGATGAACGCGGTGTGCGTGCTGCCTTACGCGGTGTGGATGAGATCTATCATCTCGCCAGTGCCGCAGCGCAGGGTCGGCAGGGCAGTCTGCTCAAAACCGATATTGAAGGTACGCGCACACTCGCACAGGTCGCTGCCAGCGCCGATATCAAACGGCTCGTTTTCCTCAGTCACCTCGGCGCTGACCGCGCCTCCGCATTCCCGGTTCACAAATCCAAGGGCATCGCTGAAGAACATATCCGTAGAAGCGGTGTGCCGTATACGATCATCCGTTCCTCCATCGTCTTCGGTCCTGAAGACGGTTTCACCACCGACCTCTCTGAGATCATCAGATTATTTCCTGGTTTCGTGCCCATCCCCGGTGACGGCAAAACATTGCTCCAGCCCCTATGGGTTGAGGATCTCGTCACCTCTTTGATCTGGACTTTAGGCAACCCCGATATGATCAATCAGACCTATGAGATCGGTGGCGGCGAATACCTTACTCTGCGCCAGATCATGGAAACGCTCATGACCGTCACGCATACGCGTCGCACGCTCGTATCTCTGCCGCCGCCGTATATGCGCGCGCTCGTCGTGCTGCTCGATTCGGTCGCACGCAACTTCTCCGCCTCCACCTACTGGATCGATTATGTAGCGGTCAACCGCACCTGCCCAGTGGATAATCTGCCGCGCACCTTCGGTCTCATGCCTGCACGCTTTGCCTATCGTCTCAATTACCTTGAGCGCGAGCCGTGGTACAAAACATTTATGCAACGCTTTGTAAAACCCCGTCAACCATAAACGGATGAAGAACACGCTTCGCTAACTACCCTATGCCTGCTCCCGTTATCAAGATCATTGACTCCCCCGAAGAGATGACCGCCGTTGAAGAACTGCAGCGTGCCGTCTGGCCCGGCAGTGAAACGGATGTGGTCCCCGCGCACATGTTCATCGCCGCCATTCACAACGGCGGGTTGGTCATTGGCGCGTATATAGATAACCAGCTCATCGGATTTGTTTTTGGTTTTCCCGGTCTTGAGTCCACGCCGGACGGTCCACGCCCGAAGCACTGTTCGCATATGATGGGCATCCACCCTCAGCACCGCGATTCAGGCGTCGGCTTCGTGTTGAAGCGTGCGCAATGGCAGATGGTCCGCCATCAGGGACTCGATCACATCACATGGACATATGATCCGCTATTGAGTCGCAATGCGTATCTCAACATCGCCAAACTCGGCGCCGTCTGTAACATCTATCGCCGTGCTGAATACGGCGAAATGCGTGATGGTCTTAACGCCGGTCTGCCATCCGACCGCTTTCAAGTGGATTGGTGGATCAACACCCGCCGCGTTGAAAGACGACTCGGCAAACGTCCGCGCCACCCGCTGAAACTGGATAACTTTTCGAAAGCCGAACTCGAACCTTTGTATGCGCTGCACGACTCAGCCGGTAACTGGCTGCGCCCGCCTGAACATTTCTCGCCGCTTGAAGAGCGCCTCGCCCTCGCTGAGATCCCATCCGATTTCAACGCCTTGAAAGAAGCTGATTTTGCGCTGGCGCGTGACTGGCGCTTCTTCTCACGCGAAGTCTTCGAGACCGCCTTCGCCGCAGGTTATATCATTACCGATTTTGTTTATGATGTTGGTCGCAGTTTCTATGTGCTTTCACACGGCGAGAGCACCCTGGAACCGTAATTTCATTGCAGTAACATTCTCAAATCAAAAGCAGGTAACCAACCCAATCGAAATGCGTCTTAATGACATGACCAACACAAGACCCGACATTACAAACTGGTGGGCAGTGGAAGCAATGATCGCTTCTTACAACCATGTTTATCAGGTGATATACAACACACGCTATGAAGAACATGGGGCGATCGGCGTATCCATCTATGACAACGCCCCGGTCGCCTCCTTCCATTACGAATTTCTCGCCCTTAGCCCCAACCTTCAGGCGGTGACCGAGGCGCTTCGCGCCTATCCCATCCCGGACGGCAAACAACATATCGTCAATATCTTTCATCCCGTCCCCGCCGATCCCGAATTAAAGGGGCATTTTTTGAAACTGGGTATGGAGTTCATCCGAACTGGACCGATCTTGGGATATGATCTGCCGTTGCACGTCAGCACCATCCCGCTCAATGTTCACAAGGCGAAGACACTTCAGCATACCGAAGCTGCCAATAACAATCTGACCACTGAAGGGGAGCGCATCCACGTGGAAACCCTGCGCGATAAGCATATCCATAATTTTTATGCCAAGGAAGATGGGCAGGCTGTGGGCTGGATCCAACTGGTGACCAAATATCCCGGTGTTGGATATATCAATCAAGTGTACGTTATGGAAGAATTTCGCAAGCGCAAGCTCGCCACTACATTGGTGCACGCCGCGCATTCTGAGGCGCTCAAATTGGGCATTAAGAAGATGGTGGCGATTCCATCGAACATGTCCATGCACCTCTTTCGACGATTTGGCTACCGCCCGTTATTGTTTTTCTCCGCGTTTCGTCCGAAGCCCTACAGAAAGTTCCCGGTCTACGAACAGCCGACCTATTCTCAATTGCAAGATTAAGCAGAACAAAAAACGCCGCGCAATTGCGCGGCGTTTTTTGTTGGATGTTCAATTATAGGAGGTTGTTCATGAAAGCTTTTTAAAGGGCCGGCTTACCTCCTTGTATGTGTATCGTTATTTTGATTGGAAGACTGCGCCGTCATACCGATGGGGTGATAGGTGGGCTCGTTATAAGCCGGTTGTGAAATATTCACAGGAGTGGGTCGGGGCGCAGGTCGTGGATATGAGTTGGGTACACGGTTCGTTTCATTGGTTGGGCGATAGATCGGCTTATTCTGATTCTGAACATATTGGGCAGGTCGGTCTTCAGCCATCGAGAAGATCCGTTCACCGGCAATGGAGAAGGTGTTGATCAATAGCACGCGGATCAAAAGCACCATGCCCGCCACAAAGACCGGGACGATACTTGTCATCGCTGACTGCCCGAGCAGGGCGCCGCCTTCGGCACTATGCTTGAGGATGGCAACGGAGACACCCCACCAGGTGAGTGTGGCGTTGAAACCAGCCGCCAGCAGCCACGCGCCAAAAAGGTACCAAACCTCGGCGGGTTCGTCACGTCCTTTTTCGGGGGTGAAGATGCGGGCGATTCCGGCAAAGTCAATGCCGCAGAAGGCAATGGCGAGGATGGTTGCCCATTTAAGCGAACCAAAGGAAAGGTCGCCTAGAATATCTTGCAGGGCAAACGATGTGCTGGAGTAGTTGAAAACTTCAAATGCCAGCAAAGCGGTCAGGATGATCCCACCGAAGATCAACCCGCGATTTTGAGCCGCGCGCTGAACAAGCGGGAGAACATTCAATTTGATGGGTAGAGAACGATTCATGGGAGCCTCCTGGATCCTGAGCCTGTTGAAAGGGAGAATCCACATAACAGATCAAAAAGCAACGATAATGGATTCTAGAACGTTTGTTCTATATTGTCAAGGTTTTTAGAACAACCCCACCTGAGTACTCAAGTGGGGTTGAAAACTTGCAATGAAAATAAAAGACTGGGATGTTGAGGCAGTTACCGGCTTGGGGCGAAGCGGCTAGTCGTCATGCTAATTACAGGTTGATTGGATCACTTCAGTGATCTTGTCGGTAAGCAGTGTTTCGCCGTTCGGTGTGAGATGGATGGCGCTATTGGTAAATTCGTCTGCCGGCACGAGGTCCCACAGGTCAAGATAATGCCAGCTCCGTGTAGCAGCAAGTTTAGCGATCTGCTGACGATACGCATCATATGCCCAGCGCGGGTAGAAAAAATTATAACGAACATCGCTGTTGAGTCCGTTGCTGATCAACATTGGTTCATTGACCAGTATCGTCGGCACGGGCACGGCGTGCATGCCCGCATCCAGCACATCAATGGCGAGCGCATCACTCAAATTTGTGAGACCATGAAAATCTTCGCTCGCTTCGAGATCGGTTTGCGCGCGTTCATAATTTTCTGGATAAATTTGATCGATGCCCGTGGACGCCCACAACGCGCCGTAGATTTGCAAACGGATAAGATCTGCCACCGCCCGCCTCTGACTCACGAAGGTCTGATCCTGTTTCGATAAATAATTCAACGCTGGATCTTTTGTGCTGGCGTTCAACTCATATTTGAAAATGAGATCACGAATACGTTCAGCGTTATTGGCAACGAGAGGCGACTCGAATTGCTTGTCTTCGGGAAAAGCTTCGAGTGTTGTCAGCCAGATGATCATATCAGGCTGATATTCTTTCGCCTGATCGAGGATCATTAAATCCTTGGTGAGTGAAATGGTGGGATAGCCGAGATTGTATGCGCGGACAGTTTTACCGCACGCCGAAACCGGGTTTGCATTGAGTTGTCCTGCCAGTGTTTGCTCCGGTGTGAGCAACGTCCCCCACACGGACGAATCGCCAATGAGGAAAACACGATATTCATTAGGTGTTTTGGTTGCACCTGCGAGGACGTGCGATGCAAACATGGCATCGAGATCAAAGAGACTCAAATTGTAGGCTTCGCGCGTTTCGCCAAAGGGAAATCGTTCACGTCCGGGAAAGACACTGTTATATAAAGAAAGTTTTCCGAGTGGAATGTTATGCGTGAATATGAATGCGAAGTTGAACAACACGAATAAAAGTGTTGCTTTGAGAATTACTGCAAAGAGGCGAGGTTTGTTGTTTTGCATTTTCATTCATGTCACTCTGAGCGATAGCGAAGAGGCTTGCTTGTAGCAGTAGAGATGCTTCGCTACGCTCAGCATGACATAACCTTTTATAAACTAAATAATCTCAGAAACACTTGCAATGACAGCATGGGTTCGCTCAAGGCAAAGAAGACCCAACCCAGAGCAACGAAGTGGAAGGTGAGTAATACACCGCCGAGCTGCAAGGCGCTTTGCAGGCGTAGATTATTTATATTGAAACGTGTTTTGGCGAAATCGCTCCAACGGTTTTGGAGGAAGAGACCGAGTCCGTGCCAGGCACCCCACAAGATGAAGTTGAGTGTGATGCCATGCCATAAGCCGATAAGCAGCATTGTCGCAAGTTGACCGATGAGAATCATCGTCCAGGATGGAATGTTTTTATAGCCGCGAATCCAGCGATTGAAGGGGTTGAAGAAGTAGGCACGAATCCACTGCGTTAGTGTAATGTGCCAACTGTTCCAGAATTGAGTTAAGTTGGATTTGGTATAGGGTGCAGAAAAATTTTCGGGGAGTTTAATGCCAACCAAGCGCGCAATGCCGATGGCAATATCGGTGTAGCCGCTGAAGTCAAAGTAGATTTGGAAGGCGTAGGCGTAGAGATGGATCCACATCCAGCCGGTGGCGTGGACCTGAGTAGCCAGTGTATCGTTCAAGGCGATCAATGCCAGTGCATCGGCGACGACGAATTTCTTGAACAAGCCAAGGATGATCCGTTGACCTGCTAATAACGTTTCATCTTGTGTGAGGGCAAAGTCTTTTTTGAGATCACCCGCGAAACGTTCGACGCGGTCAATGGGACCAGCGGAGAGCGATGGGAAGAAAACCACATAGGTTGCGAACTCAGGCAGAGTCAATTCGGGGAGGCGTCCCAGTTGTTTATCGCGCAACACATGGATGAGGCGGAAGGCGATGTAGGAAAAGCCAAGCCAGCGCAAATCAAGAGGTGACGCGTTTTCAATGGGACGGTTTGCAAGAGTCCGAAAGAAGATGCTGGTTTGTAATGAAAGAGTGGGGGATTTGAGGATGATGAGAATAGAGAGTAGAAGAATAGTTGCAAGGGATAAAATCCAGGCGTTTTTGCCTGATAGGTATGTGAGTGCAACTATCACGGTTGCGACGAGCAAAACAAAGACAATATATTGAATAAACTGTGGAGGTGTTGAAGCGGTGAGAAATGGGTCAGGAAGAATGTAGCGCAGCAGATCAGCGATAGTGGCGAGCCCGACAATGATGGATAACCCGATGAGATTCGGGCGGGATTTCCATGTGTCTATTTGTGCTGTGATGAACCATGTGAGAATAACGAACGCTAAAGATAAGGATGGGAGCCAGAAATCAAATGAACGCAATGGAGCGACAGGCTGAAACCAATAGACCGCGAGCACACTGAGCGCGAGGAGGGCATATGTCCGCCAGGTGCCCCGCGTTAGTGCGCCGACCAGCAACGCGGTCAGGATTGAAGCGCCGATCTGTATCAGTCCCATTTAACCGTAGCATCCCCAAAAACTTTTTAGCGCGTCCCGCATACCAGCCACTCGCCGCCCTCTTGAGTCACTTGAAAGGTGCGACCGGAGAGATCGAGCGCCTGGTCTTCGCCGTTATAAGTGGCGATGATATTGCCTGTACACAGGATGAGGGCGGTTTCGCCATCAGTGCCAGTTTGGGAGCATGCAAGATTATCGAGGCGCGCAGTGACAGCTTGAAACGAGTCGAGTTCGATCAGCGCATCAGCTTCCCAATCGCCGCAGACGAGGGTGGGCAGGCGGTCGCCATCTTTTTCAACAAGCGCGGTCAAATAATTTTCAACGGCTTTGGCTGGGGCGTCAGCGTCGGACGCGCCGCAGGCTGCGAGCGCGAGGGCTGCGATGATAATAGATGAAAACAATATAAGTTTACGCATTGGATGGATACTCCTTGGGGATTTTAGGACTGGGATTATATTCGATTTTTCGATCAGAATGTCGGCTTGAAATTTAGCACGAGCGATCACTTTCATTATGCAGATGATTACTCAAAGATCGCAAGGCGATGCAAGCGGAATGGCTCCGGGCGAAATGGTATCTTGAAACTTCACAGTTGCATTGCGCAACTCGTTTATTTTGGCATCGACTTCATCGGGCATTAGCAACATGTCCGCTGCATGGAAGACCCAATCAACATCTTCCTGATATTCGCGCACGTCACTTGCACCGCTCAAGCCGCCATCGATAAACCACAAATTGAAATTGATCGACATGGGCGCATCAGGGTAATAATCGCCGCCATGCTGCGCGAGCATTATCCCATCCACGAAATAGCGGACCGTGCCGCCTGTTACCTGTGCAACCAGTGTATGCCAACCTGCCAAGCTTCCTTCAGTTGCATTGCTGGCGTTATCGGCGTTCCACGGTTCGATTTGGACAGTCTCCCAGGTGGTGACATGTATGGTCACGGGGGTGCCGCCCCAGCCGCCATTGGGCAGATATTCAAAATCCATTTCGCTGTAATCGGGGTCGAACGGTTTTTCGTAGGGCGTGATTGTATAAAACGTTTGCACGATCTGGTCGTCATCTGAACCTGAAACAGGCACATCACTAAAGCGGACACGTGCCGCATACGTCCCTTCGAAATATTTGCGTTGATGACATATTTGAGTCTGAAACGTATTCGCGCCCGTGCCATCTGTGGACGAGGTCATGCGCAGGAGACGATTCCCAGCCTGGACGGGGTAATCTATAAAGGAAACGTTCTCTGCACGGAACGAAGAACCTTGCACGCCAGGCAAACCGCCGCCGCTGCGAATGCCCCAGCCGTTAGCGGACATTTCATCCGCAGTGGAATAAGAGAAGTCGTCAAATAGGATTTGAGCAGGTGCACTGGTGGGTGCAGGCATTGCAGTTGGTGGTGGCATATTTGAAGCACAGCTTACCATTAAGATAATACAAAAAACAAAAAAGATTATTTGCAGAGATTTCATTCTTTCAAAACCTTGAAAGGGGATTTTATGTTGATTCAGTATAGCACCAAGATCATGAACAAAAAGGATTAACGCAAGTGCGCTGGAATCAATCGAGACGCTTATTTAGATAACGGTTTATACCCTGTAGTGCTCATCACAGAGGTCACTGAGAGCCCTCCAAGCGCCGAATAGTTTACCCGCTATCTTTGAGCCAGTACGATTCTTGATTCGGTCTAAGGTGCTGTCAAAAATGGTCTCTGGTGAATTGGATGGGCGCGCTGCGAACTCCTCTGGATCATGGAACTTCATCAAAACGGCATATGCCCACTCAACCTTTTCTCGAATCTCGCTCACAGAGGGAAGCATGCCTGGGGTTACGCGTAGAATCTGAGGAGTAGCCTCACGGAGGCGCGAACGTGCATCTCCCTCACCAGTCACTAAGATGATAATCACATCTGTCAGTTTTTCAAGCATATAGCGAGCGTGGTTCCAGTTAATGGACTCAGCCGATGTGTTGTTGTGCTCCATTGCACTCTCCAAACTAAATACTTGATCTAATTAGTAGTCAACCTGCCCAAGGAGTTTACTTTAACGATGCGTTTTCTTAGGGAACCTTTGTTTTTTTCGCAGCCGCTACTGAGTCTAAAAATCTTTTGATTATGTCAAGTGCGTATGAGCAAAAGTTCTTGTCAAGGATGCAAGTTGTATCTTCCAGCTTTAATTTGGAATCTTGCCCTTGAATGAACTTTAATAATTCTTTTTTCTTGCTAAAAGAATCGTCTACTCTACCTTGATTATGAACAATGCAATTTCGCAAGAGCGTAAAATCTTTAACTTTAGCCCACTCAGGACTCTTTTCCTTTGAAAATTCAATGTGCTGAACTTTAATTAGATAAGTCATGAATTTCTCAACACTATTCCCGCCAGCTAAATCTGACAATAGCATACTTTGTGGATTTTGCTTCTCTAAATTGCGGCAATACCACAATAACTCTGATTCCATATAAGAATAAATCATAACAAAAAAAGAACTAAACGAATCATTTTCAAATTCAGGAAATTTATTCTCTTCAAAGAGAGCATAGTCCAATTCACCTTGCATCTCTGTTTTACCCGATTCTACCTCCCAATATAAATCGCTAGTGTATTGAGTATGTTTTTCAAGCGCATTCTCCCAAAACGATACAATTGTTGCAAGGTAATCATCAAACGAAAACATCCTTTTCCACTCCAACTTTGAATTCATCGCTGCTTGCCAGGGGTCATAATTATCGGGGTCATCAAGATTCCAATTGATGTTCACGGCTTATCTTCCTTTGAATTTAATACGGTTTACATATTTCCCTTCCCAATTCATGTGTCCACCGTAATGAAAAGTCCACTTCAAAGTCCTTGGAAGGGATGCTTTATTATAGCAAACCCTCCGCGCTAATCTACATAGTTAATTCGTCATCGATTTGCTTTGAAATCTTTGTTATACTTGCCCTCGCCTATGAACGAAACTCGAACCCCCAACTTCTTTGTGCGAGATGTCCCCATCTACGGGGATACGATCCTCGCGCCCATGGACGGCTACTCGGACTGGCCCTTCCGGTCCATTTGCCGCGCGTTGGGTTCTGCCATGAGTTACACCGAGTTCGTCAAAGTAGAAAAAATCCTCAGCCGCTCGAAAGAACCCGCGAAGCGCCTCTACTACGAAGAAGCCGAACGTCCCATCACGTTTCAGATCTATGGCGACGACCCGGATCTTATTCTCACAGCCGCGTTGAAGATCGAGCCGTTGAAGCCCGATATCATTGACCTCAACATGGGCTGTCCCGCCAAGTCCATTGCCGACCGCGGCGCGGGTGTGGGGATGATGCCGACACCGGATAAGATTGCGCGAACATTTAAATTGTTGACATCTGCGCTCAAAGTGCCAGTCACTGGCAAGATCCGTTTAGGATGGGATCGGGATAAAAACTTCAAGCTGATCGCGCGCATCGTGGAAGAAGAAGGCGGCTCGTTGATTGCTGTCCACGGGCGGACCAAGGAGCAACGCTACAGCGGCAACGCCGATTGGGACGCGATTGCTGAGGTGAAGTCGCTGGTCAAGATTCCTGTGATCGGCAGCGGCGACGTCCGAACCGTGGCTGATATTCAGCGCATGAAGCAGCACACAAACGTCGATGCGGTCATGATCGGACGCGCCGCGATCGCCAATCCGTGGATCTTTATGGGCATGGATCGTGAACAAGTCCCCGCTGAGTTGTTGAAGCAAACCGTCCACGAACATTTGCAAAAGAGCGTTCAATTCTACGGCGAAGAGGACGGTCAACGTCTCTTCCGAAAGTATGCCGTGCAGTATCTGTTATTGAAAACTCTCGACCGCGACTCACGCAAAGAGATCCTGAAAGAAAGACCCTCCGGCGAATTTTTGGAGCTGTTGAATCAAGTCTACGTCTCGATGCCGTAAATAGAACATACTTTCTGATATACTGTAGAGCGACTTATTAAGTCGCTCTACTTTTTTATTGCGAGAATCCTATGGCAAAAACACACACACGTTACGTCTGTCAGGAATGCGGACGCGCCACCGCGTCGTATATGGGCAAATGCCCGCAATGCGGATCGTTCAACAGCATGGTGGAGGAAGTTGTCCACGATGAGCCTGTGACGAAGGGCACTGCGGTTCGCGGACTAACGGGTCGGTCTGCTCCGCGCTCAATTGGCGATGTCTCCTCTGATGCCGAAGATCGTATCAACTTGCCCATCGGCGAGTTTGCGCGTGTGCTCGGCGGCGGCATCGTCCCTGGTTCGATCGTCTTGATCGGCGGTGACCCCGGCATTGGCAAATCCACGTTGATGTTGCAGATGGCGATGGAAATGGCGGCTACCAAACGTGTCTTGTATGTATCAGGGGAAGAATCAGAACGCCAGATCAAAATGCGTGCGACACGTCTCGTAGGGGCACAGCGAGACGATCAATCGTCAAAATCCTCCCAAGGGTCCGCGGTGCCCTTACCCAAGAATTTATTATTGGTCACCGAAACAAATCTTGAGATCATTCTCAACCACGTCAATGAAGTCAAACCTGATCTGCTGATCGTTGACTCGATTCAAACCACGTATCTCTCCAACATGGATTCGTCCGCAGGTTCGGTGAGCCAGGTACGCGAGTGTTCATCGCAATTGCGTGAACTCGCCAAGACCAGCGGCATCTCTGTATTTGTGATCGGGCATGTTACCAAGGAAGGGACGATTGCTGGTCCACGCGTGTTGGAACATGTCGTGGATACCGTCCTCTATCTTGAGGGAGATCGCTTCCAGGCGTATCGTCTATTACGCTCCGTGAAGAATCGTTTTGGCGCGACCGCCGAAGTGGGCGTGTTCGAAATGCGCGAAGGCGGACTCGTCGAAGTGACGAATCCATCGGAAGCATTTCTGGCAGAACGCATGATCAACGCAGCAGGCTCCGCCATTGCTGTAACAATGGAAGGGACACGTCCCATTTTGGTTGAAATTCAAGGACTCACCTCTCCGACTCAATTTGGCAACGCGCGTAGAACCGCAAACGGCGTGGACTTCAACCGTCTGTTGTTGATCTCGGCAGTGTTGACTCGACGTGTGGGACTTAAACTTGCTGAACAGGATATTTTCGTCAATGTGGTGGGTGGCTTGCAAATTGACGAACCCGCCGCCGATCTGGCGATTGCCATGGCAATCGCCTCTTCATGGAAAGATGTTTCTGTAAAAGTGGACGCAGTGTTGATCGGTGAGATCGGTCTCGCCGGTGAGTTGCGTATGCCCGGTCAGATGGTCGCACGTCTACGTGAAGCGCAGAAACTGGGATTCAAAATCGCCATTGTGCCGAAGGCGTTGCGCAAAGCGGAACCGTATCCAAGTGGAATTGAGATAATTGAAGTGCGGTCCATTCAACAGGCGTTGGATGCAGCGTTCGCTTTTTCCAACGAAATTCCCAAGGAACGGAAAGTGGCGTAACAATCATGTCATTGTGAGTCCCGAGCCTTAAACGGCGAGTGGGCGAAGCAATCTCCCACAATGACGGGGATTGCCACGTCGCCGCTACGCGGCTCCTCGCAATGACATAATCAGCTATGCAACCAATTCATATCTCCTCCGTATAAAACACAGAAGGAGATTCACAATGAATGCAAGAATTATTTCAGCAATCCTTGTGCTTGCTTTGGCGAGCATGGCATGTGGAATCAACATTGATCTGCCCGAGGGCGCAAAGGCTGGACCGGAGATCAAGGATTCCATAACGGTAGCAGACCCAAAGTCCGATGAGACGCGTTTGAGTCTTTCATTTGGGGCAGGCGATTTGAACTTATCCGCTGGGGCGAAGAACCTGGTGGACGGCACAGTCCTATATAATGTCGAAGACTTAAAGCCTGAGGTCACTACAAAAGCCGGAGAGGTCGAGATCAGGCAGGGCAATTTTGAGGGACTTCCACCGTTCGATGATATAAAGAACAAGTGGGACCTGAAGTTGGGCAAAACTCCCATGGATCTGACGATCTCGGCTGGTGCCTACAACGGCAAATTTGAGCTGGGCGGGCTGGCATTGAAGAACCTGACCATCAATGATGGCGCAGCGGAAGTTGAGCTGTCGTTTTCCGAACTGAATAAGGTGGAGATGGCGCAGTTCAGTTACACCACGGGTGCATCCAATGTGACGATGGAAGGTTTGGCAAATGCTAATTTCAAAACCTTTATCTTCAACAGCGGTGCCGGCAACTATACCCTGGATTTTTCAGGCGATCTGCAACGGGATGCCACCGTGAGCATTGACAGTGGCTTCAGCGACCTGACAATCGTTATTCCGCAAGGTGTGGGTGCCAGTGTAACTGTGGATAGCACCCTGGCAGATGTCAGTTTTGGCGACGGCTGGTCGCAAAAAGACAAGATCTACTCGCAAAAGGGCGAGGGACCTACCTTAACCATCATCATCAATATGGGCGCTGGGAACCTACGGCTGACAAAATAGCCAAGCAGATTACTCACCCTCTCCATGGAGAGGGTTTTTATTTGGAGTAAAAGGTCATAATTCATCCATGACCTCTATCACTTGTGCCATATTTGCGACGAATATAAAATCGTGTTAAGAGACAAGGTTTCTCTGTTTTTCGAGAGGAAAGGTACTTTATGCAAATCACCCGACAGGCGGACTATGCAGTACGCGCAGTTCTACATCTGGCACGCGCCGGTAATGCCGAGCGCTCCGCCACCAGTGCCGTGGCAAAGGAACAGAATATCCCCCCCTCATTTCTGGCAAAGATCATCTCGCAGCTTTCGATCGCAGGTTTGCTCCACACCTCCCGCGGCGCACGCGGCGGGGTAACGCTGGCACGCGACCCCAAAGAGATCACCCTGCTTGAAGTCATCGAAGCCATCGATGGTCCCATTCAACTTAATGAGTGTGTGCAAGGCGATGGCGTATGTTCATTTGAAGATAACTGTCCCATTCGTTCCGTATGGTGCGATGCTCAGGATGAACTGGTAACCCGATTGAAGAAAACGAACTTCGCCGAATTGATGGCACAGCAAGTCGCATAACGAATATTGGAAGACAATCCCTCTCGACTATAATCGAGAGGGATTTTTTACATTTGGAGGATCCGATGAATCGAAAAAATCTTCAGCTTTGTTTGGGCGGGTTTACCTTCCTGATGGCGATCATGGCTTGCGTGCTTCCCGGACGAACAGCCGCACCATCCGTGCCCACGATTGACCCCAACACCATGGCAACCTATATAGCCAGTACTGCACAAGCATCCGCGCAACAAACAGAACAGGCGTCCATTCCAACCCTTGTGCCGGCTACATCAACGCCGCTGGTTTCACCCATCACCGGAACTTCTTTGAGCAAGCTTGAAGATCAGAGTACTGTGTTCATTGATCACAGAGCAGGGATTCAACTAACCATACCCGCAGGCTGGATGCCGGTACGTCCCAATGAAGATGAATATTACAAAGCATACAGCCTGGATATTGTTTTGGCAAACCCGCTCATCAGCGACCGGCTGACTATAATACAGAGCAGTAATACAAATAACTTCCGTGTGGAAGCCATCGATATCCGTCCTGAGCATTTGGGCGGCGGATTCATTTCAATTATGGATGTTATATTTCAGCCGGACGATTTCAGGACTCTCGAAAAATGGGCTCAGGCTGAAAAAAATAAAAAAAGTCCAATTAAAGGTCGTAAATTCCTATCCTCAAAAATTCAAGAGACTGCGAATGGAACACGCATCCTGATTATTGAAGAAAGTTGGCCCAACGACAATACCACAACATATTACACGGGCGTATTCTTTAGCCTTCCCACCGGAACGGTCGTACTTGATTTCTATACCAACCTTGATTTCAAAGATACCATCTTCCCGGAATTTGAGCAGGTGATAAACAGCCTTACGGTACTCAATCCCTAGAAAAACCTAAAATCCCTCTGGACTATAATCAGGAGGGATTTTTCATTTGATAAGGAGACGCATCATGTCTGGACCCAGAGTTGTTCGCGCCCCGAGGGGCATTGACCTCACCTGCAAGAATTGGCTTAGTGAAGCCGCCTACCGCATGATCCAAAATAATCTTGATCCCGAAGTGGCAGAGAAGCCTGAAGACCTCGTCGTCTATGGCGGACGTGGTAAAGCCGCACGCGATTGGGAATCGTTTGATGCGATTCTCGAGTCACTCAAGAATCTGGAAGAAGATGAAACCCTGCTTGTGCAATCGGGTAAACCCGTAGTTGTTTTCAAGTCACATAAAGATGCACCGAAAGTATTGATCGCCAACTCCAACCTTGTGCCACATTGGGCAACCTGGGAACACTTCGATGAACTCGCTAAAAAGGGACTCATCATGTATGGGCAGATGACCGCCGGTTCATGGATCTATATCGGCACGCAGGGTATTTTACAAGGCACGTATGAAACCTTTGGCGCGCTGGCAAAACTCAAAGGCTGGGGCTCGTTGAAAGGTAAGTTTGTTTTAACTGCTGGTCTCGGCGGGATGGGTGGCGCGCAGCCATTGTCCATTACGATGAATGAAGGTGTTGGATTAATCGTGGAAGTAGACCCCGAACGCGCCGAACGCCGTCGTGCCATCGGTTACGTGGATATGGTTGTCGATACGCTCGAAGAAGCGATGACGCTTGTCGAAGAGTTCAAAGAGAAACAAATCCCGAAATCGATTGGGCTCATCGGCAATGCTGCGGATGTATATGCAGAACTCTTTCAGCGTGGGATCATTCCCGATGTAGTAACAGACCAAACGTCCGCGCATGAAGCGTTGTTCTATGTGCCGTCCGGGTTATCGGTCACAGCCGCAGATGAATTGCGCAAATCCGACCCCGAGAAATATAAAAAGATGGCGATGGATTCGATGTCCAAGCATGTACGCGCGATGTTGGATTTTCAACGCGCAGGTGCGGAAGTGTTTGATTATGGTAATAACATCCGCCAGCAGGCGTATAACAACGGCGTGAGTGATGCGTTCGAATTTCCTGGTTTTGTGCCCGCTTATATTCGTCCGCTGTTTTGCGAAGGCAAGGGACCGTTCCGTTGGGTGGCGCTCTCTGGCGATAAGGAAGATATTTACACGACCGATCAAGCCATCATGGAGTTGTTCCCCGATGATGCGCACTTGCATCGTTGGTTGAAGATGGCACGTGAGAAAGTTCCGTTCCAGGGTTTGCCCTCGCGCATCTGCTGGCTTGGATATGGCGAGCGTGCCAAGGCTGGTTTGATGTTCAACGAGTTGGTCGCGAGCGGAAAAGTCAAAGCGCCGATCGTGATCGGACGTGACCATTTGGATTCCGGTTCGGTCGCCTCACCGAATCGCGAAACCGAAGCCATGAAAGATGGCTCGGATGCGATCAGTGATTGGGCGATCCTCAATGCAATGATCAACATCGTGGGCGGCGCGACGTGGGTTTCGTTCCATCACGGCGGCGGCGTGGGTATGGGATACTCGCAACACGCAGGACAGGTCATTGTGGCGGATGGGACTCCTGAAGCGGCTAAAAGATTGGAGCGAGTCCTTACAACAGATCCAGGCATGGGCGTAGTCCGACACGCGGATGCGGGTTATGAGATCGCCATCGCTGCGGCGAAACGTCATGGCATCAAAATGCCGATGTTGAAATAATCCATGAAAAGAAATTTGTGGCTGGGTTTGTCGGCGTTGTTGGTGAGTACGCTTGCCTGCGAGCCCGTGATCGCAATTGGATGGCGAGAACTATTTGTCATATTTGTCTTGTTGGCATTCCTATTTGGTCCACCGGTGTATCGGTTCATTCGAAAAATCGAAAACACATTAAGACAAAAAAACAAGTAAGGGTGGCGGAGCACGTGGTGTTACATTCATCTGCTCCGCTTATTATTTAGACTCTGTAACACCAACGGTGGGATTAGCGGATTGAAA
>Ga0210377_10000176_pt1 | contig 60796 bp, 57 predicted proteins | sample PLM4_65_b1redo_FD_155480 | JGI IMG/M metagenome (GOLD analysis project Ga0210377, IMG submission 155480) | Groundwater sediment microbial communities from an aquifer in East River, Colorado, USA - PLM4_65_b1 redo | ecosystem: Environmental > Terrestrial > Soil > Riparian zone | place: USA: East...
TCTTTAAAGGTTTTCTTGAAAGGAGTCTATCCATGGCACTCTCTGGTGTTGAAATATTCAAACATCTTCCGAAGACAAATTGCAAGAAGTGCGGCCATCCGACCTGCCTCGCCTTTGCGATGAAGCTTGCCGCAAAGCAGGCGAGCCTTGATGCCTGCCCGGACGCATCTGACGACGCCAAAAAGATCCTGGGCGAGTCGGCCGCGCCGCCGATCCGGGACATCACCCTCGGTGTCGGAGACAAGGCCGCGAAGGTAGGCGGCGAGATCTGTCTGTTCCGCCATGAAAAGAAATTCTTCAACCCCAACCTCTTTGCGGTCGCGATCAAGGCCTCGGAAGCCGGCGATGCTGCGGCAAAGAAGATAGAGGCGGTCAAGACCTCGGAGATCGACCGGGTAGGCCAGAAGCTCCGGGTTGACGCCATTGCCGTGACCGACGAGGGCGGCGATGCAGCGAAGTTCGCCTCGGTGGTGAAGCAGGTTGTGGACGGAGAGCCGGGTGTGCCGCTGATCCTGGTGAGCAAGACCCCCGCTACCATTGAAGCGGGCATTGCGCACTGTGCGGACAAGAAGCCGCTTATCTATGCCGCGACCGCCGAGAACGCGGAGGCAATGGCCAAGATCGCCAAAGAGAAGAAGGCCTCTCTCGCGGTCTCGGCAGACGGGCTTGATGCGCTCACTGCTCTGTCCGAGAAGGTCAAGGCCCTCGGCGTTGACGACCTCGTCCTCGACTCCGGCGCGCGCAAGGCCAAGGACATGATCGAGCACTACACCATCATTCGCCGTGCAGCGATCAAGAAGAACTTCAAGCCCCTCGGATACCCGGTCATCTCGTTTGCGAACCGCGATAACACCGTTTCCGAGGCAATGGCCGCCGCCATCGGCACGATGAAGTACGCTTCCATCATCGTGGTGAACGACGTTGAGAAATGGAAGATGCTCGCCCTGCTGTCGCTGCGCCAGAACATTTATACCGACCCGCAGGTGCCGATGCAGGTTGCCCAGAACATCTACAAGGTCGGCGACGCGAAGGAAGGTTCGCCGCTCATGATCACCACGAACTTCTCGCTTTCGTACTTTATCGTGCGCGGCGAGGTGGAGAACAGCAAGGTGCCGGCGTGGCTCGCGGTCATGGACAACGAAGGTCTGTCCGTGCTCACGGCCTGGGCCGCGGGCAAGTTTACCGCCAGCAAGATCGCCCAGTTCGTCACCGAGAGCGGAGTGGAGAAGAACATCAACCACAAGGAGCTCATCATCCCCGGCTACGTTGCCGTGCTATCCGGCTCGCTGGAAGAGAAACTGCCGGGCTGGAAGATCACCGTGGGGCCGCGGGAAGCGAACCAGCTCCCGACCTTTTTGAAGGCGAGAGCGTAAGGCATTACAACCACCACCGAGACACGGAGAAAGACAATTAGTTGATTGAGAATTCCTCCGTGACGTCAGTGCCTCCGTGGTGAAACAGATCCTACATAAGGAGCTATACCATGTCAAAAGTCATTGCCACCGGGGCCATTCTGGGCTCCCACTATTACGTGAAGCAGGCCGAAGCACTCGTCGAGAAAGCCATTACCGAGAAAGGCGCGGACTTCAAATTCGAGTTCCCGGATACGGCGTATTTTCTGCCGCAGATGTTCGCCATGACCGGATTCGAGGTCCGCACCCTTGGCGACATGAAGACCGCGCTTGAGCAGAAGGTGAAGCCGCTGGTCACGGACGTGCCCGACGACCATCTTTACAAACCGTATCTGGGAGAGGCGCTCGACGCGGGCATGGTGACGCTTTTTGCCCAGGAAATGATCATGGCCGTCCGCTACATCTACGGCCAGGAGCCCGTGAAGGACGACTCCATCGGCCTTACGTACAACGGGTTCATCTCGGACACCATTCTCCGGAACCTCGGCGTGCAGCTGGTGGACGGATCCATGCCGGGCTACGTGGTGATCGTCGGGGCTGCGGACAGCGATGAGCAGGCATTCGAGATCGCGCGGGACCTTCAGCAGAAGAACATCCTCACACTTCTCTGTGGGAACGTCAACGGCGACAGCGTGACCAAACAGCTCCTCCGGAAGGGCGTGCAGCTCGGCTGGGACACCCGCCTGGTGCCGCTCGGCCCTGAAGTGGAGCATGCCATCTATGCCGTGAACTGGGCCGCACGGGCGGGCATCACGTTCGGCGGCATGAAGGGCGGCGACTACAAGAAGATCCTCAAATACTCCAAGGACAAGGTATTCGCCTTCGTCATGGTGCTCGGTCCCCTGAACGACCGCATCTGGACCACGGGCGCCGGCGCCATCGATATGGGCTTCCCGGCAATCGCGAACACGGACATCCCGACCATCGAAGTCACGGGCGTCACGATCTATGAAGAGGTTGCCAAGGAGCTTGATCCCGCGAAGCTCGTGCAAAAATGCATCGAGGTGCGCGGACTTAAGATCACGGTCTCCAAGCCGCCGATTCCGGTTGCCTTTGGCCCAGCATTCGAAGGAGAGCGCATCCGCAAGGAGGACATGCACATCGAGATGGGCGGCCAGCGCACGCCGGCGTTCGAATGGCTGCACATGACGGACCTGGACAAGGTCGAGGACGGCAAGGTTATAATCGTCGGCAAGGATGCCGAGGAACGATACCAGAAGGGCGGCCAGATGCCGCTCGCCATGGTGATCGAAGTGGCCGGCCGCAAGATGCAGAAGGACTTTGAGCCCGTGCTCGAGCGCAAGATCCATCACTTCGTCAATGAAGCGCAGGGGATCTGGCACATGGGCCAGCGGGACCAGGACTGGTTCCGCGTGAGCAAAGCCGCGCTCGCCGATGGGTACGTTCTCAGACACTTCGGCGACATTCTGACCACTCAGCTCAAGCACAAGTTCAACAATATCGTGGACAAAGTCCAGGTGACCCTCTATGTGGACGAAGCCGACGTGAAGGAGAAGGTTGTGGAGGCGCGCAAGGCCTACCTCGAACGCGATGTACGTCTTGCCACGATGACCGACGAGTCCGTTGACACCTTCTATTCCTGCCTCCTGTGCCAGAGCTTCGCGCCGAACCACGTATGCGTGGTGTCTCCCGAGCGGCTTGGTCTGTGTGGCGCGTACAACTGGCTCGATGCCAAGGCCGCCTATGAGATCGACCCGAACGGCGCGAACCAGCCGGTATTGAAAGGCGAAGTCCTCGACGCAATCAAGGGGCGCTGGAAGGGCGTGGACGAATTTGTTTACACGAACTCGCACCAGGCGCTGGAGTATTTCAACGCCTACACGATCATGGACGCGCCTATGACCTCCTGCGGATGCTTTGAATGCATCATGGCCATCGTGCCCGAGGCAAACGGCGTGATGATCGTGAACCGCGGCTATACTGGCATGACCCCCATTGGAATGAAGTTCTCAACCCTTGCCGGCACCGTGGGCGGCGGGGCCCAGACCCCGGGCTTCATGGGCATCGGAAGATTCTTTCTCACGAGCAAGAAGTTCCTCTCGGCGGACGGCGGATTCAAACGCATCGTCTGGATGACCAAGAACCTGAAAGAATCCTTTGCCGAACAATTCAAGCAGCGCGCCGAAGAAGAGGGCATACCCGATCTGATAGACAGGATCGCCGATGAGACCGTCGCGGAAGATTCGGACAAGATGATGGAGTTCCTGACTGCCAAGGGTCATCCAGCGCTCACCATGGACCCGATGTTTTAGATGCAGTAGGGAGTAAAGAACATAATATCAGTTCATAAGGAGTGAGGAGTTAGGAGTAAGGGGGAAAGGATGCCATGTCATCTCCTCACTTCTTACTTTTTCACTCCTTACTTGTCTTATGTCTCAAGAGGACGAGAATGATGGAAGAAAAACTCGAAGGCATACTGTTGCGGTACCGCGAGAACGAAGGTAACCTTATCTCGATCCTGCAGGACCTCGAGAGCGAATTCGGTTATCTGCGTGAAGACGCGATCACCTGGTTCTCCGACCGGCTCGATGTCCCGCTGGCGAAGTTCTACGGCGTCGCAACCTTCTATGCGCAGTTCCATCTGAAGCCGAGGGGCAAGAACGTGATCACGGCGTGCTGCGGCACTGCGTGTCACGTCAAGGGCTCGGCGCGGTTGATCGACAGCCTGGTAAAAGAACTGGTCATCCCCGCGGGCGAGGACACGTCGGAAGATCTCAGGTTCACGGTCGAGAAAGTAAATTGTGTCGGCGCGTGCAGCATCGCGCCGGTTATCATCGTTAATAAAACAGTGCACGGTAAGATGACGCCGGACAAGCTCGTTAAAGAGATGAAAACACTGAAGGCGGGAGAGCAACCGCAGGTGCAAAATGCAATAATCTGAGCGACGCAGTGTCCTCAACTTTTGCATTTTGCACTTTGAAATATCCATTTTGCCTTCATTATAGATAGGTACCGGAGCATTCATGAACAAAGACATATCGATAAGGGTCTGTATGGGCACGGGCGGGATCGCGGCCGGCGGCGTGGCGGTGATGTCCACCTTCGAAAAAGCGCTCGCGGACGCCGGCCTCCGGGCGACTGTTGAGAAGAACTGCTCGATGCACAAGGTCGGCTGCAGGGGATTCTGCGCCCGTGACGTTCTCGTGGATGTGGCCATCAACGGAAACAAATCCACGTATCAGTACATCAAGCCGGACATGGTCGAACGGATCGTGAACGAGCACATCATGGGAGGCGCCCCGGTCGCGGACTGGCTCGTATCGGACGACTACCACACGTTCCACGACAAACAAGTGAAGGTTGTGCTCTCGGACTGCGGCGAGGTTGACCCGGAGGATATTGATTCCTATATCAGCCGCGATGGATACGAGGCCACGAAGAAGGTCCTCCTGACCATGACCCCTCAGGAGACCATCGAGGTCATCAGGGCTTCGGGGCTCCGGGGCCGCGGAGGGGCCGGTTTCCCGACTGCGGTCAAGTGGGACATGGCGATCAAGGCCCCCGGTCCGAAAAAATATCTGATCTGTAATGCCGACGAGGGAGACCCGGGCGCGTTCATGGACCGCTCCGTTGTCGAAGGGAATCCCCATTCTGTGATCGAGGGTATGATCATCGGGGCCTATGCCATTGGCGCGCCCTACGGCTACGTTTACATCAGGGCGGAGTACCCGCTTGCCGTGGAACGCCTCCACCTTGCCATCAAGCAGGCCAAGGAGCGCGGTTTTCTCGGCAAAAACATCCTCGGTAAAGGTTTCGATTTCATGATCAAGGTAAAGCTCGGCGCGGGCGCTTTTGTCTGCGGCGAAGAGACCGCACTTATCGCATCCATCGAAGGCAAGCGCGGACAGCCAAGGGCCAAGCCGCCGTTCCCGGTACAAAAGGGATTGTGGGGCTATCCTACGATCATCAACAACGTGGAAACGCTTGCGAACGTGCCATACATCATGCGCAAAGGCGCCGCGTGGTACGCGGCCATGGGCACCGAGAAGAGCAAGGGAACCAAGGTTTTTGCGCTCACCGGCAAGATCCTGAACTCGGGACTTATCGAAGTGCCCATGGGCATCCCGCTCAAGGAGATCATCTACGACATCGGCGGCGGCATCGAGGGCGGTAGGCAGCTCAAGGCGGTCCAGACCGGCGGTCCCTCCGGGGGGTGCATCCCGGCCAGCATGGTTGACACGCCTGTTGATTATGAATCGCTCGGCAAGGTTGGCTCCATTATGGGCTCCGGCGGAATGGTGGTTCTGGACGAGACCAACTGCATGGTGAATATGGCCAAGTACTTCCTCGAGTTCACCAAGTCCGAATCCTGCGGCAAGTGCGTGCCCTGCAGAGTCGGCACCAAGCGGCTGCTTGAAATCTTAACGAGGATCACCGAAGGCAAGGGCCGGAAGGGTGACATCGATCTGCTCGAAACCCTGAGCAGCGACGTCAAGACGTCCTCACTCTGCGGACTGGGCCAGACAGCGCCGAACCCCATCCTGAGCACGATCAAATATTTCCGCGACGAGTACGAGGCGCATATCAACGAGAAGCGCTGCCCCGCCGGGGTGTGCAAGGACCTCCTGACGTACAGCATAATCGAGGCGACCTGTACGGGCTGTACCTTATGCGCGCGGGTTTGTCCTGCGGGAGCCATAACCGGAGAGAAGAAGAAACCGCACGTTATCAACCAGGACCTCTGCATTAAGTGTGGCGCTTGTTTCGAGAAGTGCAAGTTCAAGTCAATTAAAAAAGGGTAGCACATGATGAATCTCACCATAAATGGCATCCAAATAACCGTGCCCGAAAACGCCTCGATCCTTGATGCGGCACGGCGGAACGATATTTACATCCCCACGCTCTGCGACGATCCACGGCTCGAGCCCCATGGCGGATGCAGGCTCTGTCTGGTCCAGGTGAAGGGCATCCCCCGTCTCGTTTCCGCGTGCACCACACCGGCGACCGAGGGCATGGCGGTGGAGACCTCGAACGAGCAGATAGAGCGCCAGCGCCGCACCATCGTGGAACTCCTCCTGTCCGACCATCCGAATGACTGCATGGTTTGCGCGCGGGCCGGCGACTGCACGCTGCAGGAACTCGCCTATTTCTACAACCTCCGGTCAAACCGGTTCTATGGTGAACGGCGGCAGTATACCAAGAAGGACATGAACCCGTTCATTGAACGAGACATGGAAAAATGCATTCTCTGCGGCAAGTGCGTGCGCGTCTGCGACGAGATCCAGGGCCTTGGCGCGATCGATGTCGCCGGCAGGGGATTCACCGCCAACGTAACGCCGGCCTTTGAAAAGGACCTTGATTGCGAGTTCTGCGGCCAGTGCGTCAGCATCTGCCCCACCGGCGCGCTCATCGGCAAACAGTCGCTCGGCAAGGGCAGACAGAAGGACGTGAAGGAAGTTGAGACGGTCTGCGGCTACTGCGGTTGCGGGTGCAACCTCACCCTGCACACAAGCAGGAACGAGGTTATTCGTGTCACCTCGCGGCCGAACACCATCAACGAAGGATGGCTTTGCGTCAAGGGCAGGTATGGCCAAAGTTTTATCAACAGTCCTGACCGGCTCACGAGGCCGCTGATCAAAAAAGACGGCAAGCTCGTCCCCGCTTCGTGGGACGAGGCGCTCGGGTATGTGGCCGAAAGGCTCGGCGCCATCAAGCAGAAACATGGTCCGGATGCCATCGGCGGCCTTTCCTCGGCACGATGTACCAATGAAGAAAACTATCTGTTCCAGAAATTCATCCGCGCGGTCATCGGCACGAACAATGTCGACCACTGCGCGCGCCTCTGACACAGCTCGACCGTGGCCGGTCTGGCCGCCGTATTCGGTTCAGGGGCAATGACGAACTCGATGCAGGAGATCGAGAACAACGATGTGCTGTTCGTCATTGGCTCCAATACCAAGGAGAGCCACCCCATCATCGCGCTCAAGATGATCAAGGCAAAGCGGAAAGGCGCGAAGATCATTATCGCCGACCCGCGCCGGGTGCCGCTGGTGCGGTTCGCGGACATCTGGATGCAGCACAAGCCCGGCACGGATGTGGCGCTTCTGAACGGCATGATGCACGTGATCGTGAAGGAAGGCCTCGTGAAGAAGGACTTCATTGCGTCCCTGACCGAGGGCTTTGATGACGCATTCAGGAAGAACCTGGAAGAGTACACCCCCGAGGCCGTGTCGAAGATCACCGGCGTGCCGGCTGACACGATCATCAAGGCCGCACGCATGTACGGGACATCGGATAAAGCAGGCACCTACTACACCATGGGGATCACGCAGCATGCGCACGGCACCGAGAACGTGTTCTCCATAGCCAACCTCGCGCTCATGACGGGTAACCTCGGCAAGGAGGGCGCTGGTGTGAATCCGCTCCGAGGACAGAACAATGTGCAGGGCGCTACGGACATGGGTTGCATCCCGAACAATTATCCGGGATACCAGGCGGTCGTCGATCCGGCGATCATGCAGAAGTTTGAGGACCTCTGGAAGGTGAAGCTGTCCGACAAGGTCGGCATGACCGCTACGGAGATGATCCCGGCTGCTGCAAAAGGAACCCTTAAGGCCCTGTACATCATGGGCGAGAACCCCGCTGTCTCCGATCCCGACACAACACATACGATCAAGGCTCTCAAGGCGCTCGATTTTCTGGTGGTCCAGGACATCTTCTTGACCGAGACGGCCGAGCTGGCAGACGTGGTGCTGCCCGGTGTTCCGTTTGCCGAGAAGGACGGGACGTTCACGAACACCGAGCGTCGTGTGCAGCGCGTCAGGAGAGCGGTGAGCCCCCCGGGGGAAGCCAGGGAGGACTCGCGCATCATCATTGACCTCGCAAAAAAAATGGGAGCCGAGATGTCGTACAAGCGCATCGCGGACATATTCAGCGAGATCGGGCAGGCATGGCCCGCGATGGCCGGGATGAACTACGCCAGGCTTGAAGAGGGCGGCCTTCAGTGGCCCTGTCCAACGCCCGACCATCCGGGCACGCGGTTCCTGTTCAAGGACGGTTTCCCGCGCGGCAAGGGCAGGTTCACCCTTGTAACGTATAAACCCTCCGCCGAGCTTACGGACAAGGACTATCCCTTCATCCTCACCACCGGCAGACTGCTGTTCCAGTACCATACCGGCTCCATGACGAGACGGGTGAAGGAGATCGACACGGTGTCGCATGAGGCTTTTATCGAGATCAATGCCGCTGATGCGAAGGACCTGTCGCTTAAAAGCGGGACGAAGGTGAAAGTCAGCTCGCGCAGGGGTTCCATCACCGTGAAGGCGCTCGTGTCCAGACGTCCGGCAAAGGGCGTGGTATTCATCCCGTTCCATTTCAAGGAAGCGGCGGCCAATGTGCTCACGAGCAGCACCTCGCTCGATCCCCTGGCCAAGATCCCGTCGTTCAAGGTATCGGCGGTGCGGCTCGAAAAAATAGATAATTGAGAATAGAAACGTGTGTACCGTGAAGAGAGATTCTGGAGGAGAGACATCCCTTAATCTCTCGATCGCGATAGTTCTGTTTTCTCTCAATAACGTGTCGGGGTATCAGAAAAATCAAAATCAACGTGAGCCTATGAAGCTCACATATTTTAAAAAAAAATACGAGGAGGAATGTTTATGCCATTTGATGCAACGAAGTTAGCTGACTGGCAGATTTCCGAGGAAGCGGAAAAAAAGATGCCAACACCCGAGGCGTGGCGGGAAAAACTGGGTCTGCAGAAAGACGAGATGCTGCCCATGGGGCGCCTGTCCAAGATTGACTTCCTGAAGGTCATCAACCGGCTCAAAGACAATCCCGATGGCAAGTACATCGAGGTGACGGCCATCACCCCAACCCCTCTCGGCGAAGGCAAGAGTACTACCTCGTGCGGTTTGATGGAGGGTCTCGGCAAACGGGGCGTGAACGTAGGCGGAGCACTGCGCCAGCCCTCCGGCGGGCCCACGATGAACGTGAAAGGCACTGCCGCTGGCGGCGGCAACTCACTGCTGATCCCCATGACCGAGTTCTCCCTCGGACTTACCGGCGACATCAACGACATCATGAATGCCCATAACCTGGCCATGGTTGCGATGACCTCCCGTATGCAGCACGAGCGCAACTATAATGACGAGCAGCTCAAGAGGCTCACCAGGATGAGAAGGCTTGACATCGACCCTACCCGCGTGGAGATGGGGTGGATCATGGACTTCTGTGCCCAGAGCCTTCGTAATATCATCATCGGCATCGGCGGGCGGCAGGACGGCTTCATGATGCAGTCGAAGTTCGGCATCGCTGTGGGGTCTGAGTGCATGGCCATCCTGTCCATAGCCAAAGACCTCGCGGACCTGAAGCAGCGCCTGAACCACATCACGGTTGCATTCGACAAGAGCGGCAAACCGGTCACCACGGGTGATCTGGAAGTCGGCAATGCCATGGCCGCTTTCATGCGCAACACCATCAATCCCACGCTCATGTGCACGGCTGAATACAATCCCTGTTTCGTTCACGCCGGGCCGTTTGCCAATATCGCGGTTGGCCAGTCATCCATCATTGCCGATCGGGTCGGTCTGAAACTCTTCGACTACCATGTAACCGAGTCCGGCTTTGCAGCGGACATCGGCTTTGAAAAATTCTGGAACGTCAAGTGCCGTATCAGCGGACTGAAGCCCCACGTATCGGTGCTTACCACCACCATCCGTGCCCTGAAGATGCACGGCGGCGGACACAAGGTAGTGGCTGGCAAGCCGCTTCCCGAAGAATACACCAAGGAGAATGTCGGCCTGCTCGAAAAAGGCTGTGCCAACATGGTACACATGATCGAGGTCATCCGCAAATCCGGCATAAACCCGGTGGTCTGCATCAACCGTTTTTATACCGATACCAATGCTGAAGTTGCCGCGGTCAAAAAGGCCGCCGAAGCTGCCGGCGCACGCTGCGCCGAGTCCCAGCACTGGCTCAAGGGTGGTGAAGGTGCCCTGGAGCTGGCCGATGCGGTCATCGACGCCTGCAATGAAAAGAATGACTTCAAATACCTGTATCCGCTGGAGATGAAGCTGCGCGACCGTGTGGCTCTCATCGCAAAAGAAGTATACGGCGCCGACGGTGTCTCCTGGCTGCCCGACGCAGAAGCCAAGGCAAAGATGCTGGAAGCTGATCCCAAGTACGCCGACTTTGCGACCATGATGGTCAAGACCCATTTGAGCCTGACCCACGATCCGACGCTCAAGGGAGTGCCCAAGGGTTGGACGCTGCCCATCAGAGATATCCTGATCTACTCCGGCGCCAAGTTCCTGTGCCCTTGTGCGGGGACAATCAGCCTCATGCCCGGCACGTCGTCAGACCCGGCCTATCGCCGCGTAGACGTGGATGTGAACACCGGAAAGGTCTCAGGATTGTTTTAAAGCTGACTTAATGGTTACTATTCATTCAAAATTCACAAAGCCCATGCCTCGGTTAGGCATGGGCTTTGTATTTGTTTCTGTCCGCTTCAACGGTTTTAGACTACTGAGACGATCCCGGAATCCCTCAATTTCCAATCAACGTTGGGGTACGCCGGCCAATTGTTGCAGCATCGCAAAGTGATTCCATAAAGGCCCCACGACACCTTTAGCGCGCAAACGTTCGCTCAATTTCTGGTAAAGGGGCGTCGGATCGCCGATGATCCAGGCGGGGGACAAACGCGCGAATTCGTGCAGGTGCGCGAACACTTCATCCTCTGTCAGGGCAGGGGAAAGATAATACCGCGGTTGCAGCAGATCCGCCCCAATCCATGCGCTGCCCTCGTGACGGGTCCGCTCATACAGCGGTGTTCCCGGATAGACGCGTATTCCGACTACCGCCAGGATCACGGAATGATGCAATCGCTGCGAATTCTCGAAGCTCACCTTCAACGTCTCACGCGTTTCGCCCGGCCCGCCGAAGACCAAGAAATGGCAGTAATCTACTTTTTCATGACGCGCCAGTTCGCTTGATTCAAAAATATCGTCGAACGTAAAGCTCTTGCCGTAGGCTTCGAGCACCGAATCGCAAAAACTATCCGTTCCAAATTCGATGTGGCTAAGGCCGGCGCGGGCCATCAAGTGCATTAATTCGGGCGTCAGATTTTTAGGGTGCAGAAAGCAGCCCCACTTGATCTTCAAGTTCTTTTTCAGAATCGCTTCGCATATTCCAGCGACGTGCTCGTTGGATGAATTGAATACGTTGTCAACGACGAAGAGATATTTCGCGCCCAGGTTTTGGAGCGCTTCAAATTCTTCGGCCACTGCGTCTGGTGCGCGACGTTGATAATGCCTCCCCTCAATGACCGGATACGTGCAATAACAGCAGTGAAAGGCGCAGCCGCGCTGGGTCTGGATGTTGAGCATCGAGCTGTTCCGGAGATAAAATTCAACCAGGTGGTCGGGGCGTTCCGGCATGGCCTGGCGGCCGAGGTGCACGATGTCGCGCCGGGGATTCATGATAATCCGGCCGGTATTCCGAAAGACGAGACCGGAAATATTCGAGTATTCTGTTTTTTGTTCCAACGCGGAAACCAGCGAAACAACACTGTCTTCCCCTTCTCCCTGGATCCCGAAATCAGCGCCGGATAATGCCAACAGTTCCTCCGGGAATATCGAAAAACCGCTTCCGCCGAGGATTATCGGGCAGGACGTGCGTTGTTGTATCTCCGCGCAGAGTCCGCTCAGGTCATGGAAAAAGATCTGACGTTTTTTAATCAGGACATCGTCAATGTTGCGCAATGAGATCCCGACAATATCCGGCTGAAATTCCGCAAGTGTTCGGGCGATCTCCGGGCGATTCATTTGCCAATCCAGCAACCTGGTTCGATGGCCGGCCCGATGCAAGGCTGTAGCAATGTAGGCCAGACCGAGTGGGAATACCGGGTAGGGCTCATTGCACTGATTGATGCTTATAAGAAGTATTTTGCTTGCCATATCGTAGAGAGTAAAATATAAGACGATCAGATCATAGGTCGTTGTTTCGAATAAACGTCGGCGTCCCCGCTCTCTAGGAGATATTACCACGATTGACTAAAAAAACGGGGAGGAATTTTCATTCCTCCCCGGATGCACTATCTGCTTCTTCGAAGTTTGTGCAACTAATGCTTGTCAGCCGTTGCCTTCTCGGCCCTGAGCTTTGCCGCCTCGTCCTTGATCTTCTGGAGCGTTTCCTTCATGGGCGCCCAGCCGTACCAATGCATGTAGTCCGGGTTCATATGGAAAGCCCCCTCGAACGCGCGCATCCGGTATTCCATAAACATAACATACAGGTCCTGCTCAACGCTGCTCTTCGCCTCGTAGAACTGCAGGAGATCGGGGGCCATGGTCCAGTCCGCGGGCTTGCTAAGAACGCCATCCTTGTAGAGTCCCTGCACCACCCTGATCGCCTCGGCCATGATCTTGTCCGCATCCTTGATAACAAGGTCTGCGGCATCGAGCTGTCCCTTGGCATATGACGCTCCGTGACACTTCGCGCAGATAGCCGTCATCTTGTCACGCTCTTTCTGAAACTCCTCTTTGGTAAGACGCGCGACCTTACCAGCCTTTACGAGATCGAGACGAGCCGTGGGCGCGCCTTTTTCATCGAGAACACCGAGCGCCTGGAGAATTGCGACGCGGTCATTCATCCAGTCCTTGTCGTCCTCAGGCAGGCGGACCGCCAGGAAGCCCCAGGAGGTCATAACGTTATGGTCGCCGTTGCTCATGTGGCAGGTCTGGCACGTAGGAGCCCGCTTGCCGTCCTTGCCCTCGATCTGCCAGATCGTGCCGTGCTTTGACGTGGACCACATCTCCCACTGGGGATGGTCGAAGCCCATGTGGCAGGTCATGCAGGCCCGCGGGTCCAGCGCCTCGGATTTTTTAAACGAGTGTCGTGTGTGGCATGAGTCGCACTGGGCATGGCCGTAGCGGATCTGGGATTTCTCTGCATCGGATTTGGCGCCGATCTTGTGGCAGCTCGAGCAGCCCTTGTAGCCCTCGCCGGCCACGGCCTTGGGCTGGTGGCCCATCATCGGCATCGAGCTTGAGGCTACCCATGCAAGGTTGTGTTTTCCCGCCTTGAACTGGCCGGCCTGTTTCTCGTGGCAGCCGGCGCAGGTTTCAGGAGTCGGCATCTTTGCAAGGCGTGCGTCGTCCATTTTATTGTGCTCGGAACCATGGCATGCGGAGCAGTCGATGCCCTTTTTCCCCATCTTTCCCTCAAGGTGCTGTTGTACGACGCCCGGGGTCACTTTCTGGTGACAGTTGACGCACGCGCTTTTCTTCGCGGCCGCCGATGCCAGGCTGCTCATGAGAAGGACAAGTCCTATTACGAGTACTACTGATTTGAAACGCTTCATTCTGATTTCCTCCTTTTATTGTGTTTGGAAATGATTTCAAGAAACTGATTATTACCTGATCCGTGGATTCCAGAACAATTCACTCTGTAATAGATACGACAAAAGCACTCATTCCCCTCCTCTCTCTACTATGTCATATTATAGCGGTTATTATCCACTTTAGGCGCATCACTATTTCTGCTCTTATCGTGGACACCTCATCATGCCGAGCGCAGTGTATATGAATCGGCGTGATCAATCTATGACAAGCGTCATATCTCCGAAGAAAGAGGAACATTAGGGGAAAATCGGCTGAAGAAATTAGTAGTTGTCATGACGCAAATCATATGCTTTAATTGAATAGTCCGATATAGTCCCCACAAAGGAGAACGACCATGGACCTCAGCCCGAAAACCAAAGTAAATGACCTTCTTGCCGTCTATCCCTTTCTGAAGGAATTTCTGATCGTCCTGAACCCGGAGTTCAAGATGCTGGATAACGCGTTCCTGCGAAAGACCGTGGGGAAGCTTGCAACTCTGGGAAAGGCCGCAATGATCAGCGGTATGGATGTGAAAAAACTTCTTGATGATATCGCCGGAGAGATCAAAAAGAAGACCAACGAGACCGTTTCCGTATCCTATGAAGAAGCTGGCAAGGGCGGACAGGATGCCCGGATCGACACGATGAAGGATATCATCAAAGACCTTCATGCGGGGAAGGACGTTGAATCCCAGAAACAGAAATTCGGAGAGCTGATCAAGGACGTGGCGCCGTGGGAGATCGCGCAGATGGAGCAACGACTCATTGCCGAAGGCATGCCGGAAACCGAGATCAAGAGCCTCTGTGACGTGCACGTGAGGGTGTTCCAGGAGGCGTTGGAGCACCAGACCGTGCCCGGCCTGCCTGCCGGCCATCCGGTGCATACGCTAATGCTCGAGAACCGGGCCTGCGAGGGGATTTTAAAAGAGGCAGAGGCAATAAAGGATTTTGCAAAGGAGAAGACAAGGCTGCTCGATATTCTTGACCGCCTTGGCCGGGTTGATAAGCACTACCTTCGAAAAGAGAACCAGCTCTTTCCGATCCTCGAGGCAAAAGGCATCACCGGGCCTTCCAAGGTCATGTGGGCGCTCCATGACGATATCCGCGGCTTCCTCAAGGACGTGCGGAAGAGGGTGACCGAAGAGAAGATGGAGCAGGTTGCCCTCACGGTCCTGATCAAGATGGTCAACGACATGATCTATAAGGAAGAGCACATCCTTTTCCCCATGGCGCTCGAAACCCTGAGCGAGGAGGACTGGGTAAAGGCAAGAAAGGGCGAAGAAGAGATCGGGTATGCCTGGATCAAGCCCGAGACCGAGTGGAAGGCCTCTGAGGAAGCCATCCCGCAGGCTCTTCTGGCTGATAAGGTCGGCAGCCTGAATCTTGACACCGGCCAGCTCACGCCGGACCAGGTGAACCTGATGCTGACACATCTGCCGATCGACATCTCATTCGTCGATGAAAAGGATGAGGTTGCTTACTACTCGGCCTCTCCGGAGCGTATCTTCCCACGCAGCCCCGGTGTGATCGGGAGAAAGGTGCAGAATTGTCATCCGCCCAAGAGCATGGGCATGGTGCAGAAGATCCTGGACGAGTTTCGCGCCGGGAAAAAAGATACGGCCGACTTCTGGATCCAGATGCAGGGGAAGTTTCTTCTCATCAGGTATTTCGCGGTCCGCGATGCAGAAGGCAAGTACCGGGGCTGTCTTGAAGTGAGTCAGGATGTTACGGCGATAAGGAAGCTGGAAGGACAGAAACGACTGCTTGATTGGGAGTGATTCGGGCGCTTACCATGGAGGGCCTGTTATCCATCGCATCATGGGTGATGTTGAATAGGCAGGCGCTCCAGTTGCGCCCCGGATCAATGGTCCTTGCGTTGTTCTTTCCAGCGCTCGAAGGTGGCCAGCGGCTTCAAGTCCGACAACGAATGACCATCGGTGATGTGCTCCAACATGTTTTTTGCTTTTTCCAGCAGCGGGTAGGCTTCCCTGACGTGTATTCTTTTGTCCTTGAATGCCGCGCCCTCAAAGCAGTTGATTGCCCGGTAGGCGTCCACATCCAGCGTCATGTCCACGATGCCCTGACCGTTCGGCTGCCAGGTGAGCAGGTCGGTCTTCAGTTTAACTGACTGGACCTCTCCTATTTGGCCGAATACGTCTTTCAGCCCTTGCTCGGTTATGTCGGCCGGTAAATTTTCCACGCTGATCTTCATAATGCTGCATCTCCTCGTTGATTAGTATTTCTTAGTGCGCCTTTACCTGTGCTTACTATAGCAGAAATGTGCTCATAGTGGAAGCGGTAACCAAAAAATCAAACCATGATATTTGCGGGACAACCTGCTGCGAACCTTCGAGAATGCCGCTCTGAGATAAATTCCTCTTCCGAATACCGGCCTTTGCATGATGCAATCCCCATCTTTCGGCTTGTCTAATCCGGACCGATAGGCTATTATTATTGCACCCTATGAAGACCTGTCATGCCTGTAAAAAGGAACTCTCCGGAGACCTGAAGGTTGGACGAAAGGATGAATGCCCTTTCTGCGGAGCTGATCTGAGGTGCTGTCTCAATTGTGTCTTTTACGACCGTTCGGTTTCGAAACAGTGCCGGGAGACGGTAACAGAGCTGGTGAGAGAGAAAGAAAAGGCCAATTTTTGTGATTATTTTGTGTTCGCGGAAAACCGGATAGCCGCGACGGATGCCGGGAGCGCACAGGCACGCAAGGTGCTGGATGATTTGTTCAAAAAATAATCGGTTCGGACGCCCGTATGATAAAACTTGATAAAAAAACGATTACCGGATTTGTGGTGGTGTTTCTCGTTCTCGCCGTTTTTATTTACCTTCTCTACTCGAACGGTTTCATCGGATACTTTACAGACCGCCAGCGGCTGCTGAATTTCATCAAAGAGCATCGGGCAAACGCGGCCGGGCAAACGCGGCCCTTATTTTCATCGGGCTCCAGGCGCTGCAGGTTGTTGCGGCGCCCGTTCCCGGCGAGGCGACGGGTTTCGTCGGCGGGATTTTCTTCGGCACAGGGTGGGGAATACTGTATTCAACGATCGGCCTTACCCTCGGATCATGGATAGCGTTCATGCTTGCCCGTCTCGCCGGCAGGCCTCTGGTCGAGATGGTCGTGAAGGCCGAGACGATCAAACGCTACGATTACGTGATGAAACACAAGGGAATGTTCCTCGCCTTTCTCATGTTCCTGATCCCCGGCTTTCCCAAGGACATTCTCTGTTATCTCCTCGGATTGGGACACATGGGGCAGCGTGATTTTCTGCTCGTGTCAACGACGGGCCGCCTGCTCGGAACGACGCTGCTCACCCTCGGAGGAACGCTCTTCCGTGACAAACGGTATGGCGCGCTGTTCACGCTTCTCGGGGCCTCCCTTTTTCTCATTCTGTTTACGATGATCTACCGCGAGACTATTGAGCGCTGGTTCCGCAGGCAGCGTGCCGCTCAGCACCTCAAGCACCGTGCAAACCGCGCGAATCTGAAAAAAAAGGACAACAACGACTAAACGCCCTTCCGGGCCTTGTCCCGCCGGTCCTTGTGGACGCCGCTCAGGCGGTCCTTATATCTCCTGTTGATGATCGCGCAGACCTCTTCCGGCTCGTCTACGATGTGCATCAGGTCGAGGTCCTCCTTGTTGATGCTGTTCGCTGCAAGCAGGGTCTTCTTCATCCAGTCGATCAATCCCGACCAGTATTCCCTGCCCACGAGCACCACGGGGAACCCCCTGATCTTTTTCGTCTGGATGAGCGTGAGCGCCTCGAACAGCTCGTCCATGGTGCCGAAGCCGCCCGGGAAGATCACATACGCGACTGCATATTTCACGAACATAAGCTTGCGCACGAAGAAGTAGCGGAATTCAATGCGCACGTCCTGGAACTGGTTCTGCGTTTGCTCCATGGGAAGCGCAATGTTCAGGCCCACCGACGTGCCGTTTGCGTTCTGCGCACCCTTGTTCGCAGCCTCCATGATGCCGGGTCCGCCTCCTGAGATCACGGCAAAGCCGTCCTTTGCCAGGCTCTCGGCGACCTTGAGGCACTTGTTGTAATAGGGCGAACCCGGATCGAGCCGCGCGCTCCCGAAGACGCTCACTGCAGGGCCGATGTTGTTCAAGGCCTCAAAGCCTTCCACCAGTTCAGCCATGATGCGGAACACCCGCCAGGTATCTGATTTCGCCAGATCTTCCATGCTCTCTCTCCCCCTGTTAATGGCGATCGTGCAAGTAATTGGTGCGCATAACGAACACTGCGGCGGCAGGGCCTGAATCTACATGGCTGGTCAGGCGTGCGTCCGAGATTCTGAATTCCGGAACGCCGACATTGTTGCCGCAAGCCGTATCGCTTCAAGCAGACTGGTAGGGTCGGCGCAGCCCTTGCCGGCGATATCGTAGGCGGTTCCGTGGTCAACAGAGGTGCGGATGATCGGGAGTCCTACGGTGACATTCACCGCATTTCCGAAAGCGACCATCTTAAGCGGCGCAAGGCCCTGATCGTGGTACATGGCGACAAGGATGTCGAAATAGTTGTTGCGCGCCTTGTAAAACAAGGTGTCGGCGGGGATCGGATCGCTTGCGTTGATGCCTTCGCCCCGCGCTTTGATGATTGCGGGGAGGATCGTGTCCCACTCTTCAGACCCGAAAAGTTTCCCCTCGCCGGCGTGAGGGTTCAGGGCCGCCACGCCGATTCGCGGTTTCTCGATCCCGATGTATCTCGTCGCCTGATGTGCAAGACGCAGGGTTTTAAGGATATTCGATTGCGTGATGTGGCGGGGCACGTCCTTCAGCGCCACATGGATCGTAGCCAGTATAAGACGCAGCCCGCCGCCCACGAACATCATGCCATACTCTTTTGTTTTCGTAAGGTCGGCAAGCAGTTCGGTATGACCGGCGTAATGATGTCCGGCCGCGTTCATCATTTCCTTGCTGATCGGTGCGGTCACCACGGCGTCAGCCTCGTGCTTCATGGTAAGGTCAACAGCCTTCTTTATGTATGCAACGACTGCATTGCCTGACGAAGCGTCGGGCTTGCCCCAATGGTGTGTAATGATATTGACGTTCTTGAGGTCCAGCACATCAAGTTTGCCTTTGGCCGGATCCGCCTGATCGAGAGATGCAATGCTGTTTACCGTGACCGGAAGCCGCATCTCTTCGACCACTTTATTCATTACACCGGCGTCACCGATGACCACCGGCCTGCAGAGCGGAAGGATCTCGGCGCTGTCGATGACCTTGGCGATGATCTCCGGGCCGATCCCGGCCGGGTCGCCCATTGTTATAACGATCAGGGGTTTTTGCTCCATAACAGCCTTATCTCTCGACAACGGTATTTTCTTTCTCGCCCTTCAGGGGAGAGAACTGGGGTGATGAATGGATGTCACTCTTTTTTGAACGTCAGCTCAATAATATTTCTTTCGGCAACCGGGTCTCTGATTTTACCCGGTACAGTTCTTCCGGGGGCATCCTCCGGGAGGATGTATCGAGCACGCCAATGATCTCCAGATCAACAATGCGCGATGAAAACTTCAAGGTGATGATATCACCCCGCTTCACCTCTTTGGCGGGTTTTGCCTCCTGGCCGTTCACCAGCACCCTGCCGGCGACGCACATCTCCTGCGCAATGGTCCTGCGCTTTACGAGCCGGCTAGTTTTCAGGAACAGATCAAGACGCATGATGTGATTCGAACGTAAAAGAATTACCCGTGACAATGAAACGACAAAAAAGCTACCGGATGCAGCCCACAGCCGTTTCGATCCGCTTAATGGCCTTTTCTTTTCCCATCACCTCGAGCACCTCAAAGATGCCGGGGCTGACTGTGCCGCCGGTCAAGGCCACACGCACGGGTTGGGCGAGCTTGCCCAGCTTGATGCCTTTCTCAGCTACGAGCGCATTGAAGACCTTTTCCACCTCATCGTGCGTAAAATGTTCGACCGATTTCAGCCGTTGTGTAAGCTCGGAAAGGAGCGGTACAACGTCCGGCGTCAGGTGTTTTACCCGCGCCTTGTCGTCCATCGTGATCTCCTCCACCAGAAATGGCAACGCGCCTGTCTTCAATTCCACGAGTGTGTGGCTGCGCTCGGTGAGCATGGTAACGAGTTTTTTGAACCAGTCAACGTCCGGCTCCCTTCCCTGCTTCACGATCCCGTCCTTCTTCAGAAGGTCGAGCACCAGTCCCGCGAGCCTGCCCGCGTCGGCCTGCTGGATGTAATGATGGTTCAGCCAGAGCAGCTTTTCAGGGTTAAAGACAGACGGGGCCTTTCCCACACTGTCGAGGGAAAATTTTTCGATCAGCTCCTGGCGCGAGAATATCTCCTGGTCCCCCGACGACCAGCCGAGACGGGAGAGGTAGTTCACGAGCGCCTCGGGCAGATAGCCAAGATCGATATATTCGGTAACCGCCGTGGCGCCGTGTCGCTTTGAGAGCTTTGTTTTGTCCGGGCCGAGGATCATGGGCAGGTGGGCAAATTCCGGCGGTTCGTATCCCAGCGCCTGATAAAGCTGGATCTGGCGCGGGGTGTTGTTCAAATGGTCGTCGCCCCGGATCACGTGTGAGATCTTCATGGAAACATCGTCAACAACGACGGCGAAGTTGTACGTCGGGAGGCCGTCGGAGCGCTGGATGATGAGATCGTCAAGCTGCTGGTTTTCGAATGTTACTGCACCGCGGATCATGTCGCGCACGATGGTCTGACCCTCGTCGGACGAGAGGAACCGGACCGCCGGCGTCCTGCCCGCAACCGGAGACGTGAGCGACCGGCATGTGCGGTCGTACTTGGGTGGTTTGCCCGCGGCTATGGCCGCCTTTCTTCGCGCATCGAGTTCTTCCGGGGTGCAGTAGCAGTAGTAGGCCTTGCCTGCCTTGAGCAGACGGTCGACGTGCTCTTTGTAGATGTCCATGCGCTCGGTCTGGCGAAAGGGGCCTTCGTCCCAGTCAAGGCCGAGCCACGTCATGCCGTCCAGTATGATCTTGATGGACTCGTCCGTGGAGCGGGTCTGGTCCGTGTCCTCGATCCTGAGGATGAACTTCCCGTTGTGATGGCGTGCGAAGAGCCAGTTGAAAAGCGCGGTTCGTACACCGCCAATATGCAAGGCGCCCGTGGGGCTTGGCGCAAACCTGACCCGGACATTGCTGGCAGTGCTCATGGTGAAAGGGACTCCTTGTGCAGAGGGGATATGTTTTTTATTATGAGACGCCATTATAACAAAATACTGGCTGGATCGAAAGGAAATTCAGAGAGATGGCGGCTAATTATGTCGACAGACGGGTCTAGCAGTTTTGAAGTAACGTCCCTAAGTAAATGTATTATTTGATGAACATTACCCGAAGAAATTGTCCGGGATATTTCAGGCACAACCGGTAGACGTCATTTGACAAAGGACGAGATATTCGCTATCATAAAAACAAGCATAAAATTACAATTTTAGATCATTCATTATAGAAGTTAGGGATTTTCTCCGAGATCACGGAATTGCAGGAAAAGGAATATTAAAAAATCCATTTTTTGGAGGGATTCTATGGATATCAAGGTGTTGTCAACCGAGCCGGTTGTGGAGATCGATGGAATAAAGTACCATCACCACCCCAACGGTGGTGGGATGGTTGCTGAGCATGCGCAGGTGGCGGATACTGTGTACGTCGGCCCATTTGCAAAGATCTGCGGCCACTGCAAGCTGAGCGGCGAAGCCTTCGTATTCGGGAACGCCTGGATCTTCGACAGGGCCGAGGTGTCGGGCAGGGCGGACATATTCGGGAATGCCAGGGTCTTCGGCCGTGCCAAGGTCTCGGGTGACGCAAAGGTATATGGATTCTCCGTTGTTTATGGAGATGCAGTCGTGAGCGGTATTGCCGAGGTATCAGAGAAGGCGGAGGTCGGCGGGAACGCGCGTATCACCAATGCCCGTATCGGCGGCGAGTCCAAGATCCTGGGCGAGGCGATAGCTGAACGGAAGGTGGCGTAAGAAGAGATAACAATATTTACCACGGATAGACACGGATAAACGCGAAGAAGAACCAGGTTCGCCGCCAAAATGCGCAGAAGTCTCAAAGCAAATTATAAAGCATGTTAATGACGGGATGGGTTTTCTGTGTTTTAGTGGCTTACTAGAATAATCCAAAAAAACGGCAGTTGAGTTCACTTACCCCTACATGTTCAATCAGGTTTTGGCTTAAGGGTATTTTTAGCCAATTTTCAGGGGGCAAGGCAATTATTAAGAACACATTGAAAAGCAAAAGCAATCAGACGATTCAAACGTAGGATGTTGACTATTTGTTGACGATGTGCTCAAGAGGGAGCTTGACATGAAAACCGGAACAATATTTATATTGTTGATTACAGCGATGGTTATCGGTTGCTCAACAACTGCAAGTTTTAAACTTCCTCCTGATACAGCTTTGTTGCTTCAGGGGGAACGCATAAGTTATGACAGCAAAGATGAAACGGGCCGCCCCCAATATTCAAGGAGCCCATTCTTCTGGACTTCAGTCAGTGGGATTGAATACAAGCTTGTACAGGGTGATAAAACCATCAAGGAGGGCAAACTCGAATCTCAATTCAGAATAATATCAATATTCTGGCCTCCATATGCATTTATTTACTGGCCCCTTGGCTTTCGACTGAATTGCTATGACCTTTCTGACGTTAATAAGGATTTTATCGAGGAATGTGTCGTCCAGAAGCCAATTCAACGCGCACCAGACAAATAGGTTGATTGATGTAAATCCGTGCGTATCTGTGGTTCAATGATTTGAATAATAAAAAAGGGACGGTTCAAAGAACCGTCCCTTTTTGTTGTGAATTCGTGGTGAAGTTCAGAGGCGCTCAAAAGCCGAAGGGCTTGGCATAGAGCAGGATGAGTACGACGACGAGAGTGTAGATGGCCAGCGATTCGATCAGGGCCAGACCAACGATCATCGTGGTCATGATCTTGCCGGATGCTTCTGGGTTGCGTGCGATGCCTTCCACAGCCTTGCTGATGCTGACGCCCATGCCGATGCCGGTGCCGAATGCGGCGATTGCGATTGCAAGGGCTGAAAACGCAGCGACCGTGCCGAAAAACCCGAGCTTGGCCGTATCAGGGGTTGCCGCTGCCTCCGCTGCGAATGCCGCGGACGCGACCAGCATCAGACTGAACACCAGGATGATGATTGCAACAGTTCTTTTCATTGTGTTGTCTCCTTTCTTTAAAAGTAAAATTCTTGCCGGAATAGTGCCGGATTACTACCTCCCGGGGGGGTCCCTCCTCTGGAAGGAAATTCGACCCCGGGGTCAAATGCTTAGTGGTGATCGCCTCCCAGGTGCGCTGCTTCGACGGAACCTGAAAGATAGAGCATGGTCAGCAGGGCGAACACGAGCGCCTGAACAAAAGAGACCAGCAGGCCGAGTCCGAGAATGGGCACCGGCGCGATATATGGCGCCAGGAGCGCGAGCACGAGAAGAAGTTTATGCTTGGCCACCATATTGCCGAAAAGACGAAAGGTAAGAGACATCACGCGGGCGAAATGGCTGATGAGCTCGATGGGGAGCATGAGAGGAGCAAGCGCCCACATCGGCCCCATAAAATGCTTGATGTATGCGAAGCCATGTCGTTTGATCCCGATATAATGGGTCGCGGAGAAGGTCACCAGCGCAAGCGCAAGGGTGGTATTGATGTTCGCCGTGGGTGAATCGAATCCCGGGATCAGTCCCTCAAGGTTGCACACCAGGATAAAAAGAAACAGGGTGCCGATCAGCGAAAGATAGTGCCTGCCTTCGGGCCCCATGATATCCACAATGAAATTCTCGAGCCCACTGACGATGGTTTCCAGAAGGTTCTGCACACCCGTGGGTGCCGTCTTTTTAAGTGAGAAGCGCGCAGCCAGCGAAAGCCCGATAAGAATGGCCATGGCAAGCCAGGCATAGGAAACTTGCACCGGCACATTGGGTGCCAGTGTTTCTAATATCATCGGTCCTTCGTTCATACGCACGCTCCTTACTTGCTGGTAAAATACACGAAAAATCTACAGGAACTGCTGTTTTTTGTCAAGAAAAAACCCGGAACAGCTTCATAAAATTTCTTAATAAACATACCTCTATTTGCTAATGAATCTCGTATGAAATGACGCCCCCAAGAAGAGATTAGGGAGGGTGTATTTTCAGATGAAAGGAGAACGGGCGGCAGCGGCAATCACTTTGACAACACAGCATGAAGGAACAAGAGCAGAAAATGAATGCACAGCAGGCAACGACCTTATAGTTCTTCGATGATCGCCGCAGCGAGAAGGGGGAGCATGATCTCATGATGGCCGGTAAGCGCGAATCCTCTGCCGCCTCCCTGGGTGGGGCGGCGCACCACGTTGGTATTCGGCCGGTAGTGCTGGACAAAATCCATGTTCACCGTAGTGAAATGATGGAGTGGATATCCGAGGTTCCTGCAAAGGGTCACGGCCTTCAGGAAGATCTCGGGCAGCAGCACGGCGGAACCGAGATTGATGTATACACCGCCCTCGATGTCGGACACGAGGGAACAGAATGCCAGAAAGTCGCGCTGGGCGGTCTCACCGGTCGCCCTGCCGTCAAAGGAGGGATGCATGTGGATGATGTCGGTCCCGATCGCGACATGGACCGTCACCGGGATCTCCAGGCGGCGGCCCGCGGCGAGCAGGCTTTTTCCCTTGTAGGGAAAATCGCCGTTCTGGATCATCCTGCCGACCGCAGCGCCGATACCCTCCTCCGGTCCTGCCGATTTGATCGCCTGATTCAGCATGCTGCCGGTCTCCTCGGCCATGCCGAAGGCGCCCGTCAGGATCTCCTTATCAACGTCCTCCGACGTCCGGCCGATCAGGGCGAGTTCGAAGTCGTGTATGATGCCGGCGCCGTTAAGCGAGAGGCTCGTGATGATCCCGCGCTCCATCAGATCGATGATCACGGGATTCAGACCGACCTTGATCGCGTGGGCGCCCATGCCGAGCATGACCGGACGCTTGTCCTTTCGCGCCTGGACGATTGCGGCCACGACGTCCTTGAAATTCCTGGATGCGAGTATGTCCGGCAGGGAGGAAAAGAAATCCTTGAAGCTCGCGCCCTTCTGGTGCGGTTTGGCGAAATCGCCGGTCTGGACCTTGCTTTCGCGGCCCTTGACCGAATAGGTCTTTATGCGTGAGGTATCGATCTTTTTCATGCAGTCTATTTTCTGTGGTTTCCGAACAACTCCTCATCCACCATCTGGCAGATGACATGACCGAGCGTGATGTGCGTTTCCTGGACGCGCGCCGTGACCTTCGATGGGACAATGAACGTATGGTCTGCCTTGTTCGCAAGCTTGCCGCCATTGCCGCCGGTCAGCATGATGGTCCTCAGGCCGTTCTTTTTCGCCACGTCGATCGCTTTGATGACATTGGGCGAGTTACCGCTCGTACTGATGCCGATCACCACGTCGCCCTCATTGCCGAACGCGGCGAGCTGCTTCGAAAACACCTGTGAATAGTCGTAATCGTTACTGATGCTGGTGAGCACCGCCACGTCGGTGTTCAGCGCGATCGCGGGCAGCGGCGGCCGTTCAATGAGAAAACGGTTCACGAACTCGGCGGCAATGTGCGAGGCATCGGTAGCGCTCCCGCCGTTGCCGAAGAGCAGTACCTTCTTGCCCTCGCGGAACGCCTGGGCGATAAGCTGGACCACTTCCACGATTTTGTCAACGTTCTCACGGGCAAATTTAACCTTGACCTGGGCGCTTTCCTCGAATGTTTTTATGATTTCGTCTTTCATGACGTGCTCCCGGAGCGGAAAGAATGATTGAGGGTTTTATTATATGGCAAGATGAATAAATGTCAAGGCCAACTTTTTTGGTTGAACTTTTTGGTCATCGAGATCAGTGTAGTAAAAAATCCGCCAGCTTGCCGAACTCCTCTACGCTCAGCGTCTCTGCCCTTCGTCCGAGGTCGATGCCAATGCTCTTAAAAACCGAGTCCATCCGGTCTTTAGGCGCCTCGAGCTGTTTGAGGGAATTTCGAAGCGTCTTCCTGCGCTGCGAGAACGCGGCTTTGATCACGCGAATAAAAAAGGCCTGGTCTTTGACCATGACCGCGGGCTGGTCGCGCAGGGTAAGGGTGATGACGGATGAGTCCACCTCGGGATTGGGCGTAAAGGCGCCTGGTGGTACCTTGAACTCCATCCGGGGAATGGTATAGAACTGTACGAGAACCGAGAGATAGCCGTATTCTTTTCCACCTGGCGGAGCAGCGATTCGTTCTGCGACCTCCTTTTGGAGCATGAGCGTCAGGCTGATGAACTTATCGCAGCGTACGATAAGCTTTTGAATGATCGGCGTGGAAATATAATACGGGAGGTTCGCCACGACCTTCCATCGATCGGTGAGCGATCCGTAGTCATACTCGAGGGCATCTGCGTGAACGAGTTCAAAATTCCGGCATGCGCTGAATTCGCTTTGCAGATGCGGGATAAGCCGGTCATCCACCTCGATGGCCAAAACCTTCTGCGCTCGCTTCGTAAGTACCATTGTGAGATGACCGAGTCCCGGCCCTATCTCCAGCACCTGGTCGTCCGGCCCGAGCCGCGCGGCAGCAGCGATCCTGTTGAGATAGTGCGGATCTCTCAGAAAATTCTGGCCCAGGGATTTTAACGGGCGGATGTTAATGTTCATGAGTCATACTTTAACACGAATGGAATAATTTATAAACAGCCTGTTTTGCACAGAACCGGCGGGACTATAATAAATGGCATGCGAAACACATTGAGGAAAGGCGCAGTTTGCCCTTGGTGTCGGCTCCCTTCAATGCTGCCTCATGCTGGATGACACCCGCCTGATGCGGGTTGTGACAGGTGGAACAGGTAATGCGCTCTCTCGGCACAATGGGAAGGATGACCAAGAGCCGTTCTTCGGACTGATGCATTTGGTTAAGAGTCTTTTCCAACGGAACCAGTACCTATCCTGTATCCACTAAACCTGCATCCGCGGGTCAAGCTTGTCCCGCAAAAAATCGCCGAGGACGTTGAAGCTTATCACGGTGATGCTGATGGCGAGTCCGGGAAAGATCACCATCCAGGGCGCGGAGTTTATATAAACGCGATTCAGGCTGATCATCGAACCCCAGGTCGGGGTGGGCGGCTGCACGCCCAGGCCGAGGAACGAGAGCGCGGCTTCGAGCAAAATGAACCCGCCGACGCGCAAACTGCCGGCCACGAGGATCAGCGGGAGCGCGTTCGGAAGAATATGCCGGTATAAAATCCTGGCCGATGAAGCGCCGAGCGCTTGTGACGCTTCAACATAGGTCTGTTCTTTCAGCGACAGCGTGATCCCGCGAACGAGTCGCGCGAAGCCGGCCCATCCTACGAGTGTGATCGCGAGCATGGCCGAGGTCAGCCCCGGGGTCATGACCGCGCTGATGCCTATGGCAAGCAACAAGCTCGGGAAGGCGAGAAAAATATCGAAGACCTGCGAGAAGAATGCGTCAACCGCGCCGCCGAAATAACCGGCGATCAGGCCGAAAAAGATGCCGATACAGAGAGAGAGCGCGGATGCGATGATCCCCACGCTGAGCGATATGCGGGCCCCGGAAACAATACGCGAGAGAATATCACGGCCCTTACTGTCCGTGCCGAGGATATGCGCTTTACCCGGCGGCTGTCTCAGGCTGTCGAGGTCCAACGCATCCGGCGCATAGGCTACAAGATAAGGCCCGACGATTGCCATGAGCACGAGTAAGACAAGCAGAATCACCGCGATGAATGCGGGGGTGTTGCTCGTGAGGTCTGTTAGGGAGAGGTTATTGAGCATAGCGCTGTAGTTCAATCACTCTGAACACCGAACTGGTTCGACTCATGCTCACCATCATGAGCGAAAGTCGAATGATCTTAACTCCGAATTCCTACCGTTCCGTTCTTACCCTCACCCGCGGATCCAGGAAATGGTACGAGATATCGACCAGAAGGTTCATGGTCACAAAGATCACGGCACCGAACAGCACTACACCCATGATGACGGGGTAATCCCTCTTGAGAATTCCATCGAGTGCGTAACGGCCAAGTCCGTCCCATCCGAAGATCGTTTCGGTCAGTACCGCGCCGTTCAAATATGAACCGAGGTCCAGGCCGATGAGCGTTATCACGGGGATGAGCGCGTTCTTGAGCGCATGTTTGAACACCACGTTGGACTCCGATAAGCCCTTTGCGCGTGCAGCAGCGACATAGGGCTGGGAGAGCGTCTCGAGCATGGTCGACCTCGTTACGCGCACGATATACGAGAGAGAGAAGGTCCCGAGCGTAGCCGCCGGGAGGATGATGTACATAAGGCTGCCATTGCCCATACCCGACGGAGGGAGCCATTGCAGGTAGAAGGCAAAGAGCAGCATGAGAGCGAGGCCAAGCCAGAAGACCGGGATGGATATCCCGCCAACGGACAGAAGCGTTACGACCCTGTCCCAGTTTGTACCGCGCCGCGAGGCCGCGAACACTCCCATACTGATGCCGATGACCGATGCAAAGAGCATTGCCGCAAACGCGAGCCTCGCCGTGTTCGGAAACTTCTCGAAAAGATCGTCGCTGATCTTCCGGTTCGTATAGTATGAACGACCGAGCTCGCCGGCGGAAAGAAGCTTCAGATAGCCAAGGTATTGGAGCGGAAGCGGCCGGTCCTGGCCGAGTTCAGCCCGTATACGGGCAATGGTCTCAGGATTGGCGTGTTCACCGGCCATGCCCAGCACGGGGTCGCCGGGAAGGGATTGCATCAGGATGAACGTAATAAGGGTGACACCAAGAAGGGTGGGGATGAAGAGTACAAGCCTTTTCAGAATGAAGAGCGCCATGGATGGGCTCAATCTTACACAAAAAGACGATAAACCGCAACCGAAAATCAACCATTGTCGCTCCTGAAGCAAATATCTATGAGCGCAAGATGTCGTTCATGGAATCGCAGGCCCTAGAGTGAGCACCGTCATTCATCCGACGGCTCGAACCAGCTGTGAGTGATATCTAAGACATTATGGCAATTAAAGGTGCAAGAGGTTGGATAGTTGCTCATCGAGTCCAGCGGCGCTCCGATCATTCCATATTGATCACTCCCCGTCCCGACATAGTGGCTGAACTGTATATCGTCATAGACCCATCCCCACTGTGTATTGGATCCATGAACATTGTGGCATGAAATACAGACAATGGAAGAGGAGATCGAATCCCGATAGCTCCATACATTTGGGCCGATCTGGACATGATACAAATGGAGATTGGTGTGCGGATCTGAGAACAGCGCCGTATCATCATAGAACTTTCCGGTCGTTCCGAGATTTACATCCCGAAATTTCGTCTGAATGCTTGGAATGTAATAAGGCGGTATGACACCCGTTGAAGTCAAAAAATCAAGATCATAATTCCCCCCCTGTTTGAACCCCAATATTGCCTCTTTCGTTACCCTCGGATAGCTCGCATGGCACGAAAAGCAGAGTTCGTAATCGACTTCATCTGCTGTTGCGAACCAGTTTGTCTTATAATTGGGTAGCGTCAGATTCCTCGCCAGCAACCCGACATATGGGGTACCGTGACCATTTCCATGACACCCAGTGTTGGGAGAGCCGTTTCCGATGCACGTAAGGCCTTGCTGCTTGTGACCATAGCTCTTGGTCCAGTGCATCGCGATCTCGGCACTCATCTTATAAGGAACTGAGCCAAGTATTGAACCGTCGTTAAATGGCGAGGTTGGTGTTCCTCCCGTGACAAAGGTCGACACGGCCCCATCGCTATCGTGGCAGCTCAGGCAGAAGGGCTCGAGCGTCGACGGAAGCGCTGGGTCGTAGGCAATGGCAGCTCCGCTGTCCGCGTTCTTCACCCGGACTGTTCCGCCCATGTGTTGCGACATATCGTGACATATCAGGCATTGTGTAGAGGTCGGGTCGTTCCCGCCCGAGACATGGTGGGATGTTATGCCAGTGTTCTTTCCAAAATCCCCGCCTGCTCCGAATATCTGACGCCTCGATCCGACCGGGCCGCTGTGGCACGCCGCGCAGGTCGGGAAAGACACGCCGGCGAGACCGTACCAGGCGGGGTTCTCCGTCCCGTGACAGAAGAGAGCAGAGCATGTCCCGGTCTCCGGCCCGGTATCATTTGTCCATGTACCGGTTGGGTTCGTGGCGTCAAAGTACACAAGCAACACAGCGGGATCCGGCGTGTCCATGGACCCGTTGGCATGGGACGTCTTCGAGGGGTAGTTGTAGTGGCACTTTGAGCAAGGAATGAAAGAATTCGTCACATGATTTACGTGTTTTCCGTCCGTGTCAGTCCCGTTGGTCGCGAGCGGATCGAGCACGCTCGAGTAGCTCGAGGAATGGCAAGTCGTGCAGTTCGGGGGAAGTGTCCATGTTCCCGTCCCATACCAGCCCAGGGTATTCGACGCATGGCAGGAAACCGATGCACAGTTACCGGTCCCCGCCCCTGTGTCGCTGGTCCATGAGGCGGCCGGGCCGACTATGTTGAAGCGCACAAGGCTGACAGCAGGATCGGTGGTGTCCAGGGCGCCGTTGGTATGGGTCAGCGAGCTCGGGTAGTTATCGTGGCACCGTTCGCAGTCGATATCGCGCGAGGTGACATGTTTTACGTGCCGTCCAGCAGGCGGCGTGCCGTTGGTAACGGTGGGATCAAGGGCAGCGGAAAAGCTGGAGGCGTGGCAGGTGGTGCAGGCAGGGAGCGTCCACGTGTTTGTCCCGTACCAGTCGAGAGTCTCGTTTCCATGGCAAGCGACCCCTGAGCAGCTTCCCGTGCCTGTGCCGGTGTCATTGGTCCAGAGGCCGGCAGGGCCGATGATGTTCATGTTCACCAGGTTCACCGTGGGATTGCCGGTATCGAAGTTACCGTTCATGTGGGTTGGAGTGCTCAGGTAGTTGTAATGGCACCGCTCACAGTCAATCCTCCGCTCCTGCACATGTTTGATATGCTTGCCGAACGTTCCTGACCCGTTCGTGACCAACGGATCCAGGGATGGCGAATTGGCAGAGTTGTGGCACTGGGTGCACATCGACACAGTGCCGTGAAGTGGAGGCTTGTTGTTTAAGATGGAATCCGGCCCTTGGCCGGAATTGCAGCCCGCGGTAATAAGCAGAAGTGCCATCATTGACCATTTGATTTGGGTGTTCATAGTCTTACTCCATAACGATCATACGCGATCACTACTTGTGACACAGTCCGCAGTTCAGTGCGGGGGTGATGTTGTGCGGTGCGCTCGTATGCGCCGCCTGCCTGTGGCAGACCACACAGTTGTCGGCAGGGGCGAGGCCCGAGCCGTAATGGCACCAGGTGCAGTGGCGGGCGGTCCAGTTGCCCGTATGGCTACGCGGTGCTGTCTCGCTGTGGCAGCGGACGCAGAAGTCCTGCTTGTGGCAGGTGAGGCAGCGCTCCCGGTTGCCTTCGGCCATGAACCCGTGGCTCAATGTTCGCCAGGTATTCGTGTGGTCGCGCGGCATGCGCGTGTTGTGGCAGGAAATGCAATCCGTCTTCTCGTGACAGATCAAACAATTGTTGCCCACTGATCCCGCGGCATTCATCGTCGGCTCAACGTCCCTGCCATGGTACTCGATCCAGTTTGCCGAATGCGACTCGGGCCTCGGGAAAGGGATCTTGCCGGTCCCGGCAGCAGGGCTGCTTCCGCTTGCCGTCAAGGCAGATATGAGGACACCCGGCAGTGCAACCGCAACGAGCAGAAGGCCGATGTGCCGCGCGACGTGAACAAAACGCCGTCTTGGTGATCCGTTAGAATTCATAGCGTATCCCCAGCTTTATTGTCTGATAGTCCTCAAGGCCGTGTTCAAATTCGTAGCTGCCGCTCACGAAATATCTCTGCTGAAATGGAAAGTCGACCTTGGCATAATAGGTCCTTACCCTTGTGCGCTCACCGAGCGAAAGGAAGTCATCGTACTTGTACAGACTGTAATAGGACCCGGCGCTTATCTTTGGGCTCCGTCGTCCGGACCTGAATGCATAGCTCACATCGAACCCCGTGGAATCGAACCGCCGCTGGCCGGATTGCCACTGTTCGCCGGTGAGTGAAAATACAAGCCTGTCAATAAAGAGGTCGATCAGTTCGAAGACCGCGTAGGTCCGTCGGAAGGTGCGGTTGAAGGCGTTCTCCTGCTGGCTGTGAATCAGGGAGCGGTCAAAATACCCGAGATCGACGGCAACGTGCCTGCCGAACAGTTTTCGGACCTTGACGTCGTAGCTCTGATAGGGAAAGGACTGTCCCAGCACATCGTAAAACGCCGACAGTTCGTTCGACAGTTCGTTCTGCGTTCGGAACTGCCTGACGTAGCCCATGGTCACTTCAAAGTCGGATTCGGGGATCGTGACCATGACGCCGAGCTTCAGATCCCGCGGGTCGCCGTTCACATATCTGACCTTTGCGGTCGTTCTCAGGTTCGGCGAAAAGCGCTGGCTGAACTTGAGCGAGACGAGCTGGTCGCGCTGGGTGGTCAGGTCGAAGAAGTTGCGCTTGTCCGTGACGTACAGGTAATCCATGCCGACCGCCATGCCTCTCAGCGGGAAGTAGTCGAGTCCTGCGCCGGCCAGCGTGTCGCCCCCCCAGCGGTTGTCGATCTCGTAGAAATGAACCGCAGCGCCGCCGTACATCGTCATGGAGAGGTTGTGCGCAAGGAGGATGTCTGCCGCAATGCCATCGAAGAATATTGGTTCTTCCCTCGTGCCGTCCTGTCTCCCGATTCGGAGCTGGCTCATGCCTGCAATAGGCTGATTCAGGTCGAGATGGGCTTCATAGAGGTATCCGTGGACCTGCGACCGGTAGGTGTCGCCGATGTCTTCAAAGGGCGAGAACGTCGTCCGGTTCCGGTTGTTCGACAGATCATCCCGCAGGGTGCCGAAAAAATGAAATTCGTAACCGTTGGTACGCGGTTTTGTAAGGTCCGCCCTCAGATCGCTGAAGATGTCATCATCGCGGATCTTCTCACCGGCAACGCGCGTCGTTCTCGACACGAATTTACCCGAGAAGTATCCTTGAACATTGAGCGGGTCAGCGCTCTTTTGCTGTTGCATGGCAGCATCGGTCGTGGCATCGGTATCTGCTGCAGCGAGAGGTGCGGGCGAAAAAAAGAGAAGGAATAAAAGGAATTTGGCAGAGAGCGTAAGGTTGAGACGAAATGCCAGGCGTGCAATCTTCACGAAGTCCCCGTCCCCCCTGATCCGCGACCTGTATTCGAACAGCATGATAGTATCGTCCAGAGAGAAAGTCAAGTGGAATAGGAAGGGGTGGAATAGGAAGGGGATTGCAGAACCTTATAGAAAAAAGCGGTCTTGGTTGCGCATCTTCGAAACTGAGATTGTCGGTGGAAGAGAACGTTCTTGATTTTGAAAACTGATGATGCTATGCTGAACTCGTACCTTACTTCTCGCTATACGGCTTTCTAAAAGGGGAAAGGCGCTATGATGTCAAAACGGTTTGCCGCAATTCTGAGTATCGTACTGCTCATGTCGAGTACCGCCCTGTCACAACCGAAAGCAGATGGGCCGCAGCTTGTAAATTGCCTTGATTGCCACAGCGACCTTGCCCCGGAAAAGGGCGCGCATCCGGCAATCGCGATGGGATGCACTGCGTGCCACACGGGGATCGATGCGTCGGACGTGCCGCATAAGATTAAGAACAAGATCGCAAGGGGGCTTTCAGCGGTGCAGCCTGACCTGTGCTACGGATGCCATGACAGATCGATGTTCGAAAAAAAAGTCATCCATGCAGCGGTCGGCATGGGATGTACGGGCTGTCACAACCCCCATGCGAGCAAGATCCCGAAGCTTCTCGTGACCGACGTTCCCGCACTATGCTATACCTGCCATGACAAAGGGATGTTCACAAAGAAAGCAGTCCACCCGCCCGTGGCATCCGGCATGTGCGCGACCTGTCACAGCCCTCATTCCTCTGACCAGGCCTCGCTGCTCCTACAGCCTGTTGCCGACCTCTGTATCACCTGTCATGCTACGATAACCGGCAGGCATGTCTTGACCAATTACGGACTTGGCGATGTTCACCCCCTGAAAGGCAAACCCGATCCTTCGATGGCGGGGCAAGAGCTTTCCTGCATCAGTTGCCACAACCCCCACTCATCCTCCGGGCAGAAGCTGTTCAGGAACGAGACCGTCAGCCCCGCCGGCCTGTGCCTCAGGTGTCACACCAAGGTCGTCGTGCGTACTGACGGGCCCTGAAGGCAGAAAGGTTTTAACCATTCCCCGTTTTTCTCCGCCTCCCTTCTTTTTTTCAGCTCTTGAGCAATTGAGAGGGACCCTGTTGTCTACTTCTTCCTCGATACCGGCACGTAGTACTGCGTGCCTTGCTTCATACCCAGGATCTGCTTCAGCAGGTCGTCGAGGTCTTCCCTGCGATGGACAAAGTCGATGTCAGAGGTATTGATGACGAGGAGCGGCGTGTCGGTATAGCGAAAGAAAAACTGATTATAGGCCTCGTTCACGGCGGCGATGTAATCGGGTCCGATTTCTTTCTCGAAGGACCTGCCGCGTTGCTTAATGCGGCGGAGAAGCGTGTCGGTGTCCGCCTGGAGAAAGATCACCAGGTCGGGCTGGACGATCTTCGGTTCAAGGATCTTATAAAACTGCTCGTAGAGCGGTAGTTCATTATCGTCGAGGTTCACGTATGCGAAGATCCGGTCCTTGTTAAAGAGGTAATCGCTGATCATGATGCGCGAAAAGAGGTCCGGCTGCGCCATCTCCTTCTGCTGGCTGAACCTGCTCAGGAGGAAGAACATCTGCGTCTGGAATCGGTACCGGGATGGATCTTTGTAGAATTGTGTGAGAAAGGGGTTTTCTTCAGCCTGTTCCAGGATCAAGCGCGCGCCGAGCTCTTCGGCGAGCAGCATCGTGAGGCTGGTTTTGCCGACACCGATCGGGCCTTCGGTCACAATGTAGCGGGCAGGACGCATATCTGTTTTTGGGGTCATTACGCTTCGTTCACGGGCTTGCATTTCATCACCGTGTGCGAGCTCTGCAGCTCGCCGAGGAGCTGGAGCATTGTTTTGTTCAAGACCGGATGCCTCACTGCGGGCGCGATCTCAACAAGCGGCGCAAGCACGAACCGTCTCAAGGCCATCAAAGGATGGGGAATGATGAGGTCCGGCCGGCTCACTACGAGGTCTCCAAACAGCAGGATATCGAGGTCAATAGTACGTGGACCCCAGCGCTCGGTCCGCCTGCGTCCCAGCCTGTCTTCGATGGCATGGCAGATCGACAGGAGCTCCGAGGGCGAGCGGTTGGTTTCCAGACCGGCCACGGCATTAATGAAATTCTCTTGTTCTTTGTAGCCCACCGGCTCCGTGTAGTAGAATGAGGAAACACTTACGATACGACCCGCTTCTGCAAGATGTTCGACGGCCGCCTGACAGTTGGCCGTCTTGTCACCCATGTTCGAGCCAAACCCAATGTATGCAATAACCGACATAACAACACCAAACGATTCACGGTTTAAAACTCGAATTGCAGACTGCCCATCCTTTTTTTAAACTCATCAAGCACCCGCTGTTCATCTGTTTTGCCCTTTGATTCGAAGGTCGCTGAAAAGCGGATGTACGAGCCCGCGTCGTCCCAGGGCACGGTGCTGATAAGTTTCTCGGTGATCAGGAATTCGGAGAAATCCTCCGCACTCACAAAAAGTCTGCCGCCCCGGACGCCCTTCGGCATTTTCACATAGAGGTAAAACGTCCCGTCCGGCATCTTCGCGTTGAACCCCATCTCCGCCAGCACGCCTGACATGGCCCGGAGCCTGCGCTCGTACTTAGCTGCGATCTCGTCGGTGATCTCGGGATGGTCCAGGGCATAGACGCCGGCCTTCTGGATCGCCTTGAACTGACCCGAGTCGAAGTTGTCCTTCACATTCCCGTAACCGGCTATCACGCGCTCGTTCCCGGCCATAAAAGAAAGGCGCCAGCCGGTCATGTTAAACGCCTTGGAAAGAGAATGGATTTCCACGCCCACATCCTTGGCGCCGGGAACAGAAAGAAATGAAAGCGGCCGCGTACCGTAGGTGAGCGCGGCATAAGCGGCGTCGTGTACGACGATAATGTTGTTGGTGCGCGCGAAATTCACGACCTTCTCGAAGAACGCCTTGGTCGCGCCCGCGCCTGTGGGGTTGTTCGGGTAGTTGATGTACAGAAGCTTGGCGCGCCTCCTCACGTCTGCTGAAATTGAGTCGAGGTAGGGGAGAAAACTGTTCTCCTCGTAGAGCGGCATATCCACAACGTTGCCGCCGTACCAGCGGGTATGGGTGCCCATAATGGGATAGTTAGGCACGGTCATGAGCGTCACGTCGCCGGGATTAATGAAGATTGCCGGCAGCATGGCGAGCACGGGTTTGCTCCCGATGCCGTGAAGCACTTCAGTCTCGGGGTCGATGCCGGTAACACCGTATACCTTCTGCAGGTACCTTGCAGCGGCATCCTTGAACTCCTGAATTCCGTTGTCGGCGTAGCCGCGGTTCTCCGGCTTTTCGGCCTCCTTCTGGAGTGTCCGGACCACGCCGGGAAAGGCCATCTCATCCGGTTCGCCGACGCCGAAATCGATAAGTTCAATGTCCGGATGAGCGGCACAGGCGGCGCGTTTAGCACGCTTGATCTTCTCAAACTTGTATACCTTCTGTTCTTTGCCGAACATCCTGCCGCCGATGCGCTCGGCAAAGAGGGATTGTATGTAAGGATCATTCGTTGGCGACACGTCTTGACCTCCCACGGACCGCAAGATGCAGCCACGGAGACACGGAGCAGGATAATTTCAAAGTTCAAATCTCAAAGTTCAAATGAATGCCAACAAATCACAATAATGAATGGCTATTTGCAGTTGGTTCTCTGGTCTTGATTTGACATTTGAACTTTGCTATTTGGCATTTTCTCTGTGCCGCTGCGTCTGTGGCAATCCTGATTATTGAACTGTATTCTTCAAACTGCCGATACCCTCTATTCTCACCTCGATCTCATCACCCGGTTCCATCGGTCCGATACCTGCCGGAGTGCCGGTGATGATCAGGTCGCCGGGGTAGAGCGTCATGACCTGAGAAATGAAGCTGACGAGATGATCCGACTTAAAAATAAACTGCGAGGTCCGCGAAGATTGCCGCCGTGCGCCGTTAAGAAAGGACTCGACAAGAAGATCATCGGGATCGAGCCCGGTCTGGATCCAGGGGCCGACCGGGCAGAACGTGTCAAATGACTTGGCACGCGTCCACTGGCCGTCCTTTTTCTGGAGGTCCCGGGCGGTAACGTCATTGGCGCAGGTATAGCCCAGAATGTGCCTGCGCGCCTCTTCAGGACGGAGGTCTTTTGCCCGGTCTTTGATGACGATCCCGAGCTCGGCCTCGAAGTCTACCTGGGAGCTCATTCCGGGATACCGAATGATTTCACCGGGACCGATGACGGTCGTTGTCGGCTTGAGAAAGATGATCGGCGTGTCCGGGACCGGAATTCCCATCTCCTGCGCGTGGTCCCGGTAGTTCAGTCCCACGGCGACGATCTTGGAAGGGCTGCACGGGGCCATGAGTCTCACGCCGGCGCTTATATGACGTATTGGAAGTGTTTTTAGATTACCGAAGAAGTCACCTTCAAGCTCTGTCACTTCTTCGCCATCTATGATACCGCACGCCGTCCGTCCCCGGACCTGAAATCGCGCGAGTTTCATCAGGCACCCCGCCCTTACCCTGTTAGAGAAAACCGCCGACTCCTCGGCGGTTAATGGATACATTAACCGCAAGTAGAATAAACAACGATTTGTTGTCGTTCAATAACTCGTTCTCTAACGGAGCTTACTGTTTTTTATCGATCCACTCGATCAGCTTTTCTTCCGGGAGAAAACCGGAAAGCACAAGGCCGTCATCACGCACGAGTGTGGGGGTGCCGTTGAACTCCAGAGAATTGGCGAGGGCCTTGCTTCTCTCCAGCGCCTCAGTGGTGCACGTTGCTGCAGGTTCAGGTACCGTCTTGCCCGCAAAGGCGTCATCGAGGATATCGAGGGACTTTGTGCAGATGATCGTCTGCGCCTTTTTCGGAGAATCCTGATGCATGGGCAGCGGATTCATGATCAGGGCGAACGCGATATCGCTGCGCTTTGCCACGACCTGCTTCATGATCGTATGGAGCTGACGACAATAGGGGCAGTCGGGATCGGTAAAAACGATGACTTTTTTCTTTGCATTCGCCGCACCCATCGTAATTGCGTCATTGAGCGGGATCTTGGATAGATCTACCTTCCTCGGCGGTTGCGGTTGCTGCTGCTTGATAACGTCCTCGACCGATGCAAATTGTACAAGATATTTCTTCGAGAAATCGAGGCCGAACACACCGCGCTTTCCTTCTGCAGCTTCGAACTCGATCTGCCATACGCCCTTGACCGGCGACACCTTCACGTTCGTGACCGTGGCAGTCGGTACGATCTTTTTAACAATAGCTTCGGCGGCCTTCTTGTCCAGCTTGTGACACTCTGCGCAGGGTTTGTCGCCTTTTTGGGTTGGAAAGGCATTGGCGCTCAACGGCACGGCGATCAGCAGACCAACAACCATCATCAATACAATGCTCTTTTTCATGGTGTTCTCCTTTTTAAAGAGGGTTCCGAGCCCTCCGGCATGGGTATGAAAAAACCGTATCCAGACCTGGCAGACTGACCCAAGCAGTTATTATTTCAGTCCCAGCACATCCTGCATATCGTAGAGTCCCGGTTTCTGCCCGACGACCCATTTCGCCGCGCGGACCGCACCGCGAGCGCGGACCGCACCGCGAGCGAACATGTCGCGGGTATGGGCTCGGTGGGTGAGCTCGATCCGCTCACCCATCCCGATGAAGTAGACGGTGTGTTCGCCCACAATGTCGCCGCCGCGGATCGTCTGCATGCCGATTTCTTCGTTCGTGCGCACGCCCGTGATGCCCTCGCGGTGGAAATTGGCCGCTTCCCGGTAATCGCGGCCAAGGGCGGAAGCCACGACCTCTCCCATGCGCACGGCCGTGCCGGAAGGGGCGTCCTTTTTCAAACGGTGGTGCGCCTCGACGATCTCCACGTCGAAATCCTGCCCCAAGGTCCGCGCCAGATCGGCAAGGACCTTAAAGCAGACATTCACGCCGACGCTCATGTTCGGCGATAGCACGCAGGGCGCCTTCTGTACATATTTAGCGACCTCGGTAAGCTGCTCTTTCGTGAATCCTGTCGACCCGATGACCATGGGCCTGCCGAGACTTGCGCAGGTTTTGATATGTTCGAGGCTTATCTCGGGGAAGGTAAAGTCGATCAGCACGTCCCCGTTCTTGAGCGTCCCGACCAGATCGGCCGTGATGGTAACGCCGGTTGCAGGGATCCCCGCAGGCCCGCCCGCATCCTGGCCCACCAGGGGATGTCCCTTCCTTTCGAGAGCCCCTCCGAGCGTAATCCCCTCCGATGTTGAAAGCACATTGATGATCCGCGAACCCATCCTGCCGGCTGCGCCGGTCACAACTGCTTTAATCATACTTACTCCTTTATTTACCGCTAAGACACAAGGGCACTAAGAAATGCATGATCGTTACTTCGTGTCTTGGTGACTTCGTGGTGAAATGCTGTTAGATCAAACCATAGTCCTTCAGCGCCTTCTTGAGTTTTTCCTTGTTCGCGTCCGCCATTGCACAGAGCGGCAGTCGGAACTCTTCGTTGATCCTGCCCATGAGAGCGAGCGCGGTTTTCACCGGGATCGGGTTCGTCTCGATGAACATGAGGCTGTGGAGCGGCTCCATCTTGTAGTGGAGCTTGAGTGCCTCCTCCATCTTTCCTGCGAAGAAGGCGTCGAACATCCCGGCTGCGTCGGCCGGGATGATATTGGCGGTCACGGAGATGGCGCCCACACCACCGATGGCGAGAAGCGGGAGGGTGGTGAAGTCGTCGCCCGAAATAACATCAAAGTCCCTGCCGCAGAGACGGATGAGTTCGCTGATCTGCTTCAGATCGCCGGTCGCTTCCTTGATGCCGACGATGTTTCTGATCTCCCTCAGGCGAGCCACGGTGGCCGGCAGCATGTTTACGCTGGTCCTTCCGGGAACATTGTACAGGATGATGGGAATGTCCACCGTGCCGGCCACTTTTTTGAAATGCTGGTACAGCCCTTCCTGCGTGGGCTTGTTGTAATACGGCGTGATGAGCAGGACGCCGTTTGCACCCGCGTTCTGCGCGTATTTCGTGAGCTCCAGCGTCTCGGAGGTCGAGTTCGAACCCGCGCCGGCGACCACGGGCACGCGTCCCTTCACCGTCTTCACGGTGAACTCGACCACGCGGTGGTGCTCCTCATGGGAGAGGGTGGCTGACTCGCCCGTGGTGCCGCAGGGGACGATCACATCCGTGCCGCTTTTAATGTGAAACTCGATCAGATCGCCAAGCGCCTGCTCGTCCACCTTTCCGTTCTTGAACGGCGTTACAATCGCAACCATTGAACCTTTAAACATAAGAGCCTCCTTGAGCGATACAGTATCGGAAAGATGTTTAACACGTTTCGTGTTGCGAGTTTCGGGTTAATTATAAACGCGCAACTCGTAACTCGTAACCCGGAACCCGGAACTAAAGGTACAATACTCCCTCGCAGATCACCACTGCGTTGCCCTCGAGGTGGATGGCACTGAACCCGTCCCCCGAGCGCTCGAACGAGACGACCAGCTTTTCACCGCCCCAGGTCAGGACCTCGACCGGCGATGAGGCCGCACCGAGGGAGCCGGCGATGAGTGCCGCTGCTACGGAACCGGTGCCGCAGGCCAGGGTCTCGCCTTCCACGCCGCGCTCGTAGGTCCTGATCCTGATCTTGTGTCTGCTCTGGATCTGGATGAAATTCACATTTACGCCCGCCGGCTTGAACAGCTCGTGATACCGCGTGGTCCTCCCGATTCGGTCAACGTCTTCGTTGTTCAGGTCCTTGGAGAGATAGACGAGGTGCGGCACGCCGGTGTTGATGAAATGTCCCATGCGCAGTCCGCTGTCGAGCGGGACGGCGATGTTCATGCGCAGGCCGGTGGCGTTGGTGAGCTGGACCTTGACCGTGTCTTTCTTCGCCTCTGCATGGATGGTTCCGGCGAGCGTTTCAAAGTCCATGTTCTTTTTTGCGATTTTTTTGAGCAGCGCGAATCGCGCCGCGCACCGGGAGCCGTTCCCGCACATCTCAGCTTCGCTCCCATCGGCGTTGAAGAACCGCCACTTGAAGTCCGCCTTCTTCGACGTTACGATCACGATCAGGCCATCGGCGCCCACAGAGTAGTGCCGGTCACAGACCTTCACTGCAAGGTCCTTCAGGTTCATCCCTTTCAGGATATCCCGGCGGTTATCGATCAGGAGAAAATCATTACCGCTTCCCTGCATCTTATTAAAAGGTATTTTCTTCATAATAAACACAGCAGAGAGCAGAGCGCATGGCGTGAAGCGTTTTCACCATGCTCTATGCGCTTTGCGCTCTGCCGTTACCCTTCCAGCAGCCACTGCGGCACCTTCTCGCCATTGACAAGGTCGGCATAGGTCTCGCGCTCCCGTACAACGTAATAGTCATTGCCCCTGACAAGGACCTCGGCCGCGCGAGGCCGGGAATTATAGTTCGAAGACATGGAAAACCCGTAGGCCCCCGCGCTCATGACCGCGAGGAGTTCGCCCTGGTGTATCTCGGGCATGGTCCGGTCCTTGGCAAGGAAATCACCGGATTCACAGATGGGGCCGACCACATCGAACACCGCCTCCGCAGCCTTCGCGGGCTCAACCACCGGAAGGATATCATGATAGGCCTCATAGAGGCTCGGCCGGATCAGGTCGTTCATTCCCGCGTCAACGATGAGGAACCGTTTTTCTCCGCCGTCCTTGTGATAGAGCGCGCTCGTTACGAGGATACCCGCATTGCCGACGATCGCCCTTCCCGGCTCCATCACGATGGTGCACTCACAATTCTTGAGCAACGGCCGGATCGCCTGCGCCAGGTCCTTTGGCTGAGGAGGCGTTTCGTCCTTGTACGGGATGCCCAGACCGCCGCCGATATTGATGTATTGAATCCTGATGCCTGCGGACTTGAGCTCGTTCACGAACCCGACAAGCTTCTCGAGGGCATTCACAAACGGCCGGACCTCCGTGATCTGCGACCCGATGTGCTGGTGCACGCCGACCACTTCAAGGTTCGCAAGGCTTTTTGCGGTCTGGTAAAATTCGAGCGCCTGGTCGATGGGAATCCCGAACTTGTTCTCCTTGAGCCCGGTGGAGATATAGGCGTGGGTCTTGGGATCGATATCCGGGTTCACCCGGAGGGCGATCCTGGCGACCGTATGCATCTCCTTCGCGGCCCGGTCGAGGGCGAGCAGTTCCTCGCCGGACTCGACGTTGAACATGAGGATGCCGACCTTCAGTGCGTACTCGATCTCATCCCTGCGCTTGCCCACCCCTGCATAGACGATCTTGTGCGGATCGATCCCGGCACGGAGCGCGCGGAACAGTTCTCCGCCCGATACAATATCCGCCCCCGCGCCTTCCCGGCCGAGCAGCCGGAGCACGGCGCTGTTCGAGTTGGATTTTAACGCAAAGCAGATAACGTGCTCTACGCCGGCAAAGGCGCTGTCGAATGCCCGGAAATGGTTCGAGAGTGTATTGCTGCTGTAAAGGTAGAAGGGCGTGCCGACCCGCTGGGCCACGGTTCTGACCGGGACTCCTTCACAGTACAGCTCGCCGTTCTTATATTTAAAATCATGCATGGATTCTTGGAACCGGGCACCCCCGCATCGGGCGGGACCGGCCAGTTCCATATTACCTCAGTTTCTCGATCGAGGCCATTTTTTCTTCCGACCCGGCACTTTCATTGCCGGCCCGGTCCAAGGCGGTGATCTTGTAATAATACACTGCGCCCTGTTTCGCGGTTTCATCCAAAAACGTGGTCCGGGTAAGGACCTTGTCCGTAAGCCGCACATACGCCTTGCCGCTGACCGTGGAGCGGTACACGTGGTATCCGGCGAGGTCAGGTTCTTTGTTCTCGTTCCAGGTGAGAAATGCCCTGCCGACACCCGGCACGACAGTCAGCCCCGTGGGTCTGGCCGGCGGCGTCAAGTCCCTTGGGGTTGCCGACGCCTCATCCGAATCAAGACTTTCCTTCCAGGGGAGAGCCGGGCTGTCCACGGAACGGACCATATAGTAATACGTTCTGTTGTTCGCTACGGTGGTGTCTTTGAACGAATTCGTCCTGAGCGGTTCCTTGTTCAGCGGCAGATCGTCATATCGGCCTTTTTCAGTTCCGCGGTAGAGATTGTATCCGACAAAGCCGTCGTAACGGCTTCCATCCGTTCGTGTCGTTGTCGGCGCCCAACTAAGCTTGATGGAGCTGTCGGAGGCTTGCGCAATGAGGATCCGGGGAACAGAAAGCGACAGCAGAGGCGCGATCCGCACTTCATCGGACATCGGGCTTACGCCCCCCCGGACGCTCAGCGCCCGGACCCGGTAGCCGTACGTGTGTCCGTATTTCAAATTCTGGTCGCTCCAGAAAACCGTTCCGTTGCGCACCTCCGCGGGCGACGGGTTCGCCATGTCGATCTCGGCGTATAACTTGTACCGGACCGCCTTTTTGTCAAGTCCCATCTCAGCGCGATAGATGCGGAACCGCTGTATATCAGAGGGGAGCATGTTTCTGCCTTCAACGTTATGGGTCGGCAGCGGCCAGGAAAGGAACGCGACAGTGTCCCTGGTTGTAACCTTGATGTCTTTTATCACCTCAGGCCTCGGACTGTCGGGGACCAGGGGCAGCGTTTTTCTGCCACAGGCAAGTGCGGCTGTCAGAACGAGGAGGAGACAAACCCTGAACAAAAATCGCGTGCGGATATTCATCGCATCTTTTTCTTAAGAGCCTGAAGCCGTTTTTTCAGGTTCGCGGGCGCCGTTCCTCCGTAGGAAGTGCGCCTGCCGACCGACGCCTCAAGAGAGAGCGCGTCATAGACGTCCTCGCGGATCAGCGGCGATAGCTTTCGGTACTCGCTGAGCGGCACGGTCCCCAGACCGCATCCCAGCTCAGTCGCCAGCAGGACGGCCCTGCCGACGATCTCGTGAGCCCCACGGAAGGGCATGCCTTTCCGGACCAGGTAGTCCGCCAGATCGGTGGCCGTGATGAAACCGTCCTCGGCAGCCTTGCGCATCGCGTCCTTATGCACCGTGATGTTTTTGAGCATCTCGATAAATACCGACAGGGTGAGCATGACCGTGTCCGATGCGTCGAAGAGCGGTTCTTTGTCCTCCTGCATGTCGCGGTTATAAGCGAGCGGGAGGCCTTTCATGATCGTGAGGAGCGCGGTAAGGCTGCCATAGACCCTGCCGGTCTTGCCGCGCGCGAGTTCGGCCACGTCGGGGTTCTTCTTTTGCGGCATGATCGACGAGCCGGTGGTGAATGCATCGCCGATCGTGATAAATCCGAACTCTGACGACGACCAGATGACGATCTCCTCGGCGAAACGCGAAAGGTGCATCATGATTTGGGCGCAGGCTGCCGTGAACTCGATGGAGAAGTCCCGGTCCGAAACCGCATCGATGCTGTTCTCGCACACCTCGGTGAAGGCAAGCAGCCGCGCTACATAGGCGCGATCGATGGGCAGCACGGTTCCCGCGAGCGCTCCGGCGCCGAGGGGCATGACGTTCACGCGCCGGAAGCAGTCCACGAGCCTGCCGCGATCGCGATCGAACATCTCGTAGTATGCAAGCAGGTGGTGGCCGAAGAGCACGGGCTGTGCCCGCTGGAGATGCGTATACCCCGGCATGACCACGTCGCAATGCAGCCCCGCGAGACTGATGAGCACGGTCTGAAGCAGTCCGAGGAGCTCGTGGATCTCGGCGATCTCGTCGCGCAGATACATGCGGATGTCGAGCGCCACCTGATCGTTTCTGCTCCGCGCCGTGTGGAGCTTGCCGCCCACGGGGCCGATCTTCCGGATCAGCCGGTCCTCGATGTTCATGTGGATGTCTTCGAGCCCGATGCTGAACTCAAATGCGCCCGCGGCGATCTCCCTCAGGATGTCCTGCAGTCCCTTGATGATCCTGCGCGACTCGGTCTTCGTGATGATGCCGGTCCTGGCGAGCATGGTCGCATGGGCAATGCTGCCGGCGATGTCGTACGGATAGAGCCGCCAGTCGTACGGGACCGAGGCCGTAAACTCCTCCACGAGCCCGTTCGTGGCCTCGGTGAACCGGCCGCCCCAGGGCTTTGCCGTCTTTGTGGACGGCCGCGATTTTGTTTTTTTAATTTTCTTTGAGCTCTTTGCCATGTCTGTGTACCGTGATTTCAAAAGTCATGCGACAATTCCAAACGTTTTAAATTGATGCATTTCGTAAAAAGTCGAAAAACGACATATTTGTCATTTCGAACGAAAGTGAGAAATCTTGTTGCTTCCCGATCGGATGAAAGACCCCTGACGGAGCTAGCCCCGAGCAAGATTCCTCAGTCGCTTCGCCCATTCGGAATGACGAGAAAGGGGTTCGGGGTGACACCGTCTGACTTTTTACGATTACACCAACTTGGTTATTGAAAACTTCTGTTGGGCCAGGATTTGTTATTTGGTGCTTGCTTTATTTGCCACTCTGAGCCTCAGTGCATTCAGCCGGATGAAACCTTCGGCGTCCTTCTGGTCATAGACCCGGTCGGCCTCGAAGGTGGCAAGCTCGGGGTTATAGAGCGAGACAGGGGATTTTCTGCCGACAGTATCGCAGTTACCTTTATAGAGCTTGATCCTCGCAGTGCCGGTCACGTTCTTTTGCGATTCGTCGATCGCGGCCTGGAGCATGGCCCGTTCCGGTGCGAACCAGTAGCCGTAGTATACCAGCTCCGCATACCGGGGGACCAGGCTGTCCCGCAGATGCATGACCTCACGGTCCATGGTGATGGACTCCACTGCACGGTGCGCAGCATGGAGCAGCGTGCCGCCCGGGGTCTCGTACACACCCCGGGACTTCATCCCCACATAGCGGTTTTCAACGAGATCGACCCTGCCGATACCATGACTGCCCGCAATCCGGTTCGCCTCTGCCAGGAGCGCGGCGGGTGATAGTTTTCTGCTGTTAATGGACACGGGGTTTCCCGCATCATACGCTATTTCGACATACTCCGGCTTGTCCGGCGCTTTTTCCACCGGTATTGCCATGGTGTACATGTCGTTGGTCGATTCTTTCCAGGGATCCTCGAGGATGCCGCCCTCATAGCTGATGTGCAGCAGGTTCCGGTCAGTGGAATAGGGTTTGGATCTGGTCGCCGTGACCGGGATACGGTGCTTCTCGGCATAGTCGATCAAATCCTCCCGGCCTTTCATGGACCACTCGCGCCAGGGAGCGACGATTTTCACGTTTGGCTTGAGCGCCAGATAGGTGAGCTCGAACCTGACTTGATCATTCCCTTTTCCGGTCGCGCCGTGAGAGACCGCGTCTGCGCCTTCCTGTTCGGCGATCTCGATCTGGCGCTTGGCAATGAGCGGACGCGCGATGGATGTGCCGAGGAGATAGCGGCCCTCGTACACGGCATTCGCGCGCAGCACGGGGAACACGAAATCCCTGACGAACTCCTCGCGCAGGTCGTCGATGTAGATCTTGCTTGCTCCGGTCTTGATCGCCTTTTCGCGCAGCGGCTCGAGTTCCTCGCCCTGGCCTATGTCGGCGGTGAATGCGATCACCTCGCAGCCGTAGGTCTCCCTGAGCCAGGTGATGATGACCGATGTGTCGAGCCCGCCGGAATAGGCAACGACGATTTTTTTAATGTCCTGTTTCAAAAAAGCACCCTCAAAACAAATAAAATGCCTTTCACCACAGAGAACGCAGAGGTCGCAGAGAAAAGACCAGCGAGCCGGTTAATTCCCGTAATCATCTGCTATCATAGTTTCGCTTTCAAATCCGCATTCCGCAATCCGAAATCCGCACTGCGTTATTTCCCTTCTACGATCTTGACCTTCATCTCAATGCGGTCGTTCGGGTTGTCGTTCGCGTCTCGGGGCTGGGACACGATCTTGTCCACCACCTCGATGCCGCTCTCAACCTCGCCGAACACGGTGTACTGCTTATCGAGGAAGGGCGAGTCCTTGACGCAGATGAAGAACTGCGAGCCAGCACTGTCGGGATGGCCTGCCCTGGCCATGGAGAGTGTGCCGCGCTTGTGAGGCTTGTCGTTAAACTCCGCTTTGATGGTGTACCCGGGCCCGCCCTGGCCGTGCTTGCTCTTGTTCGGGTCCTTGGAGTTCGGATCACCGCCCTGGATCATGAATCCCGGGATCACACGGTGAAATGTAGTCCCGTCGTAGAATCCCTTTTTTGCCAGATCAATAAAATTTTTTACATGACCGGGAGCGACTTCGGGGAAGAATTTCAGCGTGATATTTCCGAACTTTGTTTCAACAATCGCTATTGTACCTGACATTTTCTTGATCTCCTCTTTTGCGACCGTGATGGTTTTTGGCGCCGGCGTCTGGGCTTGCGCAGAGGCGGCAACGCCCATGAAAATAGCGAACAACGCGATAAATAAAGTTCTGGTTTTCCTCATCGTGTTTTTTCCTCCTGAGAGAGTATGGTACGCAGCACTGCGGGTAAAAAATCAAAGATATATTCTTTTACCAGAAACCCGTTGGGATGTCAAACAAAACCAGAGGATTGTTTGGTGAGATTGCCGGTTCAAGCCGCCTGCAGAACCGGCCCGGGCCGGATAATTCATGAGAAAATAAAAACAGGCCATTGACTCCGGCAGGAGACTGCTGTTATACTTGACCCCAGAACGGGTGAGAGGTTTTTCCATGACTACCGGGCCACTGAAAAAAGAGCGTTCATCCGCGTCCCCTTCAACACCGCCGTGGAGGTAGGGTGCAGGACTGTGTCATCCGGTCCCAAGGGGGAAGCAAGATCAGCATGGGGGCGTCCGCCTGTCCACCCGCGATGCCATTCCTCCCGCGGAGGCCCTCTGCCGGGTAACGATCAACCTCGTCGGGCCCGAAAACCCGATACGCATCGATGTAAAGGGAACGATCGTCCGGTCCCAAGGGGGGAGCCTGGCAGTAAAATTCATCGACCTCGACCTCGACAGCTACCAGCATTTGCGGCAGCTTATCGTCAACGATGCCGACGACCCTGACCGTGCGGAACTGGAGTTTGTCGCTCATTGGGGGACTCGAAAGCCGCTGCGATAGGCCGCGTGGCTTGTGAACATCGGACACCCAAGGAAACGGCGTTCAGCATTCGATCCTTTCCTTTTTCAGAGTTTTCTGCTAGTATTTTTATCATGGTGCACAAAATCAGGCAGGTTCACATTACGAAAGGAGATTAGTCTATGGTACAGAAAGCAAGCGTCAAGTTGACCGATATGATGCAGCAGGCGATTGCACGCGAGATACAGGTGAGCGTACAATATATGTGGCAGCACGTCATGGCAAAAGGACTGGAGTCGGCGGAGATCGCCGAGGTGTTCGAAGAGGTCGCGATGACGGAGATGAAGCACGCCGAGAAGATCGCGGAGAGGATCTTCTATTTCGACATCACTCCCACGACCAAGCCGGACCCCATCAAGGTGGGCGGTACGCTCAAAGAGATGCTCAAGTATGACGCAAAGGCCGAAGAAGAGGCCATCGACCTCTACAAAAAGATCATCAAACAGGCGTCAACAGAAGGTGATTCCACGACCCGGCTGCTCTTCGAGCAGATCCTCGCGGACGAGGAAGATCACCATGATACGTTCACGACGTTACTTGGGAAGTAGCTTTTTCTGAGCCTATCATCAGTGCCCGCGCCGAGCTCATGGATCGTCTAATCAACGGGCCTTGACGGTCGCGGGCCATTTTTATTTTCAGCACATCCCTTTCTTAAAAGGGGCATTCCATGACTGAAGGTTTCATCCCGCCCCATGGTGGCTACCAAAAGCTGCTTTCCTACCAGAAGGCGGAGATTGTGTACGACGCCACGGTCTATTTCTGCGACCGTTTTATCGACAGACGCAGCCGCACTCATGACCAGATGGTCCAAGCGGCGCGGTCCGGCAAGCAGAATATCATCGAAGGTAGCATGGCCTCCGGCACCTCCAAGGAAACCGAGATAAAGCTGACGAATGTGGCCCGGGCCAGCTTGGAAGAATTGCTGGCGGACTACCGCGACTTCTTGCGGACGCGAGGGCTGCCGCTTTGGGATAAGAACGATCATCAGGCTCAGGCAATCAGGAAGATGGGACATGGGTCTCATGTGTCCTATGTGACATATAAGTCCCAGATTGAACGAACCAACCCTGAAATTGCAGCCAACACGATCCTATGCCTGATCCACCAGGCCAATTATCTCCTGGACCAGCAGATTCGAAGCTTGGAACAAGCCTTTCTCAAAGAAGGCGGCCTGCGAGAGCGCATGACCCGAGCGCGCCTTGAAGCAAGGAAGAAGGTTCGCTCATGAAGATCATTACCGCCATATCCGAAATGCAGTCTTTCGCAGAAACACACCGGAGGCAGGGGCGTACGATCGGCTTTGTGCCGACCATGGGTTTCCTGCATGAAGGCCATGTGTCGCTCATGCGGTTCGCGCGGCAGGAGTCTGACGTCGTGGTCGTGAGCATCTTCGTGAATCCCACCCAGTTCGGTCCCCATGAAGACTTCGACCGTTATCCGCGCGATGAGGCGGGAGACCGCGCACAGTGCGAAGCCGCCGGCGTCGACGTCCTGTTCATGCCCAAAGCCTCTGGGATGTATCCTGAAAAACCAGCTGTCTTTATCACAGTGGAGGGGATCGCTGATATACTGGAAGGCGCGGCAAGGCCCGGACACTTCCGCGGTGTGGCCACGGTGGTGGCAAAGCTTTTCAATATAGTAAAGCCGCACAAGGCGTTCTTTGGCCAGAAGGACTATCAGCAGTGCGCGGTCATCAGACGGATGGTCAAAGACCTGAACATGGCGGTAGACGTCACCGTGCTTCCCACGGTTCGGGAGTCGGACGGCCTTGCCATGAGCTCGCGGAACAGTTATCTGAGCGAAGACGAAAGACGAAAAGCCGCGGTGATCCATCGCGCGCTTTCCGCGGCGGAGCAGCTTGCGAAAGTAGGGGGCAAGGAGCCGGAAAAGCTTAAGAATAAGATACTCGCGGTCCTGTGCGAGGTCCCGGGCATCGAGATCGATTACGTCGAGGTCGTTGACCCCGAGACCCTTGCTCCTCTCTCCTCGGCAAAAGATGTCATGGCGCTGCTGGTCGCCGTGCGGGTCGGGCGCACGAGACTGATCGATAACATCGTGATTCATTGATAGTGCAATCCGTACGGATCTTTTCCATTCACTTTAATAGTTTCAAAAAAAACCGTCATACTCGCGAAAGCGGGTATCCAGGGTGTCAAATATATTCAAATTGTTAAAATACACGCTTATACCGTCATCCTGAACCCTTCAGAATTGTCACCCTGAGCAAAGCGAAGGGTCTCGCTTCTCTTCAGGGCAGGCTCCGTGAAGGATCTCAAGTATCCGGGAAAGCAAGATTCTTCGCTGCGCTCAGAATGACATCATTGGGGTTCATTGACTTATTCAACAGCGTGTGTTTGCTTGAAAAGACTGGATTCCCGTCTGCACGGGAATGACGGAATATCCGGTTTCGATTTTTCATGAGCCCATCAATTTAATTCCCTCCGAGGACCCACGGTGTCATGACTTCCTATCCCATTGATGCGATTCTTCCGAAGCTGAAGCAAGCGGTCCTGAATAATCCCTCAATTGTTCTGCACGCGCCGCCGGGGGCAGGTAAGACCACGCGTGTTCCGCTTGCGCTTCTTGATGTATTGCCGGCGGAACAGGGCCGGATCATCATGCTCGAACCGCGCAGGATCGCCGCTGTCTCGGCTGCGCGCTGGATGGCAAAAACGCTCGATGAGCAGGCGGGCGAGACCGTGGGCTACGCCATACGCTTCGACGCGAAGAGGTCGGAAAAGACCCGGATCGAGGTCGTGACCGAAGGCATCCTCACGCGGCGCATCCAGGCCGACCCGGGCCTCGAAGGCGTGGCCATGGTCATCTTCGATGAATTCCACGAGCGGAGCATCCATGCGGACCTTGCCCTCGCGCTCTGCCTCGATATTCGTAAACAACTTCGCCAGGACCTGAAGATCCTGGTCATGTCCGCTACCATGGAGTGCGGCCCCATAGCCGCATTGCTCGGCAACGCGCCGGTGATCACGTCCAGCGGGAAGGCCTTTCCCGTGGAAGAACAGTACATCGCAGAAACTTCCGGTCCTCTTCACCTGCGCATCACCTCGGCGGTCAGGACCGCCCTGAAGGACACGCATGGCGATATCCTCGTGTTCCTTCCGGGCTCGGGTGAGATCCGTGCCTGCGAGAGGCAGCTTCGCGAATCACTGAATATGGGCGAAGACCGCGTCGCGCTGCATCCGCTCTACGGCGACCTGCCGTTCGAGGAACAGGAGCGCGCTATCCTCCCGTCAAAGGACCGGAGGAAGATCGTCCTCGCCACGAACATCGCCGAGACAAGCCTTACCATCGAGGGCGTGCACGTAGTGATCGATAGCGGTCTCACGCGCGTGCTCCGGTACGATCCCGCGACGGGGATGAACCGGCTGGTGACCGTCCCGGTCTCGAAGGCCTCGGCAGAGCAGCGAAAGGGCAGGGCGGGACGGCTCGGACCGGGCGTATGCTATCGTCTCTTCAGCAAGCACGACCTTCATGGGATGCTGTCTTTTAAGCAACCTGAGATCATCGTGTCCGACCTTTCCCCCCTCGCGCTCGAACTCGCAGCATGGGGCGTGAAAGACCCGCATGCTCTCTCATGGCTCGATGCGCCGCCCGCCGCGGCCTGGGCAACAGGCGTGCAACTGCTTCAGGACCTCGGTGGCCTCGATGCCTCGCGTTCGATCACTTCGCTTGGCAGGGCAATGGCCCGTCTTCCACTTCATCCCCGGCTTTCCCGTCTCATGATCAGGTCGGAGGAACTTGGGTGTGTGCGTCTCGGCGCGGACCTAGCGGCAATCCTGTCGGAACGGGAAATATTCCGGCACAGCGCATCAGACCGCATGTTCAGAGAACCTGATATTTCGGAGAGGATCGACGCGCTGCGCAGGGGGCGAAAGGGGACAGCGGCCAGTGGGGCAACTGACCCCTCTGCGCTCCGGGCCGTGGAGCGGACCTCGCAACAACTCCAGCGTTTGATGTCCGGGACCATGTCTAAGGCAACTGAATCATTCATGAACCATCGGCTCACAAAGGACAATGAAAATCCCCCTCTATCCCCCTTTTCCCAAGGGGGACGCACTGGTAATCCCCCCTTTAACAAAGGGGGGCTGGGGGGATTTGAAGGGGCATTTTCAGGTGAAAAGAACTTTGATCACGAAATGATCTCCCGGCTTTTACTCGCTGCCTATCTGGACAGGATCTGCAAGCGTCGCGCGGAAGGCAATCGCAGTTACGTTATGACCCAGGGAAGGGGTGTGCGTCTTTCTCAGGACAGTCATCTCGTGAGCAGCCTGTATCTCATCGCCGTCAACGTTGATGCCGGCGAGAAGACAGAAGGCATTATCCATATGGCCGCACCGGTCACCGAGGACCTCATCCGGAGCGAATGCGGCGGCCATATCGAAGCTTTCAGAAGAGTGGAATGGAGCCGGCAGGAAAGCAGGATCGCGGCCGCCCGGGAGGAGCGGCTGGGAGCGCTGCTCCTTTCCGTGCGGTCCTTCACGCCCACCGATGAAGAGTCGGCGCCCATCCTGTGCGATGTGGTCCGCTCGACCCCGGGACTGCTCACCTTTGACAAAGAGGCGAGGCAACTCCAGGCCAGAACAGGGCTCATGAAGAAGGCCTTTCCCGAAGAGATCTGGCCCGACCTTTCCGACAAGCACCTTTTCGTTCAGCCGGAAGAATGGCTTCTCCCCTGGCTCGGAAACATTCGCAGTGTTCAGGGCCTGCGGGGGTTGAATGTCCTGTTGGCGCTGAAGGCAAGACTTTCCCGGGAGCAGGTCAGTCTCCTGAATGAACGCGCCCCCTTGTCGATCACGGTGCCGAGCAAGAGTCGCATCTCGCTCGATTATTCTTCCGGTGATCAGCCCATACTCGCCGTCAAGCTCCAGGAGCTGTTCGGGCTTGCAGACACGCCGATGGTAGCGAGCGGACGCGTCAAGGTCCTGCTCCATCTTCTTTCTCCTGCAGGCCGTCCAGTCCAGATCACGCAAGACCTGAGAGGGTTCTGGAACACGGGGTATCCGCTTGTGAAAAAGGACCTGAAGGGTCGCTATCCCAGGCACCCCTGGCCGGATGACCCCTGGAACGCCGTGCCGACAAAGCGTGCGAAACCGCGGGGGACGTGAAGGGGAAATATACATTCTGAAAGGGCAGCTGACACGGATTAACACTGATATAATTCGGATGACAACGGATTTTTTTTAAACTGCCATGACAGTCCGCGGTTATCGACGCGAAACTTCGAAGCTCAGGTGAAATTTCTGTTTTTTCTTTGTCTTCGTCCGCAGATATGATAAAATACTAGCACGAGTAAAAAGGATGATATGGTAAAATCATTTAGCGTAAAAGGGCCCGAGCCGCCTGACAATGCCGGTGAAATAAAGCCGGGTGCTTATATGCGGCCGGTGATAGCCCATCTCCGAAAGGGGGAGCAGAAGGAGGCGTACGTTCTTCTGCAGCATATCTTTCTGGAGCATCCTGACGACCCTTTTGTGCTCTCCTATTACGGCTGGCTGCAGGCCTTGGTGGACAAAAAGTACCGCGCCGGCGTGGACAAATGCCAGCAGGCCATTTCTACGATACAAAAGTTGACTGCGTTCAACGAGGATATGCTGTATCCTTTGTTTTATCTTAATCTCGGCAAGGCCTACGTTGCTGCGCGCAGAAAACGTGACGCGTTTGACGCTTTTGAAAAAGGACTGGAGTTTGACAAGAGCAATCGCGGGATCCTGATGGAGATACGGGCACTGGGGTCAAGGAAAAAAGCCACTGTGCCGTTTCTCGACCGTTCAAATCCGATTAACAAGTATCTCGGTAAAATGGTGAACAAAAAAAATAAGGCGACTGATAAGAAGAGATGAAAACCGCAGGGGGATGGAGCTAAGTTCGCCGGCAATCGGGCACTGCGTCTGTTTGCATCCAACGTTCCTCTCACCATCCTGAGTTCCATCGCGTTAGTAACTTACCGATCAAATTCATTTCAGAATGGCAAGAAAATCTAAAAAATATTTTATCACGGATTGCCAAAAGTAGGCGCTTCTAAGCGACACGGATTTCATCAGCCTGTGCCCGCGTTTTGGCAACAGCAGGGTATGTGCATCCGTGGTAAAAAAAGATTTAATTATTATCCGGTTTATCCGAGTTAGGAGAAAATCATGCTCGTCTCAGACCTCGACCACATTGATCATCAGATCGACAGTACACCCGGTCTTAGGAAGGCCTTTGCTTTCTTGCGCTCAGCTTCTCTTCACGGCCTGCCTGACGGCAGGGTGGAGATCGATGGGGACCGCGTGTTCGCCCTTGTGCAGCGTTATCACACAATGACGCTTGACGCGCCCATGTTTGAATTCCACCGGAAGTACATAGACGTCCAGTTCATCGTGTCCGGAGAAGAGATCATAGGCTGGGCGCCGTTGGAAGGGATAACCGTTACCGAGGCTTACGACACGGATAGGGACATCTGCATCGGTACTTCGGCAAAGGGATCATGGACACGCGCGTATCTGGAAGCAGGACAACTTGCAGTGCTCTGGCCGGAAGACGGCCATGCCCCCAAACTGGCCGGCTGCGCACCGTCATCGGTTATGAAGATCGTGGTCAAGGTTGCGGTCTAACCGCTCAACAACTGGTTGAGAATGTGCACAAAGCCGGAGGAAGTCATGAAATGGTTGACGAACCTGTTCGGGCAGAAGGACAATAATAGCAAGATTGACGGCAATAAAATATTCCTTTTCTGGGATGGAACCAAACACTACCATGCATGGTCAATAAATGGTAATGAGCAATATGTCTGGCCGAAGGTAGAGAAAGCCCTATTGAAGGATAATCGTCGAATGGATCTAATCCTGACAAATGGGAATACATATGCGTTCATCGAAAATGACAAGATCGTTTCTTATTCCGACTCAATAACCAAGTCAATAGAGCTGTATTACAATAAGAATATAATTTCTTCGTTTGTCCTAGAGCTGCGACATGAAGATTATGAATTACTATCCATTGAGTTTATTAAACAGGGTGAATGGGAGAAGGATATTATTGATTTTATAACTTGGAAGAAAGGGAACGACGAGTTGATGAGTCGCAACATCGATGAATTGATGGAAAGAAACCGTAGAGATAAAATGAGCAAAACTTTAGATGATTGACCAACTAGCGGCTGGACTGCGACGTGCCAAAGGCGCCGCGTCATTTGTTCGTTAGCATCCAAGGAGCGTATTCCCGTGACCTGGATTATTGGTGGTTCGACTATATTTGGTTATGGTGTAATGCTTTCTGACATCCAAGTGACATTCTCAAATGGAAAAACTGCTGATCTGGTGCAAAAGGCTTTCTTGATCTCAAATTTCCTATCAGCTGGATTCGCAGGCTCAGTAAAGATTGGCTTTATGCTTTTAGATAGTTTAGCGAAGCTAACGTATATGTCACCCGAGGATTGTCAGACTCACGCATGGGACCCGCTATGGATAGCAAACGAGTGGCAACCACTCGCCAAAAAGATATTTGACGCGGCACCAGCAGAAGAACGAAAACTCGGCTCGCAGTTTCTTATTGTATGTGCATCGCCAACAGAGAATGCGTCCTTGGGGTCGAAAATATATTTCATCAATTTATCATGGCCAGAATTCAAGCCTGAAATTATGACTGATTCAGTCAAGCTCTGTAGTATTGGAAGTGGAGCGGACGTTGTCGAATACAAGAAAGCTCTTCAACCTCTTTTAGATTTCAAATCTGGAATATTGCAAGCAGAAGTTGGAAATGAAGGTGGCTGGGCGCAGGCGTTTGCCTTTTCGGTTACAAGACTTCTAAATGATAAGCCCATAAATGGTATAAGCAAACATCTTAACGTCCACATTATAAGGAGAGGAAGTCTCTACGAATTCAATAATAATGAGAGGATTCACAGAAAAGATGGCTTAATCGTCGATTTCAAAATGCCTAATGTGGCTAGGAGTTATCCTGAGTTTGTGAAAATGGTAAGCCGGATGTCGAGTAAAGCTGAATGCGCAATTTGCTAGGATGCCTGCCAAATGAAGAACTGAATTCTAACCACGCCGTCGAGAGGGTCGTTGAAAGCGCGCCCCTCATGACGGCGTTGGATTTCTAAAGGAGAAAAAAATCAAATGAAAATTTCAGACTGGCTGGATGAAAAGGAAGCAGAGAAGGTTGATGTATCTCAAATTGTATTGCCTGCAGGGATGTCTTATGATGAAGCCCCGGATGAAACCATTTTTTTCAAAGAGATCAAACCTTGTGGGCTTCTCTGTACAGAAAATCATCCCTTTTCTACGGTCGAACGCTTTGGACACTGGTATTACTGTAGAGGTCAAGACAAGAAGGCAGGTATTCATTCATCAGAAATGATGTGGCGGTTGTTTACAAAGGATAAAGATCTCGCTCTTCAAACGGCAAAAGCACACATAGAATAAAAAATGAAAATAATCCCATAACAAACCAATACCCGATTAACCAGCTGAATCCTTTCTCACAGCCACCGCCGGGGATTATATCCGCCTGTTATCTGCCGTGTGATCGCCTGCCAGAGCATCTGACGACCCCAATTGTATTTTCCCCAGGGCGCAAGGAACCGTGCCGTGTCTTTCAGCACAATAAGTTTGTCGCGCATACCGCGTTTGGCAAGGGTGCCGATGAAGTCGGCTTCATGCGGCCGGCCAAAGAGGATCTTCAGGATGTTCCACTGGTCCGAACAGCGCCGCACTTCGCTTTGTATCATCTGCCGGTAGATATCCTGGATGGGTTTGTTCAGCCTGAAGGCATCCACTGTTGCTTCGCCTGCGATGGCCCCGGAATGGAGCGCGGCCGACATACCCTCGGCGATCATGTTCAGGAACCCGGCAGCCTGTCCGGTCACGATGATGTTGCCGCGCCCGAAAACATAGCGATTGATGAGCGAGAGCCCGAAGTTGTTCACGCTCGACTCGCGCGTGATGCACGGGCCGAGCTTCACCTTATGGCGATCTTCGAGGTAGCGCAGCGCCTTTGCATGACGGGCAGCCAGGTCATCATCCGCTTCGTAGCCGACACCGACGATCTGCCGGCCGTTCCGCAAATGGCTCCACGTATAGTACCCGATGCCGGGGTGGAACCAGTAGTGGAAGTATTCCGGGTCCAGCGGGCATTCGATGATCTCATGCAGATGCTGCTTGACCGTGAACCACTTGATCTTTTCGCGATATTCTGGGTATAGGTTGCTGACCACCTTGGAGTTCGGACCGTCAGCGCCTATCAGATAGCGCGTGCGGTAATGCGATTCCTCATATCCATTGCCGGCGACGACATCGATATGCGAGCCATGGTCAGTGGCTGACAGAAATCGCATATTGTCATGGACCGTGACGCCGCTCCGCTGGATCGCCCAATAGTCGGAATAGGTGCGGTTCAGGTGCGGTGTCTTGCCGCCGTCGAAGTCCATGGGCAGTTCAACGCCGCCGGGAAAGTAAAAGGTCACGCCTTTACAGGAAGTGGGCTCATGCAGTACTTCCCCGGGCAGGGGGCCGAAATTCTCTATCAGGAACCGGTGGCCGCGCGGCGAGATGATTCCGCTGCAGGGCTTCGCGCGCGGGAGGCTGAACCGCTCAAGGGCGATGGTCTCGTATCCCGCGTCAACCAGCCGCTTTGCGGCAGCCGCAGCAGAGAGGCTTGCACCGACGATGATAACGTCTGTTGTATGCGATGCTTTCAACTGAAAATGCCTTTCAAATCCCCCCAGCCCCCTTTGGAAAAGGGGGAAAGAGGGGGATTTATATTATCCATCGTGAGCAACGTGTTCATGGATGGTTTATTAAGAAACAACAACCTCGGCTAGATGGACCACCGGGATCTTTGTGTATTTGGCAAAAGCCTCCCGGTCGTCAAGATGTTCGACCACGATGCGCTGCGCGTTTCGGCCCTCAAGCAGCCATCCCACCTGGGCCTTGATGGAGATGATGTTTTCCAGCCCCAGGTGGTTATGATAGCTCGCCGCGCCTGTGGGTGTTGCGACGCGCTGAAGGTCCAGGTTCATGAAACAGCCGGTATCCCAACGCAACGAGTCGTATAGCGCCACGAACTCGCGACGGTGGGCATTATAGGCACGGGTCTCGATCACATAGAAGTCTGTTTTTTTCAGTCCGGCGCGCACCTTTGGATTCGCGAGCAGGGCCTGTCCCAGGGGACGCACCGTGATCGATGACGGAAGCAACGAGCGCAGCAGATTGAACAGCAGTCCGTCAGCAACGATTATCTCGGTCGCGGTCATCAGGGGCAGTATGAATGCCTCGATGCGCATATCGCTGATCGCCTGGCCTGATTCAAGGGCAAGGGCAATATCGTATCCGTCGTCAACGTGGAGGCCGATAGGAGGTCCGAGACGCTCGAGCGCCGATGAGGCAAGTTTGCTGTCCGCCCTGAGCGACTTACCCGGCAGCAGGATCCGGGAAACTGCGAGCGTTTCAGACTTCTGCCTGTTGATCTGTTCGCCCGGTTTCGGAAGGAGCCCGCGTGCTGCAAGGTTTTGGCGCAATGCGATCGTTGTCTGCTGCGTGCGAATACCCATGGGACAGAGCGCCTCGCAGGAACCGCAGAGGAGGCATGCCCGGGCTGATGCAAGGAGGTCTTCATCTGCGGCTCCGCCGATCGAGGCCCGATTCCTGCCGCAATAGGTCAGCATCTTCGTGTGGTGCTGGTTCCAGACCGGGCAGGAGAGCATGCACACGCCGCAGCCATTGCACTGCGAAGGATCGGTAGAGTTGGATTTGGATGTTTTATATCGAATCATTTTATTCCCGACAATTCCCTCACCAAGCCCTTTCCCTCAAGGCGCGAGTGGTTATTATACTTAAGACGGCAAGAAATTTTCTCGCAATGGCCTTTGAAAGAAAAGCGGCCACTTAGGACTTCCGCCAAGCTCGCAAAGAACGGCAGTATCATTTGGTTTTAAAACCAAGACTTAAAGATTTTCTTGGCGTCCTTTGCGTCTTTGCGAGAGACGCCTTTTAGTGTTTGCCTTTTGGTTCCGGCTTGTCGGGGTTAGGTTCATCAGAAAATCACATCCCGGTTCAGCACCATGGCAGGGTCAACTTCCCGCTTCATGGCAAGATGTTTATCCACCACGGCGTCACCGAAAGCCCTGCGGATGTAGCCCTTCATCATGCCGCCGAAGCGGTAATAGCTGGTGCCCATGTCCACACCGATGTCGTAGATCTCGTTCTTGAATGACTGCAGGTGATCGCGGCTGTAGGTCTTGCCTTCGAGCATGGGCTCAAACTCGCACCCGTAGGCGATGCCCTCGGCGTCAGGCGGGATGCATGAAAGCTCGTAGCGCTCGCGCGGTCCGATGAGCTTTATGCCGACGCAGTAGAGCGTGTAATGCAGAAAGTATTTTTTGCACACCTCGTTGCCGCGCAGAATGGCCTCGAAGAACTTCTCCCTGCTCGTTGCGAGATCCGGGATCACCATCTGTCTGCCGCCCCAGAACTTCCAGACCGCCTGAGAGAATACCACCGTACGGTCCACGATCTTTCCGTTCTTCATATGATGCGATGGTTGGAGCTCCGGCAGCAGGGTGCGCTTTCGATCCAGCAGGTACAGCGCCTCGCGAAACTTCCAGGGTCTGAGCGCGTAATGCAGGCCGGTATGCATGGCGAATCCCAGTTCTCCGAATCCGCTGAGGCGTTTACGCCATTTTTTGAAGAATGCTTTTTCCCGCTCTTCGGAATCAAATGCCACGAGCAGGTTCACGGCCCGGTCGAGCATGGTCAGAATGCCTGTGTAGTCCGCGGCATCCTCGTCGCAAAGCATGACCAGATCTTCCATGGCAGTGCGCAGATCTCCATAATAGAAATAATGCATCGTGAGCGGGGTAAAGAGGCGGATGCGGAGCGTGGCCTCGGTGATGATGCCGAACTGGCCGTAGCCGAGCAGGACACGGTTGAACCACCAGGCGTTTTCGTGTTCAGAGCATTCCAGTATCTCGCCTGTCGGGGTGACGATCTTGATCGCCAGGGTCTGGTCCGCGCTGCAGCCAAGGCGCGGGGAGTTGATGTCAATGCCGCCGACGCCAAGTGTGCCGCCGACCGAGGCGGTCATGTTCAGCGGGGCCGAGAGGTAATCGAGCCCGTGTCTGCGAAGGGATTCAGCCAGGGAGTGCCAGTAGATCCCCGCTTCGCATCGTACGGTCATCGCGTCCTTGTCGATCGCAATGACACGGCTCATTCCCCGCATGTCAAGCTGCAGTCCGCCGAACGAAACAGTCTCTCCCTCGGTCGTGAGCCCGCCTCCGCGCACGGTCACCGGTACGTGGTGCTTCTGCGCAGCAGCCATGACCTTGGCCACCATCCCGGTCGTGCGCGCGATCAGCACGCCGCGCGGCAGGCCATAGGCCATGCCTCCCGAGTCAGTAACGTACAGCGTGCGAGCGACCTTCTGCTCATCAACGTCGATCCCCTTCGCGGCAAGGTCGGACACAAAGTCCTGCCATCCGTCACCCTCCCAACGGGCAGGGTTGGTCTGCTGTCGGGGTATGCCGATGAGCGCGTCCGGGGCAACGGGGCACAGGGGGATGACACCGGGTTTTGCGGGTTTGATGTTGAAGGGTTTATGTTTGAGACGGTTGTTCATGTCAACGAGGTGTTGTTCATACTTTTGGAAGGTTGCTGTACAATCCTGAAAAGACCGGATCTGCTCCTGTCCCGATCTTTTGTGTCGGTAAATATACCCCGTCGGAGACTTTTAATCAAGCGACTATAATCAAGGAATCGCGGACAAGATCCGGACAAGCGGGACAGTCTGCAAACCGCAATCAAAACATTTCGACTTGAATAGATCCCCACTCCGAATGTTACGCTGCCGACTAATGGAGGGCCTCCCATCCGGCGCGATAACCAAAAAGCCA
>Ga0210377_10000177_pt1 | contig 60727 bp, 62 predicted proteins | sample PLM4_65_b1redo_FD_155480 | JGI IMG/M metagenome (GOLD analysis project Ga0210377, IMG submission 155480) | Groundwater sediment microbial communities from an aquifer in East River, Colorado, USA - PLM4_65_b1 redo | ecosystem: Environmental > Terrestrial > Soil > Riparian zone | place: USA: East...
CATGGATTTCAACGATTACCAAACCAAATCACGCAAGACAGCAGGCTATCCCGCCATTGGGCATCCTGTGATTTACCCAACACTGGGACTGGTCAACGAAGCAGGGGAAGTGGCTGGCAAGATCAAGAAAGTGTTCCGAGATAAAGATGGTCAGATCAACGAGGAGACGCGGGAGGCGCTCAAAGCTGAACTCGGTGACGTGTTGTGGTATGTCGCTCAGGTCGCAACGGAGTTGGACTTGTCACTGGATGAAATCGCTGAATACAATATCGCCAAGTTATATGATCGGTTGGAAAGAGGGAAGATCAGGGGAGATGGGGATAATCGATAATTACACGTCATTGCGAGACCCCGCTGGTTGAGTAGCCGCGAGTGAAACGAGCAGCGTATCGAAACCAAGGGGTCGAAGCAATCTCGTTATTGCAGGTTACTTGAGATTGCTTCGCTCGGTCTCGATACGGCGGACAATCACCGCCTACTCGACCAGCGCTCGCAATGACATATTGTTTCTTCCATAATCACACAATTTCTTTATCGGGCAAATCTCGCAATTCGCCTTGCGCGCGGTGCAGATCTCGCGTCCCAGGCGAATGATATTCAAATGCGCGGCGTAATAGGTTTCAGGAGGAAATAAACCTTCCAAGTGCGGATGCGCCTGTTCAACAGTCATCTTCTCAGGGCGGAGTCCGATGCGGCCCGTCACGCGATAGACATGCGTGTCCACAGGAAAAGCAGGCAGATTCAATGAAAAGCACAACACGATCGCGGCAGTCTTGGGACCAACGCCGTTAAATTTCGTCAACCAGCCCCGCGCATCATCCACAGACAAATCCTTGAGGAACGATAGATCCAAACTGCCACGCTCTTCGGTGATGGCCTTCAACACCTGCTGAATACGCGGACCCTTCTGATTCGCTAGGCCCGCCGGGCGGATCGCTTCAATCACATCTTTTGTTTTCGCATCACGCACGGCTTCCCAGTTGGGAAATTTGGCGCGCAAGGCTTCAAAGGCGCGGTCACGGTTGATATCGTTTGTGTTTTGCGACAGGATGGTCGAGACCAGCTCATCGATGGCGGGCAATGGATTGCGCCACACAGGCTCGCCATAGAATTCAAGCAGTCGCTCATGGACTTTGATCGCGCGTTGAACCAGTCTTTTCATGCGTAACCAGCCTCTCGGATCAACCTCAACGTATTCCTCACCACTTCGCGATGCTTCTCGGGGATCAATCCGTCGAACATCGCGGCAGTGAGACGATACAACGTCAACGCCGCTGCGCCGCGGGATTGATATTGGGACGACGTTGAGTCAAGTCCCCAGGCTGTACGGAATGCACTCGTCCATTTCGTATCACGCCCCACCGTATCCTGGATCAGATCGAAATAACGATTCTCGCTGACGATCATGATGCCGCGTTGCACTGCGACCGCTTCGAGCATATTCTTCACCAACCCCCAGGTCGCGTACAACACCATGGATTCATGTCCGCGTGCAAGACCGTTCAAAATCTTATGCACTTCCTCTGCACAACCCATTACTTCCTCTGCGGCAAATTCATCGGCTGCAGGTTGCAACGGTGACCAATCAAACTCCTGCGCAGCTTTTTGTAACGCGGACGTTGAACCATCTTTATCGAGCACGATCTTCATCCCGCGCAAACCCGGCACCGCCCAGATCGCGCGGCGCGGATTTGTCAATGCGGCGCGTTCATCATCGATTAAAGTGTATTTTAAGCTGACAAGTTTCCTGTCCCAATAACGTAATGTGTAACGGTCGTATTCGTTCCCGGGCAGTTTACTCACATAGATATCAACATCCACATCGCTATATTTGCCCTCCTGTCCGCGCGCGAAACTGCCCACGATGCCAACGCCAATGACATCGGGCGAGTCGATATGATCAAGAACAGATTGAATGAAGGGGTCGGATAGGGACATATAGGATTCCAAGTCATTGCGATGAGCGTTCTTTGCGACGAAGCAATCCCCAACTTTGCGGGAGATCGCTTCGGGCGGGGGAACACCGCCCTCGCAATGACATATAATTACTTCTCCACCTTCCCATCACTCACTCTCCACACCTCGGCTTTCTCAACGAAATTAGATGTGAACAGATTTAGATCAGTCGTTGTGAACAATACCTGCTCGCTTTCGCCAATATACTTCAAAAGGTCAGCGCGGCGTTGCACGTCCAACTCTGCCATCACTTCATCGAGCAGGATCACGGGCCACTCGCCAGTGCGCTCCTTCATCCAGTTCACTTCAGCAAGTTTCAACGCCAGCAACGTTGTGCGGACCTGTCCGCGCGAGCCGTAATTGCCAAGGTCAATATCGTTCGCGAGAAAACGCAACTCGTCGCGGTGCGGTCCGATCGTCGTCACGCCGCGCGCGATCTCTTCATTGCGCAGGTCACGCAGTCGCTCACGAAAACCATTCTGAATCCCCTTCAACTCCAGGCCTGAACGATCAACGACCGTATCAATCTTCAGTCCCAACTGTCCGTTTGGCTTGGGCAATGGGTCGAAGGCGGGTTCGTACGAGAGGCGCAGGATCTCGGACCCATGAGTCAGCTCGTGATGGACGCGTGAGGCGAGTCGCTCAATCTGATGGATGGCTTCGATGCGCCACAAAATAATTTGCGAGCCGAGACGGGTCAACGCGTCATCCCACACTTCGAGCTGGTCGCCGCTCCCGCCGCGATCCGCCAGCGTCTTCAGGAGCGCGTTGCGTTGCGTGAGTGCCTGGTTGTATTCGCTCAACACGCGCGCATACGCAGGCGTGGACTGTGCCAACGCGAGATTCAAATAACGGCGGCGGTCTTCGGGCGCACCTTCGATGATCTGCGACATCTGCGGCACAAAGATGACCGCGTTGAAATGACCGATCACCTCATTGACGGATTTCTTTACGCCATCGAGCAAAATCTCCTTGCGCAGGCGTTGACCGTTCAACACGCCCATCGGTTCGAGGATCAGCCGCGCCTCGATACGATGTTTGCTTTTGCCGCGTTGATAGTCTGCAACGAGACGCGTCACCGCGAGCGAATTCTTCGCTTCGTGGAAGTTGATGATCTGGCGATCGGCATGGGTTTGTAAGGAGGTGAACGCCGCGAGGAAATAAATGGCTTCGAGCACACTGGTCTTGCCCTGCGCATTGCTACCCACCAACACAACAACCCGCCGAGGGATGTCAACATCCAGGCGGGTAAAGTTTCGAAAGTTGGTGAGGGACAGATGTTTGAGGTACATAGGTGCTCTCTGCGCCTTCCTCGGCGCAGTTGTTTGCCGCTGTCCCACAGGGATGCTTCGCGAGGGACGGCGCCGGGAGCATTTACAAAACCAATTCCAATTCTATTTCATCGCGCAGCGGAATGTTATTGTCACCGATCAAAGGAATGCTCGGTTTGATCTTTCTTGATTCATTGACCGCACCGCGATGGATGGCCACCAGTTCAAAGCCGCGTTTTTGATAGAAGCCAAGTGCATTCAGGTTATCATTCGTGGTGATCAAAAAGACGCGCCTGCAATTTCGTTTTCGCGCTTCCTCCACAACCGCATTGATTAATTTCGTTCCGATGCCCTGGCTTTCCCTCAGGCTGTCCAGGGAGACAATCTCGCAACCATTCCCTGAAAAAGTATAAGTGATCTCCCCCACCCATTCACCGCCGCCGAAAGCAATAAACCCATCCAAAGTATCCGGATGAAAGATCTCTCCATGTGCCACCACAAACTCATCCCCCCAATTTTCCTTCCAAAATTTACGAAAGCGGGGAAGGTCGCCCTGGGTCAATGGTCGAATGTTAAAGTTCATCACACCTCCTGTTCCGGTTCAATTTCCTGGGGCGGCTGCCAGACGCGCGTCGCACGGTCGGGGAAGAGTACCCCGTTTAAATGATCGATCTCATGCTGGAAGATGCGCGCCAGCCAGCCTTCCGCCTTGATCTTCATTGGCTTGCCGTGACGGTTCAATCCCTTCACCTGGATACTGGCGTGACGTTCCACTTCGCCGACCAGATTTGGGATCGAGAGGCAACCTTCCACACCCATTAATTTCTCTTCGGATGCTTTAACGATCTCAGGATTCAAGACCGCCCACACCTTTTTTGGCGCCTCTTCGTTTTCTTCCTCTTCATCATGTTCATAATATTCGACCACAATGAGGCGTTCGGAGAGGCCGATCTGCGGCGCAGCAAGACCAACGCCCGGCGCCTCGCGCATGGTCTCGATCATGTCGTCTACGACGGTTTGAAGATTTTTATCGAATTTTGTGACTGCACGCGCTTTGCGACGCAAAACGGGTTCGGGGAGGGTGACGATCTTACGGAGAGCCATTCTTTATTTAACCTCTGGTTACAAAAGTTTCCCGATTTTACTCTGGTTTTTGATTTTTCTTCTTTTCTTCCTCAGTGAACTCCTGGGCGCTCCTATGATACGTCACAAGCCATTCCGCCATGCGCTCACGCTCTGCAGAGACCGCAGCATCGGTCTTCTTTTGCGAACGTGCCATGCGGCGGCGGTCAATATCCGACTGAACGGCGGCAGGGTCCATTACATCTTCAAAAGCCAGCTTGGAGCCACCAACCGTAACGTACACCGTTCCATAATTGAACAGGTTTCCCAAAATGCCAAGACGTTCATAGTTGGTGCTCAAAATATTCTCAAGTTGAGCAGCATTGCGCGTCTCAGTGCCAAACGGCCTGCGATCGATGTCGATGATTTGTTCGGGAGTGACTTCGAACTTGTCGTTGCTCCAGTCCAGCACTTCATATGCCAGCCATGCCGCAAATGGGAAGAACGCAAGGAATAGTGCACCCGCCCATGCGTCAAATGTGATCCCGCCCTGGAATGAGACAAATGATTCATTCGGGAGAAAAGCGAGTTGAACGAGACGATAGAGGAACAGAAGCAACACTGCAAGTGTACCCGCAACAGAAATCCATGCCTGCATGACCAGCACCACCCAGTGCTTCCGGTAAATGACGCTCTCTCCCGTTTCATAACGAAGTTTGAGGGTGTTCGCACCCAGGAATCGTAAAATGGAGAGCGTCCCGCGCCTGGTCGGAGGAGCTGCTGGTTTATCCGAATCAGTTTTCAGCTGCACAGGAATCGGAATCCCGAGTCGCCTGCGAATGGCGTTCTTCATCTCTTCCTTCTCCAGCCCCACTGCCTGCTCTTTTGTCCGGTTCCAATATTCCTCGACCATCTTCGCAGCTTGTGCGGGATGATCCACATGGCTGAATGGAATCCTGCCAACGTACGTGCGCACGATCACATTACCATAATCAAGCAATCGTCCGAGCTGGTTCGACTCGACGCCAACCGAAACGACCATGCTCAAGGGCGTCTCCTGCCGGCTATCGTAAATGCCCACCACTTTTTCAAGCCAGACCACGCGCTGGTTGGTGACGATGTAATAATCATTGCCCCAGTCGATCACGAGCCATGTTATCCATAAAGCGATCCCAATCAACGAGAACAATCCTGCAAGAATGACGATCATAAAATCCAGGATAAAATACCAGGCGTAGAAAAAAAAGAAGGGCACGAATAAAGCAAGGATCGGCCAGACCAATTTTTGATAAAGAATAACGGGATGTTTACGGGCCAGGAAATAAACGACTTCCTCGGACCTGAGCCATTTGAATCTCAGACTACGAGCCAGTTGACGACTTTTTACGGCAACATCCAAATTCAGGCGGATGTGTGGCGCGCTCTTGAAGAGTTTTTCAAAATCCTTGCGCGACAATACAAGCAGGGATGTATCGACCAGTGCGGTGACGGTGGCAGAACGACGGCGGTTCGCGACCAGGGCCATTTCACCGAAATAATCGTTCCTCACCAGAAGTGCCAACTGGATCTCCCTCCCCTCCTTTTTGCGGGCAATGCGCACATTTCCACCATAGATCATGTAAAAGCTATCGGCTTTGCCATCCTGCTCAAAGATCACACTCCCCGCGGGATAAGATGCCTCTTCAAGTTCCTCTGCAACAATCGCAAGTTCATCATCTCCCAAACCATAGAAGAGATGTATCTTTTTCAGAAAAGCGATTCTTGCAGAAAGTTCGATGGGCATGTTTTGATTCTATCAAATTTCCCGCACGATGGCGCATCCATATGCACGGGTTTCCTCCAGTGCAGGGTCGCGCCCGTCGAGCAACGCTTCCACCGCCTCTTCCAAAAAGAAGCGGGTGGCTTTCCTTTGACGGAAAGTGACATCATCCACCGCGCCGCGATAACGCAGGATGCCCTCCCGGTCGATCACAAAGACATGTGGAGTGGCGACTGCTTCATATAGATCTGCGACAACATGCCCCGCATCCATCAGGACCGTGGGTATGCTTCGCGTTTTAGCGGCCTCTTCCACCATCTGGGCGGATTCGCTTCGATTCGCGGCGATCGAAAGCAGCACCACCTCCCCGCCCCACTGCACGAGACACGCCATCGTCGAACGATCCGTCCGCTCCACATGCGGACATTCCGCCGACCAAAAGTTGACGATAACAATCTTTCCGCGATAATCGCTTAATCGATGACAATTGCCTTGAAGGTCGGGTAGTTCGAAATCGGGCGCGGGTTGGTTGATAAGCACAGGAGAATTATAGTCTCAAAGGAAGCAAACGGACTCCAAAGTCTCCAGACCTTGGGGTAAGCAAGCCAACGTCAGGAGACGTTGGACTCCGCGTCTACCTCCTCCATCCCTCTGGTAAAATCCCTCTCATGAAAAAATGGCAGTTCTGGCTCGGGGTGCTCATCAGCATCGTATTTATCTGGCTCGCGTTACGCGGCCTACGTCTCGAAGAATTCTGGGGCGCGGTTCAAAAAGCGAACTACTGGTGGTTGTTGCCTGGCATCGCGGTCTATTTTGTTGGGGTATGGGTGCGGGCATGGAGATGGCATTATTTGCTTGGTCCCATTAAAAAGATACCCACCACGACGATGTTCCCCATCACGGCAATCGGATATATGGGGAATAACATCTATCCCGCCCGCGCCGGCGAAGTTCTGCGCGCGGTCGTCCTCAAGCGCAAAGAGGGAGTATCGGTTTCGGCGTCATTGGCAACGATCATCGTCGAACGTATATTCGATGGCGTGGTGATGCTGGCATTTGTGTTCGTGAATTTACCTGAACTCGTCAAACTGACAGGAAGTTCCGGCTTCGTTGGCAGTATTCAGGATGTGGCAGTGATTGGCACAGGGATCTTTCTCGGCGCATTAGCAATATTTCTACTGGCGGCCATGTTCCCACTCACAACGGCAAAAGTTGGATTATGGATCATCGAACGTGTTACGCCACAACGTTTACACGCGAAGATCATCGGCATTATGAATAAATTTCTGGAAGGGCTGGCGTCGCTTCGGTCCCCGTTCAATGTACTGATGGTCTTTTTTACATCGGTCATTATCTGGCTATTGGAAACAGGGAAATACTGGTTCGTGATGCACGCCTTTGATTTCAGTGTTTCGTTCTTCGCATTGATGTTGATGAACGGCATCGTCAATCTCGCTACAACGATCCCATCCGCACCGGGATACATCGGCACCTTCGATGCACCGGGCATTGCAGTCCTAACTGCTTATAGCGTGGATCAAGCCACCGCGGCAGGATATACCCTGACACTTCATGTCGCGTTGTGGCTGCCGATCACTTTGCTGGGCGCGTATTATCTGACACGCGAAGGCATCAAGTGGAGTGATTCGCTCAGGACTGAAACGGAACAATGATATTTAACTTGCAAGTCGCAGGTTATACTAATGAAATGACGAGGAAAATTTATTTGTAGAAAGCCAGGGTATCCAAATGACGCAACCGGAGATGTCTCAGAAAAAGAAATTGAGGGTGCTCATCGCCGACGATGTTCAGGAAACGCGCCGCAATACACGCCTGATGCTCGCCACCATAGACGATGTGGAAGTGGTCGCCATGGCCGCGAACGGAGTTCAAGCTGTCCAACTGGCAAAAGAGCATCATCCCGATATCATGCTTCTGGACATCAACATGCCTGAAATGGACGGGTTGACCGCTTACAGGGAGAGCGTGAAGATCCATCCCGACATTGGTTGCATCATCATCTCCGCTGAAAAAGATACGACCACCCTGCGCACCGCCATGTCCATTGGCGTGCAGGATTACCTGATCAAACCTTTTACCATAGAGGAGCTGGAAGTTGCTGTGGCGCGCGTCCATGAACGTGTGCAGCAAACCCGTCAAAAACTTGCACAGACCGACAAATTAAATAGACAAAGAGAAGCTTATTTAATCCAACTGGCGACGGAATATGCCAAGACCCGACGCACCGATGACCAGGCCATGGAAGTCTTCGAGCAACTGGCGGAGAATCCCAACTGTGAAGCGCGCTGGCTACAAACACTGGCCATGATCTATGTGGTTCGCCAAAAATGGAGCAAGCTCAAAGTCCTTGCGGGAAAGATCGAGCAGAGAAATAAATAACACAAGTGACAGTCATTTTAAAATGACTGTCACTTATAAATCGGAGTATCAATGAAAATTGTAATCATCGGCGCGGGGTTTGGCGGCATGGCAGCCGCCTACGACTTGCGCAAAGCCGGGCACGATGTCGTCATCTTCGAATCCGCTGATTATGTTGGCGGGCTGGCTTCGGGGTTCAAGGAACCGCATTGGGACTGGTCGGTTGAGAAGTTTTATCACCACTGGTTCCAGTCGGATAGTTCCATGATGGGGCTGATCGAGGAATTGGGTTTGAAGGATAAAGTGATCTTCCCGCGCCCGTTGACCGTGATGTTATATGGAAATAAATTTTATCCCTTCGACTCGATCCTCAATGCGCTTCTCTTTCCGGGACTTGGGTTTGGTCTCAATAAAATCAGGTTTGGCTTCGTCGGACTCTTCCTCCGTTTAACGAATAACTGGCGCGCGCTGGAACAGGTCACTGCCAATGAGTGGATGATGAAGTGGGCAGGCAAACAAGTTTACGAACAGATGTGGAAACCGCTGTTGATCGGCAAGTTCGGTCCATTCTATAAAGATGTCAACATGGCGTGGATGTGGGCACGCATCAAGGCACGCACGACGCGCTTGGGAACATTCGAGGGAGGCTTTCAAAAGTTCGCGGACATGTTCGCGGAGAAACTGCGCGGGATGGGAGTCGAGATCCGGCTTGGATCACAGGTCAAGTTCATTAAACGGAATCAGACACAGGGTTTATCGATTGATGCGAATGGTGTCGTTGAGCCGTTCGATCAGGTGCTGGTCACCACGTCCCCGAATCTGATGGCGAAGTTATGCCCCGATCTTCCTGAAAATTATTTGAAGGGACTGCTCGAGTTGAAGTCCATGGGCGCGGTGGTGATGGTGCTGTCGCTCAAACATCAGTTGTCGAAGGAGGGATATTACTGGTTCAACCTGCCGAAGGAGGCGGGTTACCCGATGCTGGCATTGGTGGAGCATACGAATTTTGTGTCGAAGGAACATTTCGGCGGCGACCATATTGTGTACGCGGGCGATTATCTGGAATTGGGTCATGAATATTTTTCGATGAGCAATGATGAATTGCTGGAACGATTTATGCCCGCGTTCAAAAAGTTCAACCCCGAATTTACGCGTGAGTGGGTCAGGAAAGTTTGGGTGACGAAAACGAATTACGCCCAGCCTGTTCCACTGGTGAACCATTCGAAGAATATCCCCGCCATCCAAACGCCGGTGCAGGGATTGTATTTCGCCTCTATGAGCCAGGTCTATCCGTGGGACCGCGGCACGAACTTCGCAGTGGAGATCGGAAGACGCGCCGCGAGACTGATGCTCGGAAAAGCATAGCCAAAATGAACGATGGATTCATCAAACCACGTTATGATTCGGGTGGGTTTGCCGGGATTCCGAATCGCATTAAAGAAGCGTTTGCATCAGGAATCTACGATGCCGTTGTCTTGTTTTTGGTGGATGGATTCGGCTGGCGATTCTATGAGCGCTTTCAGGATGCGGCTTTCCTCAAACGGATCGCGAAACACGGACAAATTGAAAAACTGATCTCGCAATTCCCCTCCACGACCGCCGCGCACCTGACCACAATTCATACCGGCTTGCCTGTCGGTCAAAGCGGCGTGTACGAATGGTATTACTATGAACCACAATTGGACGCAATCATAGCGCCGCTATTATTTTCCTTTGCAGGTTCTCAAAATCGTGAGGATTTAAGGTCCACGGGAATTCGTCCTCCCCTTTTATATCCTCGCGGACTCTTTTATCCCGAGCTGAAAAAGATGGGGGTACATCCATACGTCTTCGGCTCACGGGAATATACGCCATCGACATATTCCAATGTTGTCATGGCAGGCGCAGAACTACGACCATATAAATCACTCACAGAATCTTTTATAAACCTTGGCTTGTTGTTGGAGAAACAGACGAAGCCCATATACGTCCATCTCTATTTCGATGGCATCGACACGCTTGGCCATGCCTATGGTCCCACCACCCCGCAAACCGAAGCAGAGATCGGGACCTTTTTATTGATGATGGAATATTATTTCGAGCGCGTGTTCAAGGGGAAGAAAAGGATTTTGTTCCTGATGACAGCCGATCACGGTCAATCTGAAGTGGACCCGAAGACAACCATCTACTTAAACACCAATTCACGCTTTGCGGGGGTCGAGCGTTTCCTCAAAACCAACCGCCAGGGAAGATTACTCGTCCCGGCGGGTTCAGCGCGCGATATGTTCCTCTACATCAAGGACAATATGCTCGATGAAGCACAATCTTTTCTCGCGCCGCGGCTTGAAGGGAAAGCAGATGTTGTAAAAACAGAATATCTGATCAATGAGGGATATTTCGGACCGGAAGTTTCATCCCGTTTTCGCGAACGCACGGGGAATCTGGTCATCCTGCCCTATCGCTACGAGTCCGTGTGGTGGTATGAAAAGGACAAGTTCGAGCAAAGATTTTACGGTCACCACGGCGGCTTGACGCCGCAGGAGATGGAGACGGTTCTTTATTCCATTGAGATCTAAATACCTTATCGAGAGAAAAATGAAGTCACGCAAAATCGTTACACAGCTCATTGTTCTGGCTTTATTTGTTTTGAGCGGGTGTGACATGCGAAGTGCCATTCCCAAGACAGTTGAGCTGGAGTTGATGGCAGAGGGGTTCACTTCCCCGGTCGCTTTGGTGACCCCTGAAGATGGAAGTAGTCGTCTCTTTGTCGTTGATCAGGTGGGAGTGATCTGGATCATCTCCAATGGCAAACGCATCGAAAAACCTTTTCTTGATCTGCGAACGCGCCTTGTTCAATTAAATTCATTTTATGAAGAGCGCGGCTTATTGGGTCTGGCTTTCCACCCCGAGTTCAAAACAAACGGTCATTTCTACGTTTCCTACAGCGCACCGCTTCGAGAGGGATTGTCTTCGAGCGAAGAGGATCACACCACGCACATCTCCGAGTTCACTGTTTCTGCAAACGATCCGAACCAGGCTGACCCCGCGTCCGAGCGAATCATTTTGGCGATCGATAAACCCGGCTACAACTATGAAGGAGGGCATATCGCATTCGGTCCGGATCCCAAAGGGTATTTGTACATCGCAACAGGCGACAGCGTTCACAAACCGGCAGACGAGGCGGGGAAATTTGCACAGGATAAATTTTCCCTGCTCGGAAAAATTCTGCGCATTGATGTCAACGGGACGGCTGATGCCGGACAAAATTACTTGATCCCGGCTGACAATCCGTTCGCTAAAGAGGGCGGCCGCCCCGAAGTATTCGCCTATGGGTTCCGCAATCCCTATCGTTTTTCTTTCGATGCTTCGACTGAAAGTCCACGCCTGTTTGTTGTCGATGTAGGACAGGCCATGATGGAGGAAGTCAGTCTCGTCACGGCAGGCGGAAACTATGGCTGGCCCATCCGTGAAGGGACAACCTGTTTCAATGCGCAGAACTGGGCACAGCCGCTCGAAAGTTGTTCCGAAAATGGATTGACCGATCCAATCATCGCTTATGCCCATCAAGGTGACTTATCCGCGATCATTGGAGGCGTTGTATACCAGGGTGAAGCATTGCCCGATCTGAAAGGCAGTTATATTTTCGGCGATTGGGGCAGAGGGAATGGACACTTGTTTGTTGCTTATCCACCGGCATTTGGAAAGGGCTTGTGGAAGACCGTGGAAATGGAGGTCTGGAACTCGAGCGAAGGGAGTTTCGAGATGGGTCAATTGCTCAGCATCGGACAGGATCATAACGGGGAGTTGTATCTGCTCACGAAAGCACCGGGCATCGGTCCCGTCGGGGAAACCGGCAGGGTTTACAAGGTCATTCCGCCCGAAAAGTAGAAAACATGGAACCGGGTCACCCCGAACGGTGTACCTATTTCAGATGTATCCAAAGCCGCCCATAATGGCGGCAATTTACCCCCTGAGAGAGGAGCGTTTGAAATGAAAAAGATCCAGCGCCGTGTTATGTTTTTCGTATTGGTGCTCACCGTGCTGGCAATCCCCACGATGAGCGTCTTTGCCAAGGAGCTTGGCTTGCTGACCATTACCGGCCCGGGCATCAAAGGTGAATTGACCCTGAAAGATCCCGATCAATTGATGAAACTTGAAGGTTCAGGGTTCTTTGACCAGGTCAGTTCCATTAAGCCACCCGAGAATCTTGGACAGGGTTACAACATCGCTGCCCATTTGAACCTGGATGGCAAAATGACCCCATTTGCCGAGATGGTTTACTATCCAGCCGAAGAGGGTCAACAGGGATATGTCCACTACACTGGCAGGCTCAAAGGAGAGTCGCTGCAGCCTGTCGATGAGTGGGGCAAGTTGGCTCCAAGTGCAGATAAAGCTTTCCGCGCGTTGATGACTGACAACAAAATCACACTTCAGCCTGCAATCGTCGCAGCACCAGTGGCAGTAGCCGCCGCGCCTGAGGTTCAGCCAAAGGCTCAACCGGTTGAGGCTTCACCAGTGTCACCTGCGCCGATGCAGGTTCCTTATATCGCTCTGGCAGTGATCGTCGCGATCATCGCAGTGTTGGGAGCCGGATTGGTTTTGAGGAAACGAACCATCAGCCAGCGGAGTGTGTGAGCAGTCAAACATTTCTGCAACTGTTAACTGTCACGCGTGTAGATGCTGAATCATGTGATGAAAATCCGGGAAAAGCCGTAATCAGGTCATAAAATAAAAAGATGCCTTCACGGCATCTTTTTAATCCTGTTTCAGCCAGGCTTTCGCTTCATCAATGTCAGTAAAATGAAGAAGGTTGTAACCGCGATTTCTGAAGACATTTTCCATAAACTTCGTATCTTCGGTGAGCTGGGAAAAGACCATGGCGGTCTTAAATTGATGTAAAACCCCGATCTTCTCATTGATGGTGGGACGTTCATAAAAATCCATCAGGCTGAAGGCAAAGGTTGTCTCGCGGTGGTCGATGAGATGATGATTGCATTGATATTTGCCGGCCGCCTCCACGATTGCCCTGACCATGGCGTTCGCAGAGGGACGTCCATCTGTCCCTTCGATTTGAGCAGTAAAATATTATCGCCGGGAAGATATTCAATCGTCCACTCAAACATAACCTGCTTATACCATGATGAATACTGATTAAACATTTCAAGATGATCGGATGAAACGGGCGGCTCTTTCGAGTCGCCCGTTTTGTTTTATTGCCCGCGGCTGTGAGAGTTGGGACTCCAGTCGGTCAGGTTGATTCCGCTGGTGGTCTGGCCACCTTTGACAATGAATGTTTTCATTGTGAGATTCTCGTTGACGTAGGCGCCTTGCAGATTGTAATTGGGAGCCCATGCATAGGCATAATAGGTTCCTCTTGGGAGCAAAACGCTGTAGGTCGGATTCTTCTCAGGGATCGAGAACTGGATGACCTCGCCTGTAACCGCATCTTCAAAGTACAGGGTCAGCAGCGGGTTGAACTCACTTGGATAACCGAAGTTGCCCGTGACCGTGCCGTGCGGCAGGTCCTCCGTTTTGATATCCACATAGAAAGCTTTGTTGGCATTGTCACCGTAACCGAACAGCACGCCAGATTGATTCCGCAACATCCAATAACTGATATGTTGACCGCGCTTGGTCGGTGCCGTCAATGTGACGGAAACGTCCACGGTCTGTCCGGGATAAACATTGCCGGGCAGGCGCACTGCGGTCGTGCCGCCCATCTGGTCACCGCCAGTAAAGACCAGCATGTAATCAGATGTCCATGCGCAGGTGCCGCGGTTCTTCAAGCGCCAGGTCTTGGTAAAGCTCTCGCCTGAGGTCAGCCTGGTTCCATCCGGGATCGACACATCCTTGATAAATGTGACCCAGTCGCAATAGGAAACAGCCGTCGCCGTGGGAAGAGGCGTATTTGTCGGCACAGGCGTATTCGTGAGCGGGACCGAGGTCGCGGTGGCAGGGATGGGCGTCTGCGTGGGCGCGTTCTGAGTCGTGGCAACGATGGTCTGTGTGACCATGGCTTGCACTGTCGCGGCGGAGTCAACCGGCGCGGGCTGTCCCTGCCGCAAGAGCGGCGCGGCGAACACGGCAATCGGAAGACATGCCACCATCACAAGGGCAATAATGCCGAATAAAACAAGAATTGAGTTGGTTGTAATTTTCATCGTGCACCTCCAATATTGTGCTTGGAGATGGACGACACTCTTTTTAAAAAGGTTCCCGCGCCGAAAAAGGTCCATATCCCCCTTGAGTACTCCTGGGAACATTTATCAAAAGACAAACTATCACATAAAAAATTCCGGGCTAAAGCACAAATAATTCTCGAACTTCCCGAATGACACATTGCTCATAAATATCGTGGAGAATGAATCGATCTGATATTTTCGTTCCATAAAATAGCCAATTGCCCCGGTATTAATTAACGGCGTCCCCGCGCCAAAATCTTCACCCAACTCTGCCATCAGGCTTTCGGCATGAGCCAGTACGGCAGGGAAATCATGATCATCCAGCACGGCAAACGGTCCGTGATCCGAGCCGACATAGCCATAACCTACGGTCTCTCCTCTGCGCTTATAAACAAATCCCTCTCGCGTGGTCGCGATCCACCGATGGACAACTTCGCGCACATGGCCGACGATTTCCCTGTCGATTCGATTGATATCTTCCATGTGAAGTTCATGGCGCATCGGCTCGATCTCAAGATCGGTCTTCACCTCCACTTTTTCGGCTTTGCGATGGAAATACTTGAATGGGAAACGCCCGTATACACCCATTTTCATATAACGATAAAGGGCGCGTTCGTCCAATGTAGCAATGACGGTGCGATAACGCGCCTCTGTTTTGGGAAACGCGCGGGACAACAACTCGCGTCCCACCCCGCCTGACTGTTGATCTGGCAACACGAAAAACTCGGTCAACTCCTGCAGACCGTCATGCTCTGTCGAACGCGCGTAAGCGATAATCTCCCCATCCTTTTCCGTCACCCAGAACTGCGCGGCAGTTTCCGCGAGAAACTCGAACATAGGTCCTCGTCTTTCCCATAGCGACCGCAAAACCTCCGGGTCATTCCCGCCTGTGATCGCCATCACACCCATGCGCTCTCCATAATCCATGATTGTTTTTACGAACACCTGAAATACAGTTAGCGAGTCATCGCTTGTTCCCTTGCGATAAGTGATCGTCATGGTTTGCTCCTTAATCCACATGTAATTGAACCATGATTATACCGATTTTCGCTTCACAAAAAATTCATCGACCCTGGTGAAAGGAGGGACAAACTGATATAAAAAATGGAACAGGACGAAAGCGTTCCCGCGCAAATTCCTATCTGAACAGAAGATGATGGAGTAAAATACATTCCAATCTATTTCCCCCCGCCGCGATACGGCGGGTACCTAAACACAAGGAGATCATCCCCATGTACCACACTCTCATCATCGTCGGCAACGTTGGCAAGGACCCTGAAATGCGATATACCCCATCGGGTCAGGCTGTCACATCCTTCTCTGTAGCCACCAACCGCCAGTACACCACAGGCAACGGCGAACAGGTCAAGGAGACCATTTGGTTCCGCGTCACCACCTGGGGCAAACAGGCAGAGGTCTGCAACCAATACGTCAAGAAGGGCATGAAGGTTCTGGTCGAAGGCCGCCTCACCCCCGATAAAGCGACAGGTGGACCACGCATCTGGACCAAACAGGATGGCTCCGCTGGCGCCTCCTTCGAAGTGAACGCTGGTACCGTTCGCTTTTTGTCTGCGCGCGGCGAAGGTGGAGGCGAGATGCCCATGCACGCTGGCACGGAAGGCGCCGAGGTCCCGCCGGAAGACGATATTCCATTTTAGTCCCGCATCAACAGGTCTAACGGGTCATATCTTCTGACTGTTAGACCTGTTTGTTTCTAAATTATTTGAAAGAAGATTATGACCACACCTCAACCCCAACCGGCACCCGGCCCGCAAATGGAAATTCCGCAAGGCATGGAACCCATCTACACCAACCTTGCAAGAATCTCCCACTCCCCGGCAGATATCGTGATCGACTTTGCACAGATCCTGCCAGGCGAAGCCAAAGCCAGTGTCCGTGCCCGCATTCTCATGACCCCGCTAAGCGCAAAATTATTGTTGCGCGCGCTTAAGGAAAACCTCGCGCGTTACGAAGCCGCCCTCGGCGAGATCAATGTGCCGAGCGCCAGTACACTGGCTGATAATCTCTTCAACTTTAAGCCACCTCATCCACCAGAACCGCCGAAAGAATAACTTGAAAGCGCAGGATCATTTTATGCACAAGCTTGAACAAATCGCGGACCAAATCCGCCAGAAATTTGATGTCCGCACTGCCATGCGGGACCAGGCCCTCACGCAGGCGCGCCAACTCACACGCGCCTGCTCGCTCGCCATACGCGCAGTCCACAGGGACGATAAGGATGCGATGGAAGTTCAATTGAGGGAGGCACATATACTGGCAGATAAATTACGCAGTGAACTCGAGGATTATCCCGATCTTTTTTACGCGGGATATACACAGGATGCCCTTAAGGAGTTCGTGGAAGCGAACGTCACCTGCGCCCTGATCCAGAACCATCCGCTTCAGACTCCCGAGGAACTGGTCGTTGAAGAATCGACCTATCTCAACGGTTTGGCGGAGGTCGTCGGTGAACTGCGCCGGCGCACGCTCGATATCCTTCGTCACGGTTATTCACAGGAAGCCGAACGCCTGCTCAGCTACATGGACGAGATCTATTCCGTACTAGTGACCATGGACTACCCCGATGCGATCACCAATGGTTTGCGCCGCCAGACCGACCTTGCGCGCGGCATCATCGAGAAGACGCGCGGTGATGTGACCTTCAGCCTGCGCGGGGAAAATCTTACTGAGGCGATCAGGCAATTGAGCAGCCAGTTGAACAGCGGCCTGACCGAAATTGAAGGGGAAAGCGGGTTGCCCATCCAACTGAACGAGGATGATTGATCGATGGCGCGTGGCGGCACCCGGTTCCCTCTGCTCGTATATCGACATCTGCTTGGGCGCTGGTGGTCCGGGCTGATCGCGATCGGCATCGCGATGTTCGGGCTGGCTTACACGGAATATCTTCAACCGCTGGGAAAATTCCTGCCATGGCGCTGGCAACTTTTTGGCGCCATTGGCGTGCTGGCAATATTTATCGGTCTTTTCTTTCTGGTCATTAAACAAATTGCATATGTGCAACCCTTCCCCGGCTATTTGAAGATCGTCACACCGTTCATACGGGTCAATATATCGTATAAGCGCATCCAAAAAACAACACCGACCGAGATGCGTTTTATGTTCCCACGGAAGAGCATGTCCGGCTGGGTGTGGGATATTTTCGAACCGCTTGCCAACAGGACCGCGCTCGTGATCGAATTGAAGGGGTATCCGATCTCGCCGGTTATATTGCGATTATTTCTTTCGAGATTTTTTTTCAAGGATAAGACGCCGCATTTCGTGATCCTTGTGAAGGATTGGATGCGCTTCAGTTCTGAACTGGAAAGCATGCGAACGGGTATTGATCTTAATCCGCCACCCGAAAAAAAACGATCGAAGAATTCCATCCTTTCACGATTACCCCAGAAATGAATATTTATTTTGCATGTTCGATCACTGGTGGGCGTGAATTCGAATCCATATATCAGGCGATTGTCCGAACTTTGACGGAAGATGGTCACGTGGTGCTGACCGCTCATTTGGCGGAATCAGGCGTTACTGAGTCCGAAGCGGTGATCAGTCCACAGGAAGTGTATTCGCGCGATACAGCCTGGATCGGCAGTAGCGATATCCTGATCGCTGAAGTCAGTGTCCCATCGCACGGTGTGGGATATGAGATTGGCTTTTCTTTGGGGTTGGCGAAACCCGTGCTGGCTTTGTATCAGGAAGGGCGCAAAATATCCAAAATGATCAGCGGGAATCCGGACCGTAATTTGACTGTAAAAGCCTATCGGACCCCCGAAAATGCACTGGAACAGATCAGAGAATTCCTATCGAAATAAATATTCAACTTGTGAAATATGTCACCATCTATCGGTTACTTTCTACGATGGCTAAAAACCAACCACTGGGATATGATGAACATTGGAGACGGCACAAAGACACCTCCAAAATGCTCCTCACTGTCTCCTCCTTTGGCGAAAGCTTCCGCTGAGTAAAACTCGGCGGAAGCATTTTTAACTTGAGTAACTGGGTGGTATGGAAAAAGTTATTTCTTGAGGGTGGTAACAGGCTCGGAAAGAATCGGCAGGACGATGAAAAACGAACTGCCCTTTCCCACAGCGGACTCAACCCAAATGCGCCCCTGATGGTTTTCCACAATGGTCTTGACAATTGCAAGCCCCAGACCCGACCCTTCAGTACTCGAATTGATATTGCTCCCCCGAAAAAATTTGTCGAAAATGTGCGACTGTTCTGCAGGAGGGATCCCGGGTCCTTCATCGGTCACCTGCAGGATCACCTGATCGCCTTCCACCTGAATGGAGATACGAACATCTCCATTGGGACTGGAATATTTGATCGCGTTCCCAACAACATTATCAAGGACCTGCCTGAGTCGAATTGGGTTGGCCCGCAAGGAAGGCATGGAGGGCGCAATCTCCGTATGAACCTTTAGGTGTTTGGATTTGATCTGTCCCTGCAACATGTCGAGGGTGTAACGCAAAATACCTTCCAATTGTACAAATTCGCGACGTGTATCAAAGCCGGCTTCAATACTACCCAGGTCGAGCAGATCGTTGATCAGGGAGGTAATATGCTGAACACTGTCCTGAATCCGCCTGATGAAGTCGCGTTGGTTTTCATTGAGGGGTCCCGCGCGTTCAACAAGTTCTGCGTATCCGATCACGGAGGTGAGGGGCGAACGCAGATCATGTGATACTGTATGGACGAACTCGCTCCGGAGCCGGTCTATTTCTTTCAGGTAGGTGATGTCCTGCATGGTAAGCGCGTATCCCACATCCTCGATCAGCGTGAATTGTGCATTGCCCACCCTGCCATCAGGGAAGCTGACTTCGTGGTATTGCAAGGGATCATTATTATCCGTCCGGGTAATCAATGCACGCAGGTCCGGATGTGTAACAACATCTAGAACAGGCTTGCCAATCGCCGCTTTTTCATCCAACCCAAAAGAGCGGCACATGGCAGGGTTCACAAGAAGGATATTATTCTCCTGATTCAGGATCATCACACTGTCGTGGATATTATTGAACACCGCCTCCAGGCGTGAACGTTCTGATTCAGAAATCTCCGCGCGTTTCTTTAACGATGATGTTGTACGCTTGACCTCTTTGCGAAGCCAGTCGCCCACACGATGTGCGTGCCTGAGACTCCCCTCCACGGCATCGACAATATCGTTTGTTTTTAAGGGAGGGGTAAGATATCCGCTCAGCCCCAGACGAAAGATGCCTTTTACCAACTCGGGTTTTGCGTTTTCGGTATAGATCAAAAATGGCAGGGTAGGGAATCGCTGAAGCAGTTCCTCTGATATTTTTAAACCTTCATGCCCGTCAAATGTCTCCCCTACCAGCAATAAAGAGGGATTCGTTTCCTGTAATAATCTCCCCAAAGCCTGCGTATCTTTAGCGATTGCAGTCACATAATATACACTCAGCGCACGTTCCATCAACTTCAAGATAGGGGAGTCGTCCAGCGCGAGCAGGATAAGATCAGATTTCGGCATAGTGTAATGAGATTCTACTGCTTTTTCAGTTTAATGGATACAGGCGGCGTGGTCTTTTCGGCGGCGCGCGCCAAACGCTGGAGTGCTGCACGGGAGGTTTGCAAAGCCTGCCGCTGTTCATCGGTCAGGTGACCAGGTTTCCCGGTGAGCAGGAGGTCAACAGGATAGATAGCAGCCTGCAACTCCTCCGCAATTGAACTGCGTATCGATTCAAGCAATGCATTCTGCCGCCTCTCCCCTTCCCTGGATGTGTTCACAGAATCGTGCAAGGCGCGGAACAACCTGGCATTCACCAATGAGATGGAAGCATAGTCTGATACCGCCTCAAGTAAAGTTTGTTCTGTCTTATCAAAGGGATGCGGCTCCTTGCGGACCACGATCAGCATGCCGATGACTTCCTTTTGAACTTTGATCGGCACCGCGCAGGCGGACTTTCCCAAATTGGCGACCCTGAATTTGAGTAAAGATTCGCCCGCAATGGCAAGCGTCTCGCCCGAGAGAGCCACCAGGCCGCTGATGCCATCATCCAGCGGCATTTTCATTTTCCTTGACCACACATCCGGGAGGCCGCGATGAGCAGTAAGCAGAAAAGATTTACTTTCCTGATCTCGGACAAGGAGCCATCCTGTGTTCGCGTTGGCAACCTGCACCGCGCCATCCACAATTTTTTGGAAAAGGAAGCGTTGATCAGTAATGGAGATGACCGCTTTACCTATATTGACAATTGCAGCCATTTCGCGGATCTTGCGCTGGAGTTCCTGATACGTTTCGCTCAGTTTCAGGTCCAGCCGCTGGCGGTCACGGATATCATGTACACCTTTGACCACGCGTTCCACTGCTGAAACGACTTCAGCATCGCGTGCAGGCCATAAGATGTAATCCGCCGCGCCGAGACGGAAAGCCTGGATGACATCGTGCTCCTGTCCTTTGTTGGCGATGACCAGCAAAGGTGTGTTCACCCCCTGCGCAGAAAGAGCAACAAGCAGATCCTTGGTGCTCAAGCCCGGGAGATTCAAATTGGCGATGATTAGGTCGGGGGGAGTCTGAAGCGAGAGTTTAATGGCAGAAGCTGAGTCAGCAACGACATCCACCTGATAGCCCACAGATCTGAGGGCCTGGCGGGCAATCAAGTCACTGATTTCCGGATCGTTCTCAACGAGAAGGATGCGGTCTCCTGAATAAGCCATATATCACTCTCTGGTGGGTTAATTATCCTACCCTTGCGCATTGTAACACCCTTTATCCCAAAGTGTAGCGACCCTGGGTACTGTCATGCTATCCTAACGCAAATTTATCCCAATCCTTTCATTTTTATAAAGGCGACCATAAATCTTGCAGGGCTTAACAAGGAATTTCAGGTCAAGATCCTGCTACAGAGCATCTCGCTGATAACAACAGAATGCTGAAGCGTTGATGGGTTGATATGCTCAAGGTGACGTCCTTCGCGAAGTGTCGCATGGTGCCATGACGACACTTCCTGCGGACGCCGCCGGGGACGGCGGCCTGAGCGTTAGTTTAAAGCTCAAACACCGGGCGGGACTGACCTGTGACAATGCCGCGATGATTCCGGATGGACATCCCGGGTCCGAACGGAGCCAGAGCCTGTTCCTGTTTCGAGGAAAGTGCTCCAAGCTGACGCAGAATCTCAAGCACCACAGCCGGGCGGACGCGGGTGCTCCTTTCAAGAGTATCCGCCATGCGCGACGCATCACCATCCGAGACCTTTAACGCAATGCCAATTCCGGGCGAATCGGGACTCAACACACCGGGCAGCAGGCCAACGATCTGATATCCCTCCGCGCCGCGTTTGCAGACGATCTTTCCCTCGCCGGCTTTCATGAGTTGCTCATCAAACTCACCGTATCCGCTTACCATTTCGGGATGAGAAGTCATTGCGGAAGTGATCTTGCGACAGGCCGCTGCGCGTGCTTCAGAAAGTTCGCGCGGGTCGCAAAGACGCGCCATTCCGAGAGCCGCGTTATATAACGGGACCGCAAAGTTGGGCGCGGAACAACCGTCCGTGCCGAGTTCGATCTCATTAATCGGGATCAGGCACATCTCAGCGAAAGAGGCGAGGATATCCTGCTGGATGGGATGGGTGATATCGAGGTAATTCTCCAGTGGCAGGCCGCGCATCTTCGCATGGGCAAGCATGGCGGTATGTTTTCCAGAGCAGTTGTTGTGATTGGTCCTCGGATGCTGGTCCTGCACGATCAGCGACTTGAATTCATCCACATCGCCGGGCATGTGAGTGCCACACTGCAAATGACTTTCTTCGATCCCGATTTTCTTTTGCAGTTCAAGGACAGTTTGCACATGCATATCACTGCCTTCATGCGAAGCGCACGAGATCGAAAGTTCGCGCGGCGTGAACCCGAAATGTTCCGCACCATTGCGCTCGACGAATGGAAGCGCCTGAAACGGCTTGGCACTGGAGCGCAAAAAGGCGACCGCTTTCGGGTCGCCATAAGATGCAATCATTTTTCCGTTTGAATCCACAACGGCTATCGAGCCATGGTGGATGGATTCCACGATCCGCCCGCGCGTGACTTCAAAGATGGGCTGGGCGGTCATTACTCCTCCACAGGGTGACGCGCCGACGGATGATAGTGGCGCACGTAATAATGATTCAGCCCATAGCGTAAACGATGCAGGTATTGCTTCTGACGCGCGGCGGGAGCCCTGAACTCCTTGAGTAACTGGTCTGCGAGTTTATCGGTAACGGCCACCGAGGACCGTTTGCTCCCCATTTTTTCCACCTTGTCGAGAATTTTCTTTAGCAGATCAGACTGGTGTTTGACAACCTGCGCAGTGACGACACCACCGCGGCCGCTGACAACGGTAAAGCCCTTAAAGTCAGGTCCCTGTAAAACATCCAGCGATTCGACCCATGCAGACAGGTCGGCATGAGCCAGGAACGGAGGCTGCCCCTTCAACACAGCATCGCCGACAAAGACAACTTTTTCACCCGGCAATACCACCCAGATCGCGCCGGGAGTCGGCCCCGGGCGGCCCTGAAGGAGGATGGGCTCATCTCCCCAATGCAACGTCATCTGGTCCATAAAGGATATTTCAGGAGGCGCCCAGCGGACACTTCCCAGCCCCGGGATGGCTTCCCAGTTCGAGCCGGTCTCATCGCCCTGCGCTTTGAACGTGTTCGGACGGTTACGGAAAGCCTGCGCGGTCTTTTCGTGTGCGATCACCGTGCAATCCATGGCGCGGACGCCCAGCGTACGGTCGGGGTGCGCATCCATGTTGACCAGCACGCGTTCGGGCCCGTTGCCCATGCCCATCAGGGAGGCACGCCACGAACGCCCATCCTCCGGCGAGGGCGGCGCGTCGATCTGTATCAACCCGCGCGGCTGGCTGATCACGCCCAGCGTCACGCCAAGATATCTATCTTCGATATAAACGTTCTTTGCAATTGCATCCATTCACCAACGCTCCTAAGCTTGCAAGCAACTCTTATCCTGTCACCTGCATTTTATTTATCATCTCTACCAGCCAGTTGTTCCTTTGTCGCGACCGGGAACGTGAAGTGAAACACCGCGCCCTTGCCCGATTCACTTTCCACCCAGATACGCCCGCCATGTCCCTGCACGGCGAGGCGGCAAAACGCGAGACCGATCCCCAAGCCGCCGGTCTTGTTCGAGCCGCGTAGCCGTGTGAATTTGTCGAAGATGCGTTCCTGGTCGGCCGCAGGGATGCCCGGACCGTTGTCCTTCACCCACATATGCACCCACTCTCCATCGTGCTGCGCGCCCATTTCGAGTTTGCCTTCCACCGGTGTGAACTTGCTCGAGTTTTCCATCAGGTTGATCAATACACGCCGCGTCATGTCCTCATCCACCCAGATTGACGGGAGCTCCCTGGGAAGATCCACGGAAAAGGTCTGGCGCCTTCCTCTCGCAACAGGTTCAACATCGTGAACCGCATTCGTGATCAACGGAAGCGGGTCAACCACTTTCTTGTCCGCAATTGGCTGGCCTGACTCAAGCCTATTCACATCGAGCAGGGAACTCACCAACCGTTGGATGCGATCGGTCGAATTCTCTGCGATCTTGAGGATGGAAAGGACCATCTCCTGATCCTGCTCGGGCACCATCGTGGAAAGCACATCCAGACTCGAAACGATATTCCCGAGTGGCGAACGCAGATCGTGATAGATCATCGCCGTCAGGTCCTCTCGCAAACTGTCCAGTTCCTTGCGCTCGGTAATATCGCGCATGATCCATTGGATCGAATCGGCTTCATCAAACTCCACGCGCCGCGCGTGCACCTCGATCGGCGAATGACTGTCATCGCGTTTTTGCAGTGAGGATTCATACGAACTCATCTGGTCCGAACGCAGGGTTTCAAATTCCACCCCGGTCTTTTTCCAATTCACCTCATGCAATTGATCGATCGTCAGGGTGTGCAATTCATCGTTGGAATAACCGCTTAACAGCACGGCCTGGCGGTTTGCTTCAACGATGCGGCCGTCCCAATCCGTGATCAGCATGGGGTCAATGCTGTCTTCGAACAACTCGCGATAGCGCTGGTGTGCGGCCTGCAGCCGTTCGAACAACTGCGCGTTCTGGATCGTTGTCCCTGCGAAACTTCCAATACCCGTCATGACGAGCAGCGCATCGGGGTCGAATGACTGGGAAATGGGATTGATCGCTTCGATGACACCGATCACACGTCCCTGAGCCTGAATCGGTGCGACAAGCACCGCCCGCATCTCAACGCCCCCAAACTTGTCCGCTTCGCCATAATGCTTATCCTGGCTGACATCCGGCACCACCACCCCGCGCCCATCGCGCGCCGCGAGACCCACGATCCCATCACCAAGTGCAACTATTCGTCCCAGAATATTCCCGGCATTGTTTCCCGCCGCCGCGCGGAAGATGATCTGCTCCCCCTCGATCATGCCGAGCGCAACAGTTTCCACCTGCAAGGCCTGCATGGTCTGGATCAGAATGCGTTGATGAACTTCATCCTCGCGGAGCGACGCGTTCATTGCGGCTGCGCCCTCCGCCAGCGCGGTCATCACCCGCGCCTGGCGCTGGCTCTCCGTATAGAGACGCGCGTTCAACACTGCCACACCAGCCTGGTCGGCAATGGCTTGCATCAAATCCAGTTGTTCAACCATGAACGAGTTGGGTTTTGCGTGGACCAGTGTAAGCACACCCACCATCTTCTCGCGCGCCAGCAACGGCACGCAGATCGCTGATTTGGCACCTGATCGATCGATCGCATCATCCGGGCGCATCAGCCAGCGCTCGTCCTTGCTTGTATCAGGGACGTATACCCCTTTACGATTACGAATAACCCAGCCCGCGAGCCCGCGCTCCATCGTATCGCGCATTTGTTGTGTCGTATGCTCATGGATCTTTTTGCCGTATACAATGGTCGCGTCCATGGCTTTGCCGGCATCGTCCAGCACGACGATACTGCATCGCTCGCCGCCCACGTTCTGAATGGCTTCATATAAGACGCGTTGAAGCACCGTCCGCAGGTCAAGTGCGGTGGCTACTTCACGACTGACATGATAGAGAAGTTCAAGTAAGGCTTTTGTACGGTCCTGATCTTGTGACAGTGCCATAGGTTTCCAGAAGAATGATTCGATCCGCTTCCTTGATGAATAATACCACGCACCGGCGGGCAAAGTATAGCACAATCAATTGCGGGCGAACGCGGGTGAATACTAGTACAATTGCACCATGTCCCTGGATATTCCCCGCATAAAAGCCCTCTGTTTCGACGTCGACGGAACGTTGAGTGACACCGACGACCTGTACGTACGGAAGGTCGCATGTTTCTTCCCGCGTTTTCTGTTCCGCGACCCCGACCACGCGGCACGGCGTTTCGTGATGTGGGTTGAAGCACCCGGCAACGCGCTTTTGGGCCTCACCGACACGATCGGGATGGACGATGAGATCGTCGCGCTGATCGACTGGATATCGCGTCACCGCAAACTGTCCTCCAAAAAGTTCCTGCTCATCCCCGGCGTGGACACGATGCTTGCACAACTAAATGGAAAATACTCCATGGCAGTCGTCAGCGCACGCGATGAAAAAGGCACGCTACGATTTCTGGAACAGTTCGACTTGAAGAAATATTTCGATGTGGTTGTCACAGGTCAATCTGCTGAACATACCAAACCCTACCCCGACCCGATCCTGTTCGCAGCACAAAAAATGGGCGTCAAGCCGGAGGAATGTCTTATGATCGGGGATACCACTGTGGATATACGCGCGGGTAAATCCGCGGGCGCACAGACAGTAGGTGTGCTATGTGGTTTTGGGGAGCCGGCAGAGTTGATAAGAGAAGGCGCACATCTCATCCTGAAAAACACGAGCGAACTGGCAGACGCGCTACCAAACAGTACGAAGTAACAACCCAATTAATAAATTACATTCTATAAATCATCGGCTAAAAGTAGCTGTCATCCAATTAATGACAGTCACTTCAATAACATCACTATTTTGCCTTCGGAAGACCATCGTAATACAGGTCCAGGTTTCGATCCTGTGCGATCGCCTCCAGTTTCTTTCTATATTCCACGATGGCATGATCGCCCACCAACGGCCCGAACAGCCTGAACATCCCCATCACAAAGAAGAACAACCGCTTAAGGAACGGGATATAGCCGCGTCTGAACTCGCCCGGTTTCTGTTCAAGGAAGCGAATATCGCCGATGTGAATATACCCCATTACGAGCAACGGGATCACGGTGACAATATCCGTTGTATTCACCACGCGATACACAACGGATTTAAGTTCCCTGTCGAATTCCACGTTCCCCACGCGCGGGCTTCCAAACGTATAACAGGCCGCGATCTGATCCCGGAAGACAGGGTTCTGTTCAAGGCGTTGCGTGGCAAGCGTGGCAAGCGCCGCGCCCAGGGAATGACCGGTAATATAGAGTGGGATTCCATCCAGTTTCGCGACGTTCTTCTCGATATCCTTCTCCACGCTTTGATAGGCATGAATAAAACCCTTGTGCACCCTTCCCTCGACTGCCGTAATCAGGCTGGCTTTTATATCGGTGATGATGTCCGTCGCCTTTGTCACCTCGGTCCCGCGAAAGGCAAGCACGGCATAGGAGTTGTCGTCTTTAACCACTAAAAAAGCCTGTGTATCTGTCACAGGCGATGAGAAACCCTTTATCCATTTAAAGCCACCGCCTCTGAGTTTTGCGAGCAACAGCTCTTCATCCTTGCCGCCTTTCTCAAACTTTTCATACACCAACTGCGCCATGGACGCGAGTATCCATGCCATGCGGTCTGAATATGCGGCACGTTTTACCGGCGGGTCAAGCAGAAGGTTATTGGCATGAAAATAAGCCTTTGCATCCGCCAGTTCCTTCTCACTGCTGAGTATCTTTTTTCGTCTCGGTATTGTTTTTCCAGCCATAGCCGCTCTCCTGTCAAATTGGGTAACATTAATATACAGAAATTTCATATAAAAGTCAATTCACCATCGTGGACTTTAACCGGATCGCGATCACTTCACTCCAAACCAAAACCGCCAACATAAACACGTAGAATGCTGCGCCTTTGAGCCAGAAGGCAGGCAAGGCGAGTGCAACAGTGATCCACGTGTAGAGGGATAGATCCTTCCAACGGTCATCTGTGCGAAATGCAAACCCCAAAAGGATCATGGACGGCATAAGTGTGAGGCCGAGCAACACAAAAGATGTGTCGTGCAAACGTCCGTGCCAGGTGGCGGGTGTGGAACGGATGGTTGGGTCGGTGGTGAAGGCCAGCCCTGCGAGGGCAAGCCCAGTGAGGGAGAGAATAAAGGTGCCGATCAAAGCCGGGCGGACGCGAGGCAGGCCGAGGTGTAGTCCTGAGGCGAAGAGAGTCATCATGAGGCCGCTGAGGAGGAAGGTCGCGGTCATAATCCATCCGTAATCACCAAGCGCGAGTCCGCTGGGCCAGTCGAAGGTGGGATCATTCAGCGGATGCCATCCAAGCGAAAGCAGGAAGTCGTATTTGAGAATCGTGAGAGTCGTGAGGACGCTCCCAATGAGAAAGGGACCGATTCGTGAGAGTCGTGAGGACGCTCCCAATGAGAAAGGGACCGATCATCCCCGCCCGCGCTGCGAGTTTGATCATCTGGCGAGATAGACAGCGATCAGCGCGAGCAATCCCGGCAGAGCCTGGAGGTAAAGGATTGTCCGCCGGGCAGTTAAACCACCATAAACTCCTGCAACGACAACACAGATCAGGAAAAATATTTTGATCGAGGCGTCGCCAGTAACGAGACCCCAGACCAGACCCGCCGCGAGAAAGCCGTTGTAAAGCCCCTGGTTGGCGGCGAGCGATGCGGAAGCTTTTGAGTATTCCGGCGTCATCCCGAATCTCTTTCGACCAAAGGGGTGATCCCAGAAGAACATTTCCAGAGCGAGAAAACCAAGATGCAGAACTGCGACAAGTACCACTAAGACATTCGCGATGAGACTCATTTTATTCTCCTTGTTATTTGGGGATCACCCTCGGCGCGAAAAACCATAAAATTAAAAGGATCAAGCCGCCCGCCATGAAAGGTACCGGCGCGCCGAACCATTGAAAGAGCGACCCATAAAAGAGCGGCGCAACCGCGTTGGCCGCGCTATAAAACCCGGCAGAGATGCCAAGCATTCCACCCACCTCGTTTATATCGGAGGACTTGGTAATGAGGCTATTGACCGCGGGATGCAAAACGCCGCCACCCAACGCAGCGGGGAAACTGGCGATCAATAACCAGATAATTCCGGACCAGCCGCGTGCGGTCTGGTCAGGCAATTGAATATGGATGGTTTGTACCGAGACTTGCACCGCGCCTTCGCCTGCGAGTCTTTCCAGAACCTTGACCTGCTCATACCACGGGACAGGGATCTTCGGCGTGAGGGCTGTGCCGATCAAACCGATCGCAAGCGTGGATACACCCATGATCACCAGCCAGCGATCCCCTTTTTGTTTTGACCAGCGTCCGACAAATCCGCCCTGCACGATAACGATGAACAAGCCTGCGATCACGAACAAGCCGGATGTATCGCGCGCGTCCATGCCGAGGCGGGTGAGCGTGAACAATGAAAAGAGCTGTTCGTAACCGCCGAAGGCGATCTGGTAAAAGAACATCAGGATAAGCAGGAAGCCAACCAGCGGACGGCGCAAGGCATCCACCATTGCGCCAATCGAGAACGATCTTCGAAGCGCAGAGGCAGAGTCTGATGTCCGGGTTTCGCGAAACCAGAACGAAGTCAAAAGAATGGAAGCGAGGGAGAAGAACGCGGCAGTGAACGCGACAGCCTGATAGTTCTGTCCTGTTGCCGCGAGCACGATGAACGCGATCACGGGACCAAGGATGAATCCCATGCCAAACGCCGCACCGATGAGGCCCAGTCCCTGCGTGCGAGTCCGCTCGTTTGTACTATCTGCAATCGCAGCCTGCGCGGTGGAGATGTTCGCTCCGGAGAGGCCATCAATGATGCGGGAGACGAAAAGAAGGGTCATTGTATTTGCAAAACCGAGCAGGATGAAACCGGCCAATGTCCCGATCTGGCTGATGATGAGGACCGGTTTGCGACCGAAGCGATCTGATAAACGACCCAACATCGGCGCGCCGAGAAATTGCATCATCGGATATGTGGCCTGCAGGATGCCAATCAAAAGCGGTGTCGCGCTAAAACGCGCGGCATAAAGGGGCAGCAGAGGGATGATGATCGAAAGACCAAGCAGGTCAACGAACACAATGACGATGATGGGGAGGACACGTTTGAAATCAAGTTTTTCAGTTCGTTGTTGGGAAGCTGTCATGTAGATGAAGAATTTTTTTATCAGTTAGGCAGGGATGATGGAAAACTCAACCAGCATTAACCCTGGGATCAGCCAATGGGCTACTTGAAGGACTCTCAGCATGCTTCTTCAATTGTTATCGGCGCAAACCACCAGGCAAAACCGACAAGCCAACGATCACCAGCAGGATAGAGCCGATGATCGTGAATAGTGTATTGCGGAAGCGCAATTTGGTATCCGCGTTCCTCCAGCGCGCAGGCAGATGTCCCGTCACTGCGGCAAGGATCATCACTGCGCCATGCTCGATGCGATACACCGGAAAGCCTGTTCCGGAAAAACCGTTCCAGAGCAGGAAGAGTATCCCAAGCGTGACTTCCAGATCCATCAGGCCGCTGAAGCCGGAAGCAAGCCCGCGGTCCATGCCTTTGAATTCACCTCCCTGCAGCCAGCCAAGCGCAAACTTAACAACAGCAACTGCTGCCACGAGCAGGACCAGCCAGCGCAACCCTGAGTGAGCCATGAAAAGAATGGTCATTGCGTTTATCTCCTCTCGTCGATTATACAGCAAGGCCTTTCTCACGTATAATTCGTACAGCGATCTTTCGGAGGCATGATGAATTACACATCCATACTTGTTGAACCGCGCGGACGCGTTGGGCTGATCACGCTCAATCGTCCGCAGGCCATGAACGCCCTCAATAATCAACTCATGCGCGAAGTGATGGATGCGCTGGGGATCTTCGACAAGGACGATGCCATCGGCGCGATGGTCATCACGGGGAATGAAAAAGCCTTTGCCGCGGGAGCAGATATCAAGGAGATGGCGGGTAAAACGATCCAGCAAATGATGGACGCAGACCACGTCGCGGTCTTTGGCAGGATCCGCACAATACGGAAACCGGTCATCGCCGCGGTATCAGGCTGGGTATTAGGTGGCGGGTGCGAACTTTCCCTCTCCTGCGATATGATCATCGCATCAGACTCAGCCCAATTTGGTCAGCCGGAAATTAACATCGGCGTCATCCCAGGCGCAGGCGGCACACAGCGACTCGTCCGCGCGGTAGGTAAAGCCATCGCCATGGAAATGATCCTCAACGACCGCAGATTGACAGCACAGGAGGCCCTGCAATATGGACTGGTGAACCGCGTCGTCCCCGTCAGAGACTATCTGAACGAAGCGTTTAAACTTGCAGAAGAGATCGCCTCGCGCGCCCCGCTGGCTGTGCGCGCTGCAAAGAAGATGGTCAACCAATCATACGAACGCTTTCTCGCGGATGGACTCGCCGAGGAGAGGCAGGTGTTCTACAACCTGTTCGGCACCGATGATCAAAGGGAAGGCATGCAAGCCTTCGTTGAAAAACGCAAGCCGAATTGGACTGGAAAATAAAATGTTGGGTTATGCCGAACTGAAACCTGCTTTTGAAGAATTGGGCCTAGCCGATAAGCCCGTCATCGCACATGCATCTTTAAAAGCATTTGGATACGTCCAGGGCGGCGCAGATATTATCCTGCGCGTAATGCTGGCTTCATTCAAAAGCGTGATGATGCCCACGTTCACGTACAAGACCATGATCACACCGGAAGTCGGACCGCCGAATAACGGGATCAAATATGGCGCTGAAAAAGACCTGAACAAAATGGCACAACCTTTCACACAGGATATGCGCGCAGACGTCATGATGGGGATGTTATCTGAATCCTTGCGTAATCATGCAACTGCGAGACGGACATCACATCCCATTCTCTCGTTCGCTGGGATCAAATCGGATGAATTTCTCGATACACAAACGCTTTATGAACCTCTGGCCCCTATTGGCGCGTTGGCGGAGCAGGATGGCTGGGTGGTGTTGATCAGCGTTGACCATTCGGTCAACACAAGTATTCATTACGGGGAGAAACTCGCCGGGCGCAGGCAATTCATCCGCTGGGCATTGGTCGGTGACCGCGTGGTGGAATGTCCCGGTTTTCCCGGGGATTCGACCGGCTTTACCGCTATCGACGAATATATCAAACCCGACACCCGCCGCGTGGATATGGGTGAAGCGTTCATTCAAGCTGTTCCATTGAAACGATTATTCGATGCGGTGGGGGAAATGATCAAAAAAGACCCGCTGGCGTTGCTCTGCCAGCGGACGGATTGTGAAAGATGTAATGCGATTCGGGGAATGTAAAACGCTACGGGTTACGTTATTAGCGTCTATGACCCACTAACTCATCTGCTCGTTCCTTATGTACCTGTTCAAGAACTCTTACAGATTTTGTAATTGGTTTTCCTTTGCGGCGCTTCATGATTTGTTTTTTGAGCATGCAGGCGCTTTTGAGTGCAAGCAACTGTTGTAAATTCTGCATACGAACTCCTTCGCCTGTCATTATACATACCCACATGTGTATACGTCAATTCCTTCTACGCCCCGCGTGGATATAGGCAAAGCCCATTTGGGCTGTTCCATTGAAACGATTATTCGATGCGGTGGGGGAATAATCCAAAAAGATCCGCTGGCGTTACTCTGTCAGCAGAATGATTGCGAGAGGTGTGTAGGACGAGATAATATCTCGTCCTACGTTTTTATTGGAACGTAATCTCCTCCACGCGCCAACTCTCCTCCCCCATCAACTTCTTCAGGCGCAGGAGCATTTCGGGACACACCCGTGTCGTATCGTTGGGGAAATCGATCAGATGTCCCGTGCCATTTTCAAAGATCTGAAAACTGAACCGGTCCCGCCCGTGGAATGAGATCAGCGTGCCGTAGATCGTCTTGATGCGGCGCTTGTCGCGTTCCTTGTCGCCAGTCGAGCGCAACATCACTGTGATCTGTTGCGGTGGATGTCCCTGGTCTTCCTCCTGTGCAAGCGGAATATAAATGGATGGCAGGGATGTGACCACCGCTTCACGCGTCGTGTCGTTCTGTTCCCGTTCATCATCAGTGGTCTCAACTTGAGCCACCTCCATTTGGACGCGCGGCGGGCTGGGCGGGATATCATCCCGCTTTACGACAGGCTCCGGTCGCGCGGCAAGGGATGCCTCCTCAAATGACGGTTGCCACTGCGTATCCCAATCATCGGGAAAGTTATCGGGCGGTGGCGGGACGTCAGAATCACCCCACGCTTCTTTGACGGGAGGTTTTGCTACATAGGTTTGTGGAGGCCCCTCCGCAGTCTGTCTCACTGGCGGCGGGACGCTCGGTTTGGTGGGAATGTTCTTCGTCAACGGTCCGTTCGGCTTGGGCTTTTGAATCACTTCTTTGACGGGGTCGGGCTTGGGCTGAACAGAACCTGGTTTGGGTTGCGTGGATTGGATCTTAAGATCTTTTACATGACTGTCAGGTTTGGGCTGAGAAAAAGCTTCCAAATCAGGAGCAAACTTCGGCTTCGTGAGGGTCGAAGCGTCCAATGGTTCGAGGATCTTGATCTCCGTCCGGACCGTATCCACTAAAATTTTGGGAGGCGTACTTCCAGTATCCACTTTGCCTTCGACGATCACGATCTGACCGACTGTGAGTTGTTCGCGCGTCTTCTCCCAGGTGCGCGGGAAGAGCACGAGTTCGATGTTGCCCTGAATATCTTCGATGGTGACGAAGCCCATCGGTTTGTTGGTCTTGGTCATATATGGGCGGACGGCAGTAACGAGGCCTGCCACACGCACCTTCTCTTCGTGTTGCGCTTCAGCGAGTTGACCCGAGAAATAACTGACGATCTGAACAAAGGTCTGCTGATACGGTGTAAGCGGATGATCGGAAATGTAAAGACCGATGAGTTCGCGCTCCCAGTTGAGCATCTCGCGTTTATCCACATTGTTGACATCAGGGAGTTGGATCTCTTCGAGCACGCCGGTCGCTTCGCCAAAGAGGGACATCTGTCCCGCTTCTTCCGCGCGGAAATGATTGTTGCTGATGGAGACCACACGATCGAGCGATGCGAGCAACGCAGCACGGTTGCCAAAGACATCCATTGCGCCGACCTTGATGAGACATTCCAACGCGCGCTTGCCAACCGCGCGCAGATCCACGCGGCGGGCAAAATCGTTCAGATCCTTGAACTTGCCATTTGCATCGCGTTCCTTGATGATGAGTTCAACCGCACCCTCACCAACATTCTTCACCGCGCCAAAGCCAAAGCGGATATTGGGTTGGGCCTGCTCCGGACCTGACGAAGGGTCTTCAATTCCAAAGTCCCAACCTGAGGCATTGATCTCAGGCGGAAGCACAGGCACACCCATACTGCGCGCATCCGCGACATACAACGCGACCTTCTCGGTCGCACCCGCGGATGCCGTGAGAGTTGCCGCCATATATTCAGCGGGGTAGTTCGCTTTGAGATATGCGGTTTGTACAGCGATCACGCCGTAATCTGCCGCATGGCTCTTATTGAAGCCATAACGCGCGAACTCCTCCCAGTCGCTGTAAATGGCTTCAGCAATCTCCTTTTCCATACCCTGTCTGACCGCGCCATTCACGAATTTGTCGCGATGTTTGTCAATATCTTTCTTAATCTTCTTTGAGATCGCCTTGCGCAGTTCATCCGATTCTGAAGGTGTATATCCCGCAAGTTCCACCGCGGCGCGCATCAACTGTTCCTGATAGACGGGGATACCGTACGTATCCTTGAAGATTGGTTCCAGCTTTGGGTGGCGATATTCCACTTCCGCTTCGCCATGCATGCGCGCAATGTAATCGGGGATGAACGCCATCGGTCCCGGACGATACAACGCCACCATGGCGATGATGTTGTCAAGCGTCTTCGGCTTCATCTGTACGAGATAACGCGTCATGCCACCGCCTTCCACCTGGAAGACGCCCGCAGTCTGCCCGCTGCCCATCAATTCAAACGACTTCGGGTCATCGAGCGGGATGTTATTCAAATCCAGTTTGACGCTGTGCCTCTTCTCGATCATTTCACAGGCACGCGCCATCACAGACAAGGTGATGAGACCGAGGAAGTCCACTTTCAACATGCCGAGCGAATCGAGAATACCCATTTCGAATTGCGTCACGGTCTTGATGGGCGTCTCTTCCGAATTCGAGGTCGGGCGATGCAACGGCAGGTATTCCATGATCGGCTTGTCAGAGATTACCACGCCCGCGGCATGCGTCCCTGCGTTGCGAACGGTGCCTTCCATCTTTGTAGCTGTATCGATCAATTCACGCAAATGCGGCTGACTGTCATAGATCTCTTTGAACTCGGGGATCGCCAGCGCATCTTCCATCGTTGTTTGTCGCCCGGAAACGAACGGCACAAGTTTTGCAACACGGTCCACTTCAGGCAATGGAATATCCATCACACGCGCCACATCGCGCAAGGCGGCTTTCGTCCCCATCGTGCCAAACGTGATGATCTGCGCGACCTTGTCGCTTCCGTATTTACGCGTGCAGTATTCAAGCATTTCACCGCGGCGGTCGTCGCGGAAATCAAGGTCAATATCGGGCATCGAGATACGCCCGGGATTCAAAAAGCGTTCGAACAACAGGTCATGCTGGAGCGGGTCGACCAGCGCGATCTCCAACACATATGCGACGATCGAACCAGCCGCCGAACCGCGCGCGTTGTACCAGATCCCGTTTTCTTTTGCATAACGACACAGGTCCCACACGATCAGGAAGTAGGCATCGAACCCCATCTTGTGGATGATGCCGAACTCGTAATCGATTCTTTCCTGAACCTGTTGACTGGCCGCGCGATCCCCGTAGCGTTTTCTCGCCCCTTCTTCGCAAAGGTAACGCAGATACGTCTCAGCCGTGAATCCTTCAGGGACGGGGAAGTCAGGCAGGTGATAGCCTTTGAAACCCAGGTCCACGTTACAGCGTTCGGCGATCAACAATGTATTGCTCAACGCCTCAGGCACTTCCGCGAAAAGTTGGCTCATCTCTGATGGTGTGCGCAGGTAATACGAGTCATCCGTCATGCGCATACGGTCGGGGTCAGTGAGCAGGGCGTTGGTCTGAATGGCAAGCAGGATATCCTGCAAACGCGAGTCGCCCTGGTTGATGTAATGGACATCATTGGTCGCAATGAATTTGGATGAATAGCGCGCACCCATCTCGACCAGCTTGCGGTTCAAGTCAGTCATCTCTTTGATATTGTGCTGTTGAAGTTCAACGAAGAAACGATCCTTGCCGAAGACATCGTAATACCAATTCATACGGCGGACCGCTTCTTCAGGGTCATCATTCAACAACGCGCGCGGAATTTCCGCAGACATACATCCGGAGGTGCAAATGATCCCTTCGGAGTGAGCAGCCAAAAAGTCCCGATCGATGCGTGGATAATAGTAGAAACCATCCAATTGCGCGGCGGACGAGATCTTGAGCAGGTTCTTGTATCCCGTCTCGTTTTCCGCAAGCAAAAGCAGGTGATAGGAGGAGCGGTCAAGTTTGGAGTCGCGGTCGCCCATGCCACGTGCCGCCATGTATGCTTCCACGCCAATGATCGGCTTGACTCCCTCAGCCTTCGCCGCCTTGTAAAAGTCGATCACCCCGAACATGGTTCCGTGGTCGGTGATGGCCACGGCGGGCATGTCCAATTCCTTGACGCGCTTGACCAGCTTCTTGATGTTCGAGAAGCCGTCGAGCAGGGAATATTCCGTGTGAACGTGAAGATGCGCGAAGGACATGGGCGAAAATGATTATAGCACGTGTGTTCGAGTATGAAGTGGGCGGGAGGCTTAAAATATCCTGGCTTAAAACAAAAACACCCTTTCGGGAGTTTTGTGAGCGCGGAGAGATTCGAACTCTCAACCAACGGCTTAAAAGGCCGCTGCTCTGCCGTTGAGCTACGCGCCCATCATTGCTAAAGCGGACTGCATTCTATCATGGGAAATATTCATCGTCAACGTAAGAACGCGTTCTTACCACAAAGGCTTGCACTGAGCCTGTCGAAGTGACACAAAGAGCACGAAGGAATTAATAAATCTTCGCGTTCTTAGCGGGCTTTGCGGTTAACAATCTTCCAACGTAAGACATCTGCGATACAATACGTCCATCAATCTGGAGGCAAATATGGCTGAAGTATTACACGTAGATGAAGGAACATTTCAAACTGAAGTCTTGAATTCCAGCGAACCCGTGCTGGTGGATTTTAGTGCAGTCTGGTGCCAGCCGTGCAAGATGCTTGATCCGGTCGTCGAAAAACTGGCTGGTGAATGGGATGGGAAAGTGAAGGTCGTAAAGATCGACGCGGACGAGAACCCCAACCTTGTCATGCAGTATGGCGTGATGGGCATTCCCACCCTGCTGTTCATGAAAGGCGGCGAAGTCAAGGAACGCGTGACTGGTTTCATGCCAAAGGAAAAGCTGGCAGCAAGGTTCACTCCCCACTTCAATTGAACTTCATTCCATCCACGAGAGACGCGAAGCATAATCTTCGCGTCTCTCGTGTTTAATTACTTCCTCATCAATTTATCCAGTTCAACAAAATTCACGCGGGAGGTCAGATCCAAACTAAGGGGTGAGACCGAGACCATTCGCTTCTTTCGTAGAACATAGACATCTGTATCCTCTGGTTCACCATTCAGTCTGCCCGCTTCGCGATAGCTGATCCCTGCCGGCTCATTCCAGGAATTACGTTCAGGCGCCATGGGCTCATAATATCGTTGCGCCGAAACACGCGTCAATTGCCAGGGGGTATCAACTGTCGCGTCCCAGGGCACATCCACTTTCAACAAATTCACATCCAGAGGGAATTTCTTTTCCAAAAGTAAATGAGCAAAACGCACGGCAAAATCAGCCGCGACCGAGAAATCCACTTCATCGGAATAAGACAAATGATATTTCGAATCGGTTTCCAACGAAACAGCCATCGCTGGAATTTCCAACGACGCGGCCTCCAGCGCCGCTCCAACTGTCCCTGAGATGGTGACACCCGATGCGACATTCTCTCCATAATTGATGCCGGAGACGACCAGATCGGGTTTGCTCTTCATAACTTCCAGCACGCCATGGAGCACTGATTGGGCGGGACTCCCACCGACTGCAAACACGCTCCATTCGCGACCGTTGACCTGTACCCGTTGCTCCTGAATGATCCCATCTGACGTGTTCGGCAAACTACGTCCCATGCCCGAAGATTGGTCACGGGGCGCGGTAACGGTAACAAACCCGAGTTCCGAAAGAGAGGCGGCCGCGGCCCATAATCCGGGAGAACGGATACCGTCATCATTTGTCAATAGAATTTGTGGTTTTGTCATATTCCCAATCATACTGTGCATTACATGGAATTTTTCAATTGCCATGAAATTCAAATAAAAAAAGAGCGGCGAACCGCTCCTTCAATTTCTGGCGCCCTCGGCGCGACTCGAACACGCGACCTATTGCTCCGCAAGCAAGCGCTCTAATCCACTGAGCTACGAGGGCATTGGCAGGGAAGGATTTTAATTCAGAATCAGGGGCAGGTCAAGGAAATGCCTTAAATCAAATGTGATTTTCGGCCACCAAATTCAAAAACTCGGGAGCGATCCTGGGATCGAAATGCTTGCCGGTCTGCACTTCGATGTATTGAAGGGCATCATTCTTAGACCAGGCCTTACGATATGGGCGGTCAGATGTCAAGGCATCATAAACATCTACAAAGGCAAACAACCTCGCAGAGAATGGAATTTCATCTCCACCAATCCGGTCAGGATACCCCGAGCCGTCCCATTTTTCATGATGCCAGTGTGGAATATCCAGGGCTGGTACAAGGTATTCGACTGAGGAAAGCAGGTCAACTGCTATATCGGGGTGGCGCCGCATAATCTTCCACTCATCCTCGCCGAGAGGGCCGGGCTTTAACAATATCTTATCAGGAATGGCGACTTTTCCGATATCGTGCAAAATCGCGCCGCGTCTAATATGTACCAGTTCGGAAGCATCCACTCCCAGCCGAACAGCCAGTTTGACGGTGGTATCAGTGACACGCCGTGTATGCTCCTCGGTCTCTTTATCGCGCAGATCCAATGCGTGCGATAGACCTTCGATCGTGGCATCATAAGCCAGGTTCAACTCAACGTTCGATCTTTGCAGATCCTTGAACATCACCGCGTTGTCGATGGCAATCGCCGCCTGACCCGAGATCATGCCGAGAAAATCCAGCCAGTCTGTGTCGGGATGCAGAGGTGAACGATGGAACATTTCAAGCACGCCAAGGACGCGTCCTTTTGCAATTAATGGCATGCCATAATAAGCAATGAAATTCTCGTTACGAAATAGAGGCGAACGATCAAACTCCATTCGATTCTCCCTGAGGTCAGGGATATTGACCATCTTTCTGCCTAATGCCACGCGTCCGGCACAGCCATCCCCCAGCTTCAAGCGTGTATATTGCAAACTATTGGAGCGAAATCCTTTGGCAGCTGTGAACTCAAGCACGTTCGTCCTGGCATTCAATAGAAGCACCGAGGCCGCGTCGACATGCATCAGAGTGGTGACCTGATCAAGCAACATGGAGAGAAGCAGACTCAGGTCCAGCCCGGAGGCGATCGCCAGGTCAATGGATCGAAGCGCAGAGAGTTGCTGCATCTGCCGCTTCAGCCTGTTTTCGGTCTCCTTGCATTTCGTAATATCACGCGCGCTCAATATGATCTGCGACTTTGAGATCGGGACCAAACGCACATCGAACCAGTATTCCCGGTCAGAGATGGATAGAGGATATTCCAAAGTGCTTATATTCCCGGTCTGTTGCACCGATTGCAAGGCAAGATCGAATTTATTTGACAGATCAGATGGAAGAAGATCCTGTATCCTTTGGTTTAGAACCATCTCCGGGGATGTGGTCATCTGGAAAGGGCCTGAACTGTAATCAAGAATTACCCCATTTTGGTCAAGGACAAAATTTAAATCCGTAAAAGCTTGAAGGGTGACATCAAGCTCCTGATCAGAGACGGACAGATTCAACAACGTTTTTTTCATAAATAACAAATAAACGCGGACGCGGGGCACAGTGATTCCCTAATCACCACGCCCCCAGTTCCGCCGCGTCACCCGGTATGGCATCACTGCAATATAATCATGATTGCGCTTGATGCGTTTATGCGAGCCGTTTAAGTTTTCTTCAACGCGCGGTTGACCTTCTGGGCAAAATCGGTCAGGTTTTCAGCGCGAACATTCTTAATGATCATCTTTTCCTGGTCGGTCAGTACAAAGGTTTGGCCAAGGTATCCAATCGCCAGCGCCCTTTCAGGTTCGCGAAGCAAAGTTGTACGAAACTGATCGCTGACAATTGCGGCTGCGAAGAGGCGGTGCAAACCATTACGTTCGGCAACAGGTCTACGAAAGCCCAGGGATGAAGTTGGGTAGGTATCTGCGGTGAGCATCGTCATTTGTCTCTCCTCATGAGTTTGGAAGTACTAATGTGGTCCACCACCGCCATCGGATGGCGCCTGAGTGAAGACGAACCCCACCAGCATGAAAACGAAATAGGCAAGCTGGATGTGTTGGCGGTCGATCTTTGTGACCAGGAAGTGAAGTTGAGCAAGTTTGTTTTTCATTGGACAATCCTCTTTTTCTTGATTAGATATGTCCAATAATACATCCCCCCAGGGTGCAAAACAGGATGCAAAATTTGTCAAATTCCCCCCAAAATTCGGGTTCAAATGGTCAATTCACGATAGATAAGCTCCGTTTCCCTGGATGGAGCCAAACCCAGCTCCGCCAGCGCCACCTTGCAGGCCTGATAGCGCCTTGCAATGGAGGCGCGATCTCCAAATGCAGCGTATGCACGCATTTCCAATTGATAGATTACTTCGTGATAACGATCTCTCTTGAGCACCAATTGGCAAACCGAAAGACATCGCTCTAATTGGTTGGTATCCAAATATAGTTGTGCCAATTCCTCGAGTGCGGAAACATATACCTGGCCCAGCCTTTCGCGCTCAGAGATTGCCCAAAAGGCATCCACTTCAGCAAGGTACGGCCCCTGAACCAGGTCGACTGCCTTCTGAAGATGATTGATACGGCTGGCAATATCCTCCGCCTTATGGGCACGCAGTATATGGGAGTCAAATGCCTCCACGTCATATTCATAATCAAGGGCACGGTTGAAGCAATAGTACTCCTCTTCAAAAACGATCACATTCCTGCCTGCCGCGCGGCGCAGGCGATATATTTCATTCTTAAAGCGCGCCTTCAGCATTTGGGGATCCTCTGTTTCCGGCCAGAGAGTCGCACCCACCTGCTCTTTCGTCACCATCTCCTGCATAAATAAGAAGTAGAAGAATAGGTCCCGAACAGACTGGGTCTTCCAATCGGACATGGTTATAACCTGGCCATTCGCACTGACCTCTGCGCGCCCAAAAGCGCGGATCGTCAGGCTGGCTGACGGCATTTGAATGGATTGCGCATGCCGCCGTAATGTTCTGCGGATGGACGGCAATTTCATATTCAACCGTTGGGACTTTTCCAACAGACCACCCAGCTGACGGCCAACTTGCGGGTCATACTGCAAATCCTTGAACCAGGAACTTGCCTGTCGAAGGGTCATTAGCAGAGCATGATCAGGGTTTGTCCCCACTGATAAAAATTCCCGAATCTCGGCACGGGCTTCCTCCTTTTGACCTGCCTGGTCATATGCCGCTGTGAGCCAAATGATGCTCCATAGGATCTCCAGATCCCGTCCATCCTGAATAAAAAAGTCCTTGCACTCTTTAAAAAAAGGAATTGCCTTCCTGGGCTCGATCTTGAAGAGATGAAAACGACCTTCGAGCAAATTCCAAAGCCCGCGCTCATACGCCGATTGACTCGTTTTCATTTTTTTTCTGTAGGTTTTTATGATCTGGATTGCCTTTTCCAGGTCGCCTTGCATAAGAGCCAAATTTCCTTCAGCCATGACCAGATAATTGGTTATAAAATATCCTGGAAATCCGCTGGCAACCACTTTTGCCTGTTGATACGCTTGTAAAGCCGCTTCAAATTCCTCAATCTCAGCATATAACTCGCCCAGCCCTGTCAGAATGAGAGATTCGGTGCGCTGATTACGGCTTTTGCGGGCACAGGCAAGGCCATTCTCGAAGGTTTCACAGGCGAGTTCATATTCACCAATTTGATGGTATAGCACAGCCAGGTTATTCAAGATTTCAGCCTGGGAATATAAGTTCTTTTCCGCCTGTCTTAATGTCAGAGCTTCCTGGTACGATGTTCGTGCAGAGTCAATATCGCCAATTGCTCCATGAACCATACCCGTTTCCATTAATACGGTAGGAACACTACCCATGTCATTTAGAGCTGTATAAAGCGACAGGGAATGCTCCAAAGATTCGACTGCCTTACGTGATTCTCCCAGCCGGTATAGATTCAGGCCTTTTATCCGCAAACCTTCAGCATAATCATGTTGGAATAAAGTATCGGTTTCTGCCAAACGCAAAGCTTCCTCAACATCATCGAGCGAGGCTGTGTAATTCCCTGACAAGCGAAGCGTATTTGCGCGGCGGATCAGTGCCAGGAGCAATCCCGCAACATCCTGTCGCTTTCGATAAACTGATACCACAGAATCCAAAAGACGATTGGATTCCTGCAGGTTCCCTTTCATTGCAAGGATGGGTCCTCGTAAAGAGATCAATCCGGGGCGGATCTGGGCAATGGCTGGAGGCAAACTATTGATCCAGCTTTCCAATGTAACAAGGGCATTTTTCAACATGAAGGTTCCGGAGCGCTCGATGACCCCCGCCAGTGCCTCAACGTCGTTCAACTGTTTGCAGGTGAAGTATGCTTTCTCCCATTCGCCGGCTTTTTCATAGGCTTTGACCATTCGTTCAAGGATGGGTCGTATTTCCTGCGGGCGTTCCTTTTGGAGACGGGCCTGCAGAAACTCTCGAAAAAGTGGATGATATCGAAGCCAGCGACCATCCTCACCAAGAGGGAGGACGAAAAGATTCTTCTCCAGGATCAAGCCCATGAGGTCGGGCCAGTTCTGACGTCCGGAATGAAGCGGGCCTAGAACGATCTCGCAGAATTCCGAATTGAATTCCTCCGGCAGGGAGGTCCGCATAAGAAATTCTCGCACATAGTCCGGTTGATGATCGAGCACCTGATTTCCCAGGTAGGCAAATGTGTTCACGCCCGAGATTCGCGTCATCCCCGATAAATTGGAAAGAATCATGGCTGTGATCCAGCCGCGGGTCTGTTCCACAATATCATTGGCAGTTTCTTCTGAAAGGTGCTGCTGGTAATTTTGTGCATATAACGCCTGGACTTCGCGCGGCGCGAACGCCAATTCATCCTGGTTGAGACCAGCAACCTGCTCGCGCGCGACCATGAGGGTCACATCGTCCAATGCAGGCAGAGTACGCGAGGAAAGAACGATATGGCAGTTTTCAAGAACCAACTCAAGGAAACGGTTCACCAGACCCGAGATCACCGGGACATCGTCAATGAGATGGTAATCATCGATGATCAGCAGGAAATCATTTTCGGCCTGCTCATAGAGTTCATTGGTCAATGTGACCAGAAGGGATTCGGCATCCTGCTCGATGGACTTCAATTGGTTCAATTGAAGCCGCGACGTTTCACCGATGCCGGGGAAACGCTCGGCCAATGATGCGATCAAATAGGCGATAAATCTTTGCGGGTCACGGTCCAGGAGATCGAGAGCAAGCCAGCAAACAGGCATTTCCACATTATGGGCAAGGTCGATCAGCAGTGATGTTTTACCGTAACCTGCCGGAGCAGAGAGGAGCAGGAGTTTGTTATCGAGCAACGCTTTAAGGCCCTCCAGCAAACGAGTGCGGGAGAGCAGTTCAGGGCGGCGATTTGGAACGATGATCTTGGTTTTGCTGATTGGAATGGATAGCGACATATTTCAGACGAACCCTTTCCTATTTTACTTTCCTATTGGATAGATTTCATCTGAATTTCATCACAATTTTTACTTTCAAGGAAGGATTGGTGTTCTACTCTGTTTTCAGTTCATCCAGCATACGGGCATGGATGCCTGGTGTGGTTGCAAGGACAGATTGAGGTGGAGAGATATAGTCTTCGCCGCCATCCACATTGGTCACGCGCGCGCCCGCCTCTTCGCAGATCAGACCACCTGCTGCCACATCCCAGGGGTTAAGCGCAAGTTCCCAGAAACCGTCAAAGCGCCCCGCGCCGACATAGGATAGATCGAGCGCGGCGGAACCAAACCTGCGGACTCCCTGTGTGAGTTTGCCAAATTTAATGAAATTGGCAAAGTTATCCTGCCTGGTGTTCCACGCGTCGTACGGAAAGCCTGTAACGAGCAGACTCTTCTGTAATTCGGTTGTGGACGATACGTGTAAACGCCGTCCATTGAGATACGCACCCTGGCCGCGTTCGGCGGTGAACATTTCATCACGCATGGGATCGTAAACGGCGCCCAGGGTGGTCATTCCATGAGAGGCGTAGGCAATTGAGACACAAAAGATGGGAATGTGATGTGCATAATTCACGGTCCCATCCAGCGGATCAATATACCAGATATGCTCATCGTCACCTTTAATAACCCCGCTCTCCTCTGAAAAGATATGATGGTCGGGAAAATCCCTTTGCACTTCACCGAGCAGGTACGCTTCAGACTGATGGTCCACTTCGGTGACGAGATCAATGACGCCCTTGTAGTTCACCTGATGATCCTTGTTGTACCCGGCGTGAAGGATCGCGCCTGCCTGACGCGCGATGTTTTCAATATAGGTCAATGTAGGTTGCATACCTTTTCCCTTAAATAATCAGCGACGGGCTTCCCCATCGCTGAACAAAATTTATTCGTTTTTAAGTCCGTCGAGGGTCTTGTAAATATCGTAGAGTTCGGTTTGGATCTCATCACGGTCTCGCACAGATTGTTGAAGCAGGGCTTCGAACGCAGGCTTTTGGTCCGGTGGAAGCGTTGGCAATAAACGTTGCGCGCGCGCGATCTGCGTGTTCTTATGGCGCAGTTTGTTTTCAAGGCGTGTTCGATATCCGTTATAGAATCTTTCCATATCGAGCGGATGCGGCTGGGTAAAAGGTTGTTGAGTCACCAGCTCTGCGACGGTGAGCAGAAAATCCTCCGTATCGATCGGTTTTTCCATGAAACGGGCCGCGCCCAGGCTCAATGCGAAATCCTTATCCTCGGGAGTCACATAAGTGGCAGACAGGAAAACCACAGGGATGGCGCGCGTTTCGTGGTTGAGCCGCAACTTCTGGACGAACGCGTATCCATCCATCTTGGGCATCAAAATATCGGTAATGATCAACACAGGTCTCGTACGTGAGATCACCTCCAGCGCTTCCTCGCCATTGCGCGCCGTGATCACCGCATAGCCTTTGAATCGCAATGTGACTTCAAGCAATTCAAGGACATTCGGGACATCTTCAACGATCAGGATGGGTCCGTATAAATTAGCCATGCTGACATTGTAGCCGCGTTCCGGACGTAGAACAAGACCGCCTCTTTCTTTGACATGAATTTGCCACCGTTATAAACGCATAATCCAAGCTGATAAGTCGTGGTGCGGGATGATATCCCGCAGCAGGCGGATTACCAATCCGCCCCACGGATAATTTGTTACCCACCCCACACGCGCGATCCCAAGGCCGAGCGTACAAATTCCACAGCGTGGATCGCTGTCTGGTTTTGCACATCGAGGATTGGATTCACTTCGACCATATCCATACCGATGAGTTTTCCAGTCTCCGCAATGACTTCACAAGCGAGATGCGCTTCACGGAAAGATAATCCGCCTGGGACGGGAGTCCCCACCCCCGGTGCGTGACGGGGGTCGAGCGCGTCCATATCGAAGGAGAGATAAATGCCGTCCACGTCACGACTGACTCGATCAATGGCTTTTTCCAGCGCAACGACCATGCCGCTGCGGTCGATCTGTTCCATGCTTTGCACCATCACACCGGCTTCGCGCAGGTTGCGTTTTTCGCCCGGGTCGAGGTCACGCGCTCCGATAACGGCAACCCGCTTCGGGTCCACGACAGGAGGCGCTTCATCCCATAACGAGACCAGGCGCGGGTCGCCGAGTCCGCATAATGCCGAGAGAGGCATCCCATGAATATTTCCAGACGGGGTTGTTTCGGGAGTGTTGAAATCGGCATGGGCATCCACCCAGATGACGCCGAGTCTTTTGTGTTTCGCCGCGCCGCGTATCGAGCCAACGGACAAGCTGTGATCGCCACCCAGCACAAGCGGGAATCTCCCGCCTTGAATGGAAGTTGCCACCGCGCCCGCAACGCGCCGTCCCATCGGAATGATGCAATCAATATATTTGAGTCTGGGGTCGGTGATCCTGCATGTTTCCTGGATCGGCACTTCGACATTGCCTTCATCTTTCAGGGAATATCCCAGCTCTTCAAGTTTCTGGTGAAGATGCGCATACCGTATCGCACTTGGACCCATATCCACACCACGGCGATCCGCGCCGAGGTCGATGGGCACACCGATAATATCTATCTGCATGAATACCTCCAATGATTTTTGTTTCTTGAATTACAGAGTGCCGCACGCATGTCTAACATGCGTATGTAAACTTGAAGTTTAGATTTTGGCTTACAAAGCCATTCAAAAAGTTTACTTAGCCTGAGTTTGGGATAAACCTTTTTGGGACACGGAGGACACGGAAAGGACGGAAAAGTCCGTAAAATACGGAAAGAATCCGTGTTGTCCGCGAAATCCGTGTCCAAAGATTTTGACAATTTCCTATCCTGAATTGCCGTTACTTATTAATGAGACCAGCGGCAGGAAGGGGTGAGTAATTCAGTTTACTTATCCCCATACTTTGTCACACGATTGCGCCCGCCATTTTTGGAACGATACAAAGCCTTATCTGCGGCTTGCAAGATGGCGTCACCCGTGGAGCCATGAATGGGGAAACTGGCGACACCGGCAGAGAATGTCGCGCGAAGTTTTAAATCCTCATATTCAAACTCACTTGCTTCAAATGCCTGCCGCCAGGCTTCAGCGCGCTCAAAGGCAGATTCGAGCGTGGCAATGCCTGCCGCCAGGCTTCAGCGCGCTCAAAGGCGGATTCGAGCGTGGCATTCGGCATGAGAATGATGAACTCTTCGCCGCCATATCGGCAGACGCTGTCGCCGCGGCGGGTATTCACCACAAGAAATTCCGAGATGGACTGCAGGACCACATCACCGCACTTGTGCCCATACGTGTCATTGAAACGCTTGAAATAATCGATATCCAGGATGACAACCGACGCGGATCTCCCGTCACGTTCCGCCTGCGCAATCGACTTATCGAGCGCTTCGGCAAGGAAACGGCGATTGTAGACATTCGTAAGCGGGTCACGGATTGCCTGTTCCACCAATTCCGCGCGTAGTTTTTCGATCACCGCCAGTTGACGGGTAAGCACTTCGTTCGCATATTTCAGATCATTTTCAAGCCATTTATGGTCGGTAATATCATGCGCAACAATGACACGCCCCTCGATTTTCTTGAACTGGTTATACAGGGGGGAAACAACCAATTCCAGCGTGCGCGGCGGGTCACCGGGGATCTGGATCTCCTCGTGGGTTTCGTCCGAGGTCAAAAACCGGTTGATGAGTTGTGGCCACTCACGGAATACTTCAAGTGGATCCTTCCCGACAATCTCATCCATGCGCTTGCCCAGCATTTTTTGGGCAGTGGAATTCGCATCCAGAACCCGGTCATGCGCATCGACGACAATGACCATTTCAGGGATGTGTTCCATGACGGTGTAACGCGCGATGGGGATCAGGTCGAACAGGCGCAGACCAAAGACACCTCCGCTGATCAAAAACGCGGTGATCGTAAAAGAGATCGGTGTCAGATCAATGGGGATGGAAAACGAGGGAAACAGTACCGGCGCAAGCTGGTAAAAGACATTGACAAGCAACGGGATCAACACCGCCCCAACGAGAATCACCAATTGCCGGCGATAGATGCTTCGATATTGAATGAAACGCCAGATGAGCAATCCCATCCCCAGGAGATTAAGCAAGTAGGACTGGATCAGTGCGACCCCATACCAGGGGCCGCGTCCGATGATCAAGGGTCCGCCGCTTTCAGCGACCGGGCGGATGGAGGAATAATAAAGATGGAACCAGCGTTCGGAAGATAAAAGGGTCAGGGCTACAACCGGGATGATAAAGAACAAGCCACCTGTAAACCCGTTCAACCATTTGTCGAGCCGCGTATATTGCAATGTGAACAGGAACCAGAATACCGGGACGGTGAGGATGCCAATGTTCTCCATTTTCAGCCAGAAGCGTTTTACTTCCAACCCGGGCGAAACCGTGATCATGGCATAGCAAAAAGCCCAGACCGCCAACCCTGCCAGCATCCAGATCATGGCATTGCGTCCCGGCGCGGGATGCCTGCGGCCCAACAGGATCGCGACAGAGGCGGCGATCACCGCATTCAAGATAAGAAAGATTGCAAAAACAATCCACTGTATTCTCAAGGAAAGGTCACCTGCTCTCCATACAAAAATCGACGGGATCTCCCCGTCAGGTGAATTTTACTATGCAGTTGGGTTGTTTTAACCGCGAAGACGCGAAGAGCGCGAAGGATTTTAAAAATTAAAGAAGGGATGACTTTTTGGGGTAAGTAGTTTCAGGGAGATTGAGTACAAACCGTTTTATGCCGTGTTTCATCAAGGTACGTTCCAGTTTAAAAGAAAGCCGAGTTTGCATCCGGTTAGTTTCATATACGTCAATAGTTGCGCTTCGTGGACAGGAAGAATGGATTCGACGACTTTATTCTCTACAATGACCAATTTATTTATGAGAGTGTCAATCTTATAACCAACATCAATCTTTTGATCTTCGTACAGTAATGGGAGTTTCACTTCAGTTTCCGCATCCCAACCGCGTTTTTTGAGTTCGTATGCATGACAATATTGATATGCAGATTCCAACAAGCCAGGTCCTAAAGCCTTATGTACCTTAATCGCGCAATCAACAACATCTTTGGCAATCGCTTCAATGTCTACCATCTCTTCTTCCCTTCTTCCAAACTCTTCGCGAGTCTTCGCGCCCTTCGCGGTGAAAAGGTTTTACGCAGTTCGGTAATACCCCACATCCACCGAATAAACCTGTCCCCGTTTGATGACCTGTTTCACCAGATTCGTCCCGTAGCGATAACCGAGATGACGATAATCCGGCACGGAGAGGATCAACATATCCGCTTGTTTTCCGACTTCAATGGAGCCGATCGTATCGGAGCGGCGAATGGCATGCGCGGAATTGATCGTTGAGGCGGCGATGGCTTGGGCGGGTGTGAGTCCCATCACGCGGCAGGCCAGTGCGATCACAAATTGCATGGACTCATTCCACGAGGTGCCGGGGTTGCAGTCTGTGGCCAGGGCAAGAATTGCATCAGCTTCGATGAGTTTCTTCGCGGGTGTGTAATCCTTTTCAGCAAGTCCAAAGGGAGTGCAGGGCAATGAGACTGCGACCGTATCAGACTTACCCAACGCGGCGATATCTGCATCGGAGGTTTTCACGAGATGATCTGCGGAGGCCGCGCTCAACTCCACTGCGAGGGACGCACCGCCAATGTTATCGAACTCGTCAGCGTGGATCTTGAGCGGGAATCCCAGCGACCCGGCCCTGGTCAGGATCTGACGCGATTGTTCAAGGTCAAAGGCTTTGTTCTCGCAGAAGACGTCCACAAATGGTAGAGGCAGGCGCGGCGCGTGGACTTCCCACCACTGACAAAGCATCGGCAGCATCGTCTCGCAAACGAGATCGGTGTAACCCTGCGGGTCATCCTTGAATTCGGGCGCGATGGCGTGCGCACCTAGGAAGGTGAAGGCGAGATCGAGCGGAGTTTCATCGTCGAGCGCGAGCAATGCCTTGAGCAGACGGAGTTCAGTGGCGGTTTGCAGACCGTATCCCGTTTTGGCCTCGACGGTGGTGGTGCCATGCGCAAACATGCGGAGCAGACGCGGGCGCGTTTGTGCGATCAGTGTTTCGATGGATGCCGTGCGCGTCGCGCGGACCGTGGAAATGATCCCGCCTCCCGAAGCCAGGATGTCGAGATAAGCCGCTCCCGCCATCTTCATCTCGAATTCGTTGGCGCGGTCCCCTGCCCAAATGACGTGCGTATGTGGGTCCACAAAACCAGGCATGAGAACACATCTGTTCGCGTCGAGAGTCGGTTCATTGGGATAGGATGCTCTGAGTTCAACCGTGGTGCCGACTGCGACGATCTTTTCATCGCGTACCACGACCGCGCCGTTTTCGATGACACCAAGCGTGCCGAGGGCGTGTCCGCGTTGCGGTCCGCCTGCGAGGGTGAGGAGTTGGGAGGAGGAATGGATGAGCATGGTAATTGGAGACTGGATAATTAGAAGTATCCAGTGAGCAGTTATCAGTGATCCGTGAGGTAATTTAACCACAGATAGACACAGATGAACATTGAATGGGAGATGAAAAATGCCGATGTGACCACATTTAATTTGGGTGTAGAATTAGGTTACAATGCCGACCATTATTATAGACGGGTACAAGTTCCGCTTTTACTCATCTGATATTCAAGAACCGCCGCACGTCCATGTGATTCACGGCGATGATGTTACAAAAATCTGGCTTGTGCCTGTGAGCGTTGAGTATAATCATGGTTACAACCAGCCCGAATTAAATCGTATTTTGAAGTTGACTCGCAAGAATCAGGAAAGGTTGCTGGAGGTTTGGAATGATTACTTCAGCCAGTAATATTGATACTCAAGTGCAGGCAAAAAGCGTTCGTTTTGAAGGAAACATCCTTCATATCTTATTAAGCGATGGACGTGAAATCAGCCTGCCAATTGACCAGATGGATTGGCTCAAATGGCTTGCCAATTCCACACCTGAACAACGCGCCAAATGGACGATTGAACCTGGCGGCTTTGCCATTTATTGGGAAGAGTTGGATGACGGTTTCGAGATTGGTCACCTGCTCAGTTTGCAACCTCTGGCTTGAAAACTATGAAGAAACAGAATGATTACGAATTACGAGGGGAATACGACCTCTCGAAAATGACCGTTTTGCCAAAAGGTCGATTTGACCCAAAACGCCGAATCGGGAGCAATGTTGTCGTTTTGGAACCAGAGATTGCAAAGGCTTTCCCAAACGATGAAGCTGTCAACGAAGCTTTGCGCTTGATATTGAAAGCTACAAAAATCCCGCAAGGAACAAAAGCTTCGCGTTAGAAACTATGTATACCGCAGACTTCCGAAGTCTCAGCCCACCTTCGTTTCACTTCGGGGGTGCTTCGCAAAGACTTCGGAAGTCTTGTTTTTGCAGAGTGAGGAGTTGAGAGGAGGAGTGGATGAGCATGGTGGTTTCCAGTTTTCAGAAGGCAGTGATCAGTAAAGTAATTTAACCACACATTGTAAGATGAACATAGGTAAAACATTTGACAGCCATGCTATCCTATCTTTAAACTATGGACGCTCATAACCTGTTATACGATCGGCGCATCATCACTGGTTAAGCGAACTACGCACCAAAGGTAAACATGTTTGTTCTTGTCCGTGCTGTCACTTACGCTGTGCTCTTTATCGGCCTCGTGCTCATCTACGTACCAGCCCGCCTCCTGGCCTGGTCAGGCATTGTCCGCCCGGCGACGATTGAAATTCAGCAGGTTGCCGGGATGGTTATCGGGGCCGCTGGTGCGGTAGTGGCTTTGTGGTGCATATTCACCTTCGCATCCATTGGAAGAGGCACTCCGGCCCCATTCGATCCGCCTCGCCGCCTAGTGATTCAGGGTCCCTACCGTTTCGTGCGGAATCCCATGTACATCGGTGCAGGACTCGCCCTTGCCAGCGCCGCGCTCTTCTACGAGTCGCTGCCGCTTCTGGGTTATACAGGCCTCATCTTTCTCGCAGCTCACCTCTTCGTGGTGTGGTACGAAGAGCCAACTTTACGGCAAACCTTCGGGCAAGGGTACGAAGCATACTGCCGTCAGGTCAGGCGATGGTGGCCAGGCCTATAAACCACATAATCATCTTTGTTTGACTTCTCAAACAAAGCCATTTGCTTTTCCAATTGTATTTCCATCTGCGGTAAGGGATTGTAGTTGAGAACAATCGCCTCAAGCATGGGATTACGATTCTTTTCACTCGCACCTACATGATAAAAATGCTCGCGGGTCAAAATGGTGAAATGGGAAGCATATTTATCAATAGCGGGGTTTGCACGATACTGATTACTGTGCCAGGTTGAAAGGATAAATTTTGCTGGCGCAGCATTAAGTGAATCATAAAGTTCCTGCTCATTCTGCTCTGACCATGAATTGAAATAATCTACATGCCTGCCAATATATGGTGGGTCACAATAGATAAAATCGCTTTGCGAAGCAGAAGAAATAGTTTTTCTGAAATCCTGGCAAACAAAGCTCCAGTCATATTGACTAAGAGCGTCAGCAACATACTTGATTTGATTCGTGATCTTGGTGATATAGGCTTTGGCAAAACGTTCAGGTTTGTGTCCAAAAGGGACATTGAATCCGCCTTTTTTATTGAAACGCATCACGCCATTGAAACAAGCACGGTTTAGAAAGAGCATATCCAAAGAATTGCCATCTTTATTGAAACGCTCTCGCACTTCGTAATAATGATCCTCTCCTTTTTCTCGTAGTAACGCGCCTTCTTTTTCCAGGAATTCCTTGGCAATTCCTACTGTGATTATGCCATCTTTGATCGCATTATAGAAATTGATAATATGCGGGTTCACATCTGCAAAAATTGCACGACCGGGACGTACATTGAATCCGACCACGCCTGAACCCATGAATGGCTCGATCCACGTTCCATTGTCTTCGATAATCGCATGGTCTTTAATCCATTCGACCAGTTTAGTTTTGATGCCCTGACATTTCAGAGGTGGGACTTTTATCGTTTGGGAACCGTCTGCGAGGGTGAGGAGTTGGGAGGAGGAGTGAATAAGCATGAGGGTTTCCAGTTGTCAGTGGACAGTGATCAGTGATGTAATTTAACCACAGATATTCCCCTTTCGAAATGCTATAATTTACTGAATGCATAGACCGGCTGGTAAATATTTTCTTTCCCTCGTCGTAACTGGATTAGTGGTATTCCTAGTCGTCAGCACAACGATCATATTTGCACTTTCATCTCTTCAAAGATTGAATATTTATGACATCGGAGTTGCAACACTCTATGCCGGACTCGTGGTTTGGGTGCTATGCTTTTTGCTTTTATTCAGCGCCAGCAGTTGGCGAAAGCGATTGGAGAGTTATTTACCTCTGGAAGTACGCGGACAAGGTGTGAGGGATCACTCTAGAGACTTTCTGTGGGCTATCATGATCTCGGGGATATCACTATCCCTTTGCGGCTATGTAGTTATCAATACCAGTCAACGATTGGGCATACGCACACCTGATCCAGATGCAAGTCCTTATGTTGGATCGGTACGAAGGGAATTGAACTCTCATATGGAGATCGCCAAGCAGTGGCAAGAAGATGCCGATTTACATGATGCAACAATATGGATTGGTGACAATTTAAGATGGATAGTCTCATCTACATTCTGTTCCGCGTCCTTATCAAACAGATATTTATCGATTGATACAAACGCTGACGGATCACTTACTTCGGAAAGTTACACCGCGAATAGTCCAATTTGCCATACGGAACCCATCATTGACGATGACTGGCTACTCGATAGCCAGGATGCGATCGATATCTTTGCACAAAATCCAGAAATCAGAATTTGCCTCATGGCAAATCAAGAAAACGAAGGTATTTTCTTCGATTACACAAGATTAACTCTGAGAAGGTTATCGCTCATGCCAAACGAGCCTGTAGTATGGGTATTGTCATTGCCAAGTAGCTGCACCGATGATAAGGTGCACTTCATGGATGCTCGTACTGGCGAAATTATCATTCGAGATCAATGAAACCATCCATCCTCCTCCGTGACGTAACCGAATCCGATCTACACATCTTCTTCGAACAGCAACTCGACCCAGAAGCGACGGCGATGGCGGCGTTCCCAGCCTGAAACTAAACTCCATATCAACAAAAAGACTTGACAGCCCATGCTATACTATTTTTATCCATTGCAGCCAAACATCCAAAACGATTTAGAATATTACGAGGACTGTCCATAAGCAGTTATGCAGTCGATCCAACCAGCAGTGGCGCAATCCAGCGGAGGCTTTGTCAACATGCTAAACGACCAATCCCAAACCCTGGCGGACCTTGAAACGATCTGGACCACGCTTGACTCCTTTTATCAGCGCTTCTCGCCTCAAGACTGGGCACGCAAACACGGCAGGGACTGGACCTTTGCCGATATGCCTTTCCATTTGGCGTATTTCAATCAAATGGTTATCAATGGCATCCGAAACGACCACGGGGAAAAGGCACCGCTCACTATGCAGGAACTGAATTCATGGAATAATGCACACTTCACCGAACGTCCGGCCAGTCAGGCGGGTGCCAAAGGTCTTGAGTATCTACATGAAACGCAAGCGACTCTCAAACAGACTGCACAGTACGCGCCTGAAACGCCGGTTTTTCTTCCCCTTATTATTGTCGGAGGCTGGCGCACTCTGGCATTCGCCCTGGAATATCTGCTGGCGCATACATGGCTGCATTTCACTGAGTCGCATTTACGCTCCAGGCAAAGCGTGCCAGCTTTGCCCGCCGAGCTGGTACATCGCATTCTTAACTTCAATATGGAGATGGCCAAGGGCACGCTCCGCGCGGAAGACCTGGCTGGAGTAGACCTGGTGACAACGTTGCGTTTGACCGGACCTGGCGGAGGGTCATGGACCTTCGTCATGCAGGATGGAAAATGCCATTTCGAAGCAATGACCCCGGCACGTGTGGATGCTGAAATAACCACTGATATTGCCACCTACATGAAAACTTCGGTCTACAATATGCAGTCCCCCATCCTTGCACTGCTTATGGGCAAAACCCGGATCAAAGGCGTGAGTAAAGGTCAGCAATTTCAAAAAATATTCGCCGTAACACCGTCACGAATATGGAATTTCGTCGAGGTTGGGAAAACCACACCAGAATAAACCATATCACCCTGGAGATACATGACCACCATCCTCCTCCGCGACGTAACCGAATCCGATCTGCCCATCTTCTTCGAGCAACAACTCGACCCTGAAGCAACGGCGATGGCGGCATTCCCATCCAGAGATAGAGAATCCTTTATGTTGCACTGGAGGAAGATCATGGCGGATGAGTCAGTAATTTTGAAGACCATCCTCTTCGACGGTCAGGTGGCAGGAAATATCGTGTGTTGGGAAACGCTTAGTGAACGGGAAGTCGGTTACTGGATCGGGAAGGAATATTGGGGCAAAGGCATTGCCACCAAGGCGCTCGCGGCATTTCTGGTTCTCGTGAAGACGCGTCCGCTATTTGCGCATGTGGCGAAACATAATATCGCGTCACAACGGGTCCTTGAGAAATGCGGGTTCATGTTCGTTGGAGAGGACAAATATGTCAATCCACGCGGCGGAGAGGTCGAGGAATTTGTTTTCAAGCTTGGGGCGGACGAAAGTTACCGCTTGTCTCATTAATAAGTTAACTTTTCTCATGGATTTGTAGGTTGAAATTCAAATATCAAGTTAGTAAATTATGCGGCACTCTGTAGGTGACTTTTGAAGACATTTCGCAAATTCATCGGCAGGATCAAACTTCAACTGCGCGGAAAAAATCATATCGTTGGGTGGAATATGACTTCTGAAGCTGTGATCGCTTTTTACGGGTATTCTGGCATGGGATATGAAGATGAAAAAGCCATGCTTGAGATCGCACGGAAAGTATTATCTGGATATTCCTAGGAGACCACACTGGTAAACATTGGCGTGACCAGCGTTGGATGCGGTGCAATATATCCACTTGCAAAATCAATGGGCTTTACAACCACAGGGATCGTTACGAGCCTGGCGCTTGAGCATCCGGCAGGCATCGCAGGCATCAGTGAGGCAGTTGATCACATTTGTTTTGTCGCCGATCAACAATGGGGCGGGAAATTACCCGACTCAGATCAACTCTCCCCCACTTCAAAAGCGATGGTCGCTGTCAGTGATATTTTGGTGGGCATCGGTGGCGGCGGGATCGTAGATGATGAAATGCTCGCTGGTCATGAGCAGGGAAAAGAAATTTTATATTTCCCTGCTGACATGAACCATGAACGGGCTCAACGTCAGGCGGCAAGAAGGGGACTTCCTCCTCCCGCATCCTTCAAAGGCGATGCCTATGACACACTTGCCAGCATAAAAAAATCAGACTTGCAGAAACGCTTGAAGGAAATGAAAAACAAGTGACGTATAATGAATCTGCCTGAACAAGAAGTGGAATGGTTTCGCGATAGCGAAAGAAAGGCGGCATCCCATGAGTACACTTCGGCAGATCATCGGCAAAATCAGACTTCAACTACAGGGGAATAATAAGGTTGTCGGGTGGAACATGACACCCGAGGAAGCGGTTGCTTTTTTCAAAAGTCAGGGCAAAACCGTGCTCACCTTTTTCGGTTACATGTTGGGCTATGAAAATGAAGCGGAGATGTTCAGGATCGTTCGTGATGAACTCTCCAAATATTCACCTGTGACTGCACTGGTCAACGACGGCGTAACAAAGTGGGGGCTAGGAGAGATCTATCCGCTGGCAAAATCCCTGGGCTTTACAACCACGGGGATCGTCTCCAGAAGCATATTGGACGACCCCTCAGACATCAGCCCATTTGTTGACCACATCTGTTTTATGGACGATATCCAATGGGGCGGAAAATTGCCAAACTCGGATGAACTCTCCCCCACATCCAAGGCCATGGTGGATTGTAGCGATTTGCTCATTGCCCTTGGCGGGAATGAGGTCTCCCGCGACGAATTACTGTCAGCGCAAAAATTGGGAAAGCCCATTCACTATCATCCTGCTGAGATGAACCATGAAAACGCGATCCGCCATGCAAAAAGGAAGGGGTTACCTGCGCCTGAGTCGTTTTTGGGCGCTGTTCACGAAGTGTTTGGAAAGTAGCTTAAACTATCACATCATATCAATGACTTTATGCTCTTAGCGCAAGTATGCGACCATGATAAAACAAATCCACACGGAGGCATACCATGTGGATTTTCTATCTTTTGCTGGTTGTTATTCTCATTACGGGGGGAATTTATTTTTGGCAAAACATCCGTCCCGAGATCAATACACGCCGTAACCTGTCCCAACTGGGGAAGGAAGCGCCCACGCTCACACAGGATGGCATCACCTTCCGCGACCTGAACAAGAACGGGAAGCTTGATCCCTACGAAGACCCGCGCCGCCCCATCGATGAACGTGTCGATGATCTGCTCAAGCAGATGACACTCGAGGAAAAAGCAGGCATGCTGTTCCAGGCCATGATCGGCATGAACAAGGATGGCACCATCCTCGAAAAGACCGGCATGTTCCCCCTGCCGCAAACATCCGATATGATCGCGCGACGGTTGATGAATCACTTCAACATCCTCGAAGGCTCCGACCCGCGTCACATGGCGGAGTGGCACAACCGCATCCAAAAACTGGCGGAGCGGACTCGCCTCGGCATCCCCATCACGATCTCAACAGACCCGCGTCATGCGTTCTCAGATAATCCGCTGGCAGCCATGATGGCAGGAAGTTTCTCCCAATTCCCCGAGCCCACCGGACTCGCCGCGACTCGTGACACGGAATTAGTCCAACGATTTGGCGACATCGCCCGGCAGGAATATCTCGCCGTGGGCATCCGCCTCGCCCTCCACCCGATGGCTGATCTTGCCACCGAGCCGCGCTGGTGCCGCTGTAACGGAACCTTCGGCGAAGACGCCGATCTCACCGCCGAGATGACCGCTGCCTACATCCGCGGTTTTCAGGGAAAAACGCTTGGCAAGGATAGCGTCGCCTGCATGACCAAACACTTCCCCGGTGCCGGACCGCAAAAGGACGGTGAGGATGCACACTTCAAATATGGAAGAGAGCAAGTCTATCCCGGTGATAACTTTGACTATCATCTCAAACCGTTCGAAGCTGCATTCCAAGCCGGGGCGTCACAGATCATGCCGTATTATGGAATGCCTGTTGACACTCCCCTGGAAGAAGTTGGCTTCGGCTTCAACAAGGATGTCATCACGGGTTTGTTGCGGGGGAAATATGGTTTCGATGGCGTGGTTTGTACGGATTGGGGTTTGCTGACTCCGCTGAAGATTATGGGACGCGAAGTGATGCCAGCCAGAGTCTGGGGCGTGGAAAAACTGTCCACAGCGGAGCGCGCTCAAAAGGTGCTGGAAGCGGGCGTGGATCAATTCGGAGGCGAAGCCCGTCCCGAAGTCATCGTCCAGTTGGTGCGCGAAGGGAAGGTCAGCGAGGAACGCATCAACCAATCCATCCGCAGATTGTTGCGGGAAAAATTCAGACTCGGTTTGTTCGATAATCCCTATCTCGATGTGGATGCGGCGGAGAAGATCGTCGGTCAACCTGAATTTCGCAAAGTTGGCGAACTTGCCCAACGAAAATCCATCGTGTTGTTGAAAAATGAAAAGAACACGTTGCCGCTCAAGAATGGACTCAAGATGTACGTGGAAGGCATCAAACCTGAAGCGCTCAAACCCTACGGTGAAGTCGTGGACGATGTTTCAAAAGCGGACGTTGCCATCCTGCGCTTGAGCACACCATACGAAAAACGCAAAGGCATGATGGAAGGTTTCTTCCATGCGGGCGAACTGGATTTCAAGGGACCCGAGAAGACACGTATCCTCAACATTTTGAATCAAATCCCCGCTGTCGTTGATATTTATCTCGAACGCCCCGCGGTCATTCCCGAAATTGCTAAAATGAGTGCGGCACTGCTTGGCAACTTCGGCGCAAGTGATGATGCCTTGCTGGATGTCCTCTTTGGTAAATTTGCGCCGCAGGGAAAATTGCCATTTGAATTACCCTCTTCAATGGAAGCAGTGCGCAAACAAAAGGAAGATATACCACATGATTCTGAAAATCCATTGTTCCCGTTCGAGCATGGGTTGAGTTATTAAATTCAATCGTCATTGCGAGTGTAGCGACACTTGCACCTGGCGCAAGTGCAGGTGAGCAATCCCCACCAAAACAGGAGCCGCCTTTTTAGGGCGGCTCTTTTATTTCGTCTGTTTCAACAGATACGTTGTCCAACTTCCCTGTTTGGGCGGCATCTCATAGACAAAGATCAGATCGTGATTGTCAACCATGGATGGCTCCCATTCAGGGAAATCGGCTGAGATAGAGATCAGACGCGAACCGGACTTCATCTGCTTTTCCAAATGCGACGCGAGTTTCGCGACTTCAGTTGACGTTGCATAAATGAACACGACATCCGCCTCGCGCAGGTCTGACTTGTAAAAGTTCCCTGCCTCAATACGGACCTCGTGCCTGATCCCGCTATAGTAAACTCTCAGCCAACTGAACGCGCGTTGCACGGGTCCGATCTCGATACCCACCGCCCTGGCTCCAAACTCACGCGCCGCGATGATGAGCACACGTCCATCACCGGAACCAAGATCATAGAGAACCTCATCAGGCTTGAGATTCGCCAGCTTCAACGCCGCGCGGATCCGGTCCGGGCTGGTTGGGCGCGAAGGCAATCCATACATCGCTGGGACAAGCAGCCACAACAAGCCCACGATGAACAGGGCGATGAAGAAAAAGAACGCAACAAGGACCAGAATATCATTCATGATGCTTTGAAACATACCAGACAGCGACCAACGCCAAAAGATCAAAGAAGGCTGCCGCGCCCATGACAGTATAAATGCCATACCTATACAATCCCGGCGCAAGCAACGCTCCGATGGCGCGCCCAATGAAATTTGCCGAGACGGTAAGAGCTAGTGTTGTGGCGCGCGCCGAGGGCATCACTTCGCTCATCAGCGGGATGATGCTGACGATCGTAAATTCAAACGAAATGAAAAAGAGGAAGAGTCCGATCAACGCGCCGAGTTCCGTGTGACCGATCATCGGCAGAAGGACCGCTGCGATACTGTTGGCAACGATCCCTACTCCCGCCGCACGGACTTTGCCCATCCGATCCACGAACAGCGCGACCAGCCCCTCCCCGCCCAATTCGGACAGGCCGATCACAATGGAAGCACCCGCTAGTGCAGTAATCTGGAGATGGAACGAATCCTCCAACCAGACGCCGAATACCAGGTTCACCACTTCATTGGCGGAGCAGATGCATGCGCCGATTGATAACGCAACCAAAACCGCGGGTGTGGTAAGGATCGCTTTCACGGAGCCAAACACTCCGTCAGCGTGACGCGTGGGTTTGGTTGAGTCCTGTAAGGTTGTCAGGATGAAGACGATGGCAGCGAGTCCAAGTATCCCCAACATCCAAAACGGTGCAGACCAGGTTGATTTGGCGATGATCCAACCAACCGCGGGAATCCCCAGAATGAATGCCAGCGACCAGGCAAACTCCGAGATCGCAATGGCAGTGCCGCGTTTTTCATAAGCGACATGGTCTGCCACATAGGAAGTCATGGATGGGTCGAAGATCGTTTTGCCCACCATGGCAAGGATGAGTGCGACGCCGAGCGTGGTCAGGCTTGGGAACAAGGCGACTATCCCCATCGCAAGGACGAATAGACCCAGCCCAAGTGACATGCCGAACTTGCGTCCGCGCGTCTCGATGAATGGAAAGATAAAAGGTGTGACAGCACCGACGATTGCCCGGTTCGCCACCAGTCCCGAGACGACCCCGATATCCACGCCCAACCCGCGCGCGAATACCGCCAAAAATGGATAGATCATCCGGTAGGCGGTGTTGAGCACTACACGTATGAGGGTCAGCGCTGCAAGTTTGAAGTTGCTCAAAAGATTTTACTGTTGTGTTTTTTGACTGAAGGTTAAGAACCAGCGTGTCAGGAAGAACGCCGCCAGCAAGGTCAACACGATCAATGCGAGGAAGAACCCGATGATGGTGAAATTCCCTGAATTAAAGATCGGCGATGGAGGCGGGTGCATGACGTTATCCGC
>Ga0210377_10000178_pt1 | contig 60430 bp, 62 predicted proteins | sample PLM4_65_b1redo_FD_155480 | JGI IMG/M metagenome (GOLD analysis project Ga0210377, IMG submission 155480) | Groundwater sediment microbial communities from an aquifer in East River, Colorado, USA - PLM4_65_b1 redo | ecosystem: Environmental > Terrestrial > Soil > Riparian zone | place: USA: East...
GGCAGCGCGGCGGCGCGATTGTTGACGTTCACCCCGACGCCGATCACCACCGCAGGGGTCTCGGTTCCTCCGGCCTCGGCGCGCCGTTCGGCCAGGATGCCGGCGACCTTCCTCGCGCCGATCAGGATGTCGTTGGGCCACTTCACGCGGCAGGCGACCCCCGCGACGTCCAGGATGGCCTCGACCGTCGCGACGGCGGCGGCGATCCCGATCCAGGGCAGCCGATCCGGCGCGACGGTGGGCCGCAGGATCACGGACAGGGCGAGCGAGGTCCCATCGGGTGATCGCCAGGCCCGGCCACCTCGCCCGCGGCCGGCGGTCTGCGATTCGGCCAGAAGCGCCGTTCCGGCGGGCGCGCCCGCCGCGGCCCATTCGAGCGCGACCGTGTTGGTGGACGCGACGCGCTCGACCACGTGGACGGTCCACGCGGCCGGCGCCGACAGAAAGCCGCGGATCGCGTCTACCGCGAGGGCAGTCGCCATACGTCCAGGTGCAGGTCCGCGGCGGGCGCGGAGTGCGTGAGTGCGCCCACCGAGATGAGGTCGACGCCCAGCGCGGCGATGTCGCGAACCGTGTCCAGCGTGACCCCGCCCGAGACTTCGACGAGCGCGCGGCCCTTGATCGCGGCGAGCGCCGCGCGGATCTGGTCAATCGGCATATTGTCGAGCAGAATGAGGTCCGCGCCCGCGTCGACCGCTTCGCGCGCGCCGGAGACCGATTGGACCTCGACTTCCACCTTGAGCAGGTGTCCCGCCCGGAGTTTGGCGCGACGGACGGCTTCCGTGATCGATCCTGCCAGCGCCAGGTGCGTATCCTTAATGAGGATGCCATCGTCCAGGCCGAAGCGGTGGTTCGTCCCGCCGCCGCAGCGGACGGCGTACTTGTCCATGAGCCTCCACCCCGGAGGTGTCTTCCTGGTGTCGACGATACGCGTCGGATTGCCGCGCACGGCCTCGACGAAGCGCCGGGTCAGCGCGGCGATCCCGCACAGGCGTTGCAAAATGTTCAGCGCCACGCGTTCGCCAGTTAGGATCGCGCGGCCATCGCTGAGAACGGTGAGCAAACCGGCCCCTGCCTCCACGGATTTGCCTTCCTCCGTCTCAAGTGTGACCGAGGCGGTGGGGTCGAGGGTCTGAAACACGAGCGCGGCGACGGGGCCTCCCGCCATCACGGTCGGAGCCTTCGTGCTGATCCGACCCTCGGTGGCGACGGGCTCCGAGAACAACGCCGCCGTCGTGGCGTCGCCGTGGCCGATGTCCTCGGCGAGCGCCCGCTCGACGAACTCGCGGAGCACCGCGGGGGGGGCGATCATGACGCGTCGCTTCCCCCGTCGAGTCGACGGATTTGGTCGGTGAGGAGAACGACCTGTTGGCGGAATTCGGACTGGCGCTGTTCGTGGTCGGCGACGACGGCAGGCGGGGCCTTCGTGGTGAACTGGGGGTTCTTGAGCTTCGCGTCGAGTCGAGCCAACTCGGTGTGGGCGGCATCCAGGTTCTTTTGCAAGCGCGCCCGCTCTTTGTCCCGGTCGACGCCCTCCAGGACGACGAACACCTCGCCTACCGCGGTCGCGCTGACGACCGCGCCGGACGGAGCGGCCAGGTCAGGTCCCGCCTGGAACTCGGAGAGGCGAGCCAGCCGCTGAATGTCCTTTGCCCCGTGGCGGAGGATCACATCAGCGGTCCGAGTCGGCGCGTTGAGTCCGGCGCGAAGCGTTTGCGAATGAGGGACATTCAAATCGCTTCGCGTCGCTCGAATCGCGGTGATCACGGTGATGATGTCCGCAACGATGGCTTCAAGCGCTTCATCGTCTGCGCTGACGGTCTGCGGCTGAGGGAACGGTGCCAGGACGATCGTCTCGCCGGCGTGGGGGAGCTTCTGCCAGATTTCTTCTGTGATAAAGGGTATGAAGGGGTGCAACAATCGAAGCGCCGTGTCCAACGTCGCAACCATCGTCGCGCGTGTGGCGGCCGCCTCTTCGGCCGGCGCGTCGGGCGCCAATCGTGGTTTGGCGAGCTCGATGTACCAGTCGCAGAACTCGTGCCAGACGAACTGATACAGATGGTTCGCGGCCTCGTCGAATCGGTAGGCATCCAAATCCTGCGTGACCATCGCGATACAGCGTTGGAGCCGCACGGTGATCCAGCGATCAGTGAGCGAGCGATGCTCCAAAGACGGCTCGACCGGCCGCCCGTCAAGGTTCATCAACACGAACCGCGCGGCGTTCCAGAGCTTGTTGGCAAAATTTCGGTATCCCTCGATCCGTTGTTCGGACAGTTTCACGTCCCGGCCCGGCGAGGCCATCGCGGCCAGCGTGAAGCGCAACGCGTCGGTGCCGTATTGCTCCATGATGCCGAGCGGGTCGATCACGTTGCCCTTCGACTTGCTCATCTTCTGGCCCTCGGCGTCGCGGACGAGGGCATGGATGTAGACATCCTCGAACGGGACCTTCGTCGTGAAATGAAGCCCCATCATGATCATCCGCGCGACCCAGAAGAACAGGATGTCGAAGCTCGTGACGAGCGTCGACGTGGGGTAGAACCTCTTGAAGAATTCAGAGTTTCCGTCAGGCCACCCCAACGTCGAGAACGGCCACAGCGCAGAGGAGAACCACGTATCCAACACGTCGGAGTCCTGTACCAGGGCTGTCGAACCACACCGGCAGGCGCGCGGGTCCCGTTGCGGATCGTCGACGGGTGGCCGGATCGGGACGGCGTCCTTCGCGATGTGGAAGGCTGCTTCCGTGCGACCTTCCGAGCCGATGCGCGAGACCGCCGGGTCGCACGCCGTGCAGTACCACACCGGGATGCGGTGGCCCCACCAGATCTGCCGCGAGACGCACCAGTCCTGGATGTTGTTCATCCAGCCCAGGTAGTTGTTGACCCACCCTTCGGGAATCAGACGGATGCGGCCGCTGCGAACGGCCTCGATCGCCGGGGCCGCGAGGGAGTTGTTCGGATCGTTGACTCTCACGAACCACTGCGGCGAGGAGAAGGGTTCCACGATGGTCTTGCAACGGTAACACGTGCCGATCGCGTGGCGGTGGTCTTCGATCTTGATGAGGAAACTCTCTTGCTCAAGCCGTTCGACGACAAGGGTTCGAGCGTCTTTGATCGAGCGGCCGGCGATGGCCTTCGCCAGGTCGGGGAACACCTTCGCCTCATCGAAGGCAGCGGGATCGACCCGACCTCGCGTGTCGAAGAGCGAGATCGTCGGCAGCCCGTGCCGGTGGCCCGCCTTCTCGTCGTTGAAATCGTGCCCCGGCGTGATTTTCACGGCGCCGGTGCCGAACTCCCGGTCGACCAGGATCGGGTCGCCGACGATGAGAATCGTCCGGGTGGTGAGCGGAAGTCTGACGTGTTTCTTCCCGATCCATGTCGCATGCCGTGGATCGTCGGGGTGGACGGCCACGGCGGTGTCGCCGAGCATCGTCTCGGGTCGCGTCGTCGCCACGGTGAGGGACTGAGCCGGGTCGTCGGCGAGGGGATACCGGATGTGATACATCTTCCCCGCGACCTCCTCGTGCTCGACCTCGATGTCCGACAAGGCCGTTCCGCAACGCCAGCACCAGTTGATCAGGCGCTCGGCGCGGTAGATGAGCCCTTCGTGATGCAACCGGACGAACACCTCGCGCACCGCGGCGGACAGGCCTTCGTCCATCGTGAACCGCTCGCGGTTCCAGTCGCACGACGCGCCGAGCCGTTTGAGCTGCTCGACGATCCTCCCACCGGACGTTTTTCGCCACTCCCAGACCCGCTCGACGAACCGTTCCCGACCCAGCTCGTCGCGGGATGTGCCTTCGGCCGGCAGTTGGCGCTCGACAACGTTCTGCGTGGCGATTCCGGCGTGGTCGGTTCCCGGCTGCCACAAGGTGGCGTCGCCCCTCATGCGGTGCCAGCGGATGAGGATGTCCTGCAGCGTGTTGTTCAGGGCGTGGCCCAGGTGAAGCGAGCCCGTGATGTTCGGCGGGGGGATGACGATGCAGTACGAGGACGAGGCCGGCGAGCGCGCATCCGCTCGAAACCATCCGCGATCGAGCCAGGCGCGGGACCAGCGGGCTTCGACCTCGCCGGGTCGATAGACGGTGTCGAGATCGGGCATCGGGAGTCGGGACGTGGTGAAACGGCCGTCAGTTGGTGGCCATCATATCATTCAGGGGCGACGGATGTAAAGGATGGAGGGGCGAAACCATCCCGAGGCGGGTTTCGACGCGCGGGCTAGGCGTTGTCCTTCTTAAGGCGCTCGATTTCTTGCTTGATCGCCGTCTCGGCGATGGAAGGGACGGCTTCCCAGACGACGCGTTCGACGACGTCTTTGATGATGCGCTCCATCGATTGCTGGGCGAGGCCGGGCAAGAGCTCCCACGCCACCTTTTCCACGACGTCTTTCGCCACGCGATTGACCATGTCGTGCGCGAGACCTGACGAACCATTCGTCGCGCCGGACGGGCGTTCGGTGAGCCCCGGGGTCCGCTCGCCAGCGGTTGGCGTGGCGCTCGGCTGGGCTGCTCGGGCGGCGTGGTCCGCGGGCGCCACGACGGTGTGCTCATCCACCGGCGGCGACAGGAAATTGCTGGGCGTGATCTCGTTGCGGTCGAGAAAGAGGGTGTCTTCCGCCGTCTCGGTGGCGGCGGCCGGGGGCTCGACGCTCAGGTCGATCCCGCCCGAACGTTCCTGCGACAGTTCCGAAAACGGTGACGCCCCCGAGGGCCGGGACCACCCCATGATGTCCTCGATGTTCACCTCGTCGCCCTTGGTCTTGGGGTTCTTGACCGGCGGTGTTGCCGAGGGAACGGTTGCTGGCGTGGGGACATAGCGCTTGACGCGGTCGAGGAGCTCCTGGACGTTGAGGGGTTTCCGGAGGAAATCCGAGACGCCGACGAGCCGAAGGGTCAGTTCATCGTAGACGTCGGTCGGATTGACGAGGAGTAGCAGGGCGATGGTCTTCAGCACGTTCTTCTGCTTCAGCTTCTCGAAGAAGCGGAAAATATTCATTCCATCCATGCGGTACTCGGCGAGGATGATGTCGGGAGCGGTGGCGAGCGCGACGTCCAGGGCCGACAGCCCGTCGCCCACCGTGGTGACCTCAAAGCCGTGGGGGCTCAGCGCGGCCTCGACCGCGTGTTGAACAGAGGGATCCTGATCGATCACCAGGAGGTGGGGAACGCTCATACGATTCCGCGCGTGGACGGCACGGGGCCTAAGCTAACATTCGCGAAAGACCTTGTCAATTGTGGCGGAATACGAATCGCGGAGGGCGGTCACGGCGATACGGCGAACGTCCTGATGTAGGCGACGACGTTCCAGCGATCGCGCTCGTTCAAGATGGATCCCCACGCGGGCATCCCGGTTCCGGGCCGGCCCTTGGTCACGGTGTCGACCAGGTCCGCGTCGCTCTTGGTCGCCATCCTGGCGGTGTCCACCAAGCTGGGCGTGGCGCCGCCGACTCCCGCGCCCGTCCTGCCGTGGCACCCCTGACAATTCTTTTCGTACACGATTTTACCTCGCTGGGGATCCCCGGCCGTCCCCGCCGACGAGGACATGGCCCACGCTGCCAGGAACAGCCCGCCGAGACCCGCCGGCACGGCATACCACGAATGATTGAGGATACGCATTGGCCTCATTGTCTCCCTCTACGATGGGTCTGTCAAGGGTGAAGCGCTGGATGCTATACTACGCGCCGGTCATGGAAGGAAGAGACGAGAGGCGGGCGCGCGCGATCGGACTCGCGCTCAGCGGGGGCGCCGCGCGGTGCGCGGCGCACGTCGGCGTCCTCGACGTGCTGGCCCGCGCGGGGGTTCCCGTGGCCAGCGTCGTGGGCACGAGCGGCGGCGCGTTCGTGGGCGCGCTGTACGCCTCGGGGCGCTACACGGTTGGCGAGATCCACGCCATCGCGCGCGGCCTGACGTGGCGTCGGCTGCTCGCCCCCGCGCTCTCGCGACGGGGGTTCTGGTCGAGCGATCGAATCGGGGCCGTCCTCCGGCGCTTCCTGGGCGACGTCGCCTTCTCCGATCTCAAGCACCCCTTCGCGGCTGTCGCGTGCGACCTCCGCACGGGGGACACGGTCGTGCTGGACGAGGGGGACGTCTCGCTCGCGGTCCAGGCGAGTTGCAGCCTGCCCGTCTTCTTCACGCCCACGACCGTGGCCGGGCGCGTCCTGGTCGACGGCGGCGCGACCAGCCAATTGCCCGTTCTTGCGGCGCGGGCGCGTTTTCCGGAGGCGGTCGTGGTGGGGGTGGACGTCAACTACCGCGCGGCGGAGTCGGCCGATCTGAAAAACATGCTCCAGATCGGCGTGCAGGTCGTTTCGCTGTTCGCCCGGCAGAACGCCGCGCGAGAACGCCGGCACGCCGACGTGATGATCGACGTGGACGCCTTCGGGGTTCCCCTCTACGATCTGCGGAAAACCGACCTCATGATCACGCGCGGGCGGGCGGCGGCTGACGCGGCGCTCGGCGCGATCCGGCGCGCCCTCGCCGACGTCTGACGCGGTTTCGAGGCCGGCGCGGCCGCGTTGATTTTCCCCCGCTCCTCTCGGTATCATCCGGCCATGCGGAAAGCCCGGACGATCTTCGTCTGCCAGTCGTGCGGGGGACAGAGCCCGAAGTGGCTCGGGCGATGCGCCGAGTGCGGGACCTGGAACAGCATGGCGGAGGAAGTCGCGGCGGGGCTCGCCGTCGATGCGTCTCCGGACGGTGTGGGCGGCGCGGCGCCGGTCCGCCTCGTCGACGTGCCGGTCCAGTCCACCGAGGTTCGATATCCCACCGGGATCGGGGAACTCGACCGCGTCCTCGGCGGCGGCTTGGTCGTGGGGTCGGTCACGCTGATCGGCGGCGATCCCGGGATCGGCAAGTCCACGCTCCTCCTCCAGATGGCCGATCGGCTGGCGCGGAACGGCCGCCCGGTCTTGTACGTCTCGGGCGAGGAATCCATCCAGCAGATTCGCCTACGCGCCGACCGGCTCGACGTGGGCAGCGACGCCCTGTGGTTGCTCGCCGAGACGTCCGTGGACCGGGTCATTGAGGCGGCGCGCCTCCAGGCTCCGCAGGTCTTGATTGTCGATTCGGTCCAGACGCTGCGCAGCGAGGCACTCGAATCGTCGGCCGGCAGCGTCGGCCAGGTGCGCGACGTGGCGGGTCGGCTCATGGCGTCGGCCAAACAGACCGGCACGGCGACGTTCCTGGTCGGCCACGTCACCAAGGACGGCGCGATCGCGGGGCCGCGCGTCCTCGAACACATCGTCGACACGGTGTTGTACTTCGAGGGCGAGAAGGGCCACCCCTACCGCATCATCCGCACGGTCAAGAACCGGTTCGGGTCCACCCAGGAAGTCGGGGTGTTCGAGATGAAGGGCTATGGGCTGGCCGAGGTGCCCAACCCGTCGGAGCTGTTTCTCGCCGAGCGTTCCCACGGGTCGTCCGGTTCGGCGATCATCGCCAGTGCCGAGGGCACCCGCCCGATCCTGGTCGAGCTGCAGGCGCTTGTCACCCATCCCGCCGCGGGAATGCCCCGCCGGACGGCGAACGGCATCGAGCCCGGGCGGCTGGGGCTCCTGTTGGCCGTGCTCGATAAACGCGTGGGCCTGGCGGTCGGCGGCCAGGACGTCTTCGTGAACGTGGCGGGGGGGTTGTGCCTTGAGGAGCCCGCGGCTGACCTCGGGATCGCGGCGGCCGTGGCCTCCAGTTGGCGGGACCGCGTGATCGACGCCCGCACGCTGGTCTTCGGCGAGATCGGGTTGGCCGGCGAGATCCGCGCCGTGCCCCAGGCCGAGATTCGTCTCCGTGAGGCGGCCGGCTTGGGGTTTACGCGCTGCGTTCTTCCCAAGCGGAACGCCGACCGGATTGGGCAGCCGCCGCTGGAGATGATCGGTGTGGAGAACGTCCACGAGGCGCTCGAGGTGCTGGGTGTCCGGTAGGCGGGCGGGGCCGCGGTGCGTGGCGTCGTTCGTGGCAGGGGTAGGGGCGCTCCTGATCGTCGGGTGCGGCGCGCATCGCCCGGCCCTCGTGGAGGACTCGGCGCCGCGCCGGGAGGCGACGCTTCCCGAGTTGGAGCGGCTCTTGGCGGACCGCGTGTCCGTGGGGTCGTACCGCGCGCTGGTCACGTTGGCGGTGGAGAACGCGGACGGTTCGGCGAGCGTGCGCGGCACCGTGGCGTTCACCGCGCCGAAGACCTTCGTCGTCCGGGGCCTGGATCCGCTCGGTCGGGATCTCTTCGCCTTGACGGCGGAAGGCGAGGACGTTCGGTTGGAGGGTGACGGCCCGGCGATCGTCGGCGCCGAGGCGATCGACGCGGGCCTGGCGCGGTGGTTGGGGACGGTCCGCGTCGCCGACGTGCTCCGGGTCTTGGGGGCGAGCCACGGGGTCGTCGTCGACCCGCTGGACGTGGTCGCGCTGGAGCGCGGGGAGGATCGCTACGCGCTGTACTTCCTCGTCGTGGACGGCGGGCGGGCCCGTTTTGAGCGCAAGGTCCTGCTCGAACGGACGCGGTTTCTCCCCGTGAGCGAGGAGTGGTTCGACGCGAAGGGGTCCGGCCGCTTCCGCGTTCGATTCGACCGCTACGCGGAGGTTGCGGGGGCGTGGCGTCCGCTCTCGGTCACCGCGTCCAGCGGGGCGGGGACGTTGCGTGTCGAGTACCAGGAAATCATTCCGGCGTCCCGGTGACGTCGCGCCGCGTGCCCGAGGGACACACACCATGAGGCTGTTGGCCATCGAGACGGCGACCGAATGGGCGAGCGTCGCGCTGTGGGACGATCGGCACCCGTCCCGCCCGGGCGTGGTGGGCGAGGCGCGGTGCGAGGAGCGGGGCCGGACCTCGCGCGAACTGTTCCCCGCGATCGATCGACTGCTTTTGGAGCGCGGATGGCGGGTGGCCGACCTCGACGGGCTGGCCCTGTCGATCGGGCCGGGGTCGTTCACCGGCCTTCGGATCGGGGTGAGCGTGGTGAAGGGGTTGGTCGGCGCGCGGGCGATGCCGGTCGCGGCGGTGGGCACGTTGGATGCGGTGGCGGTTGCCTCGGGGTGTTCGGGACTGGTCGCGGCGTGCCTGGACGCGAAGCGGGGCGAGATCTTCGGGCGGCTGTTCCGGTGCGCGGAGGGCGTCCTCGACCCCGTGACCGACGAGGTTCTGGCGCCGCCGTCGGCGTGGGCGGCGTCGCTGCCAGGGGATGAGGCGGTGTGGTGCGTCGGCGACGGGACCCTCCTGCACCGCGACGGCCTTGCCGAGGCGCTGGGGGCCCGCGGCCGGTTCGGGTCGTCTCCGGCGATGACGATCGCAGCGGCGGTGGCCGCGTTGGGCGTGCGGCGCCTCGCCTCGGGGGACGCGACCCCGGTTGCCGAACTCGTGCCGCGCTACCTCCGGCGCGCGGCGGCGGAGGTCAATCTGGAGCGAGGGCTCGTCGGGTCCCGGCGGCGGCTCGCGTTGGGGTGGGATCCGGGTCATGACCGATCGTGAGATCGGCGGGGTGTCGGCGTCCGCTCGCGCTCCGCACCGCGCTGCCATGATCGCGCGGATCAGGACGATGACGGAAGCCGATCTGGGTGACGTGTTGGCGATCGAACGGGCGTCGTTTTCAAGCCCCTGGACCGAGGCCATGTTCCTGGCCGAGCTGCGGGAGAATCCCTTTGCGCGGTTCCTGGTGGCGACGCTCGACGACGCGATCATCGGCTACGTCGGGGGATGGGTGATCGTGGACGAGCTCCATCTATTGACGCTGGCGGTCCTCCCCGAATACCGCCGTCTGGGGGTGGCGCGCCGGTTGCTTGAACGCCTGTTCGAGAGCGGCGACGGCCGCATCGCGAAGGCCGGCCTCGAAGTGCGACGGTCGAACCGCGCCGCCATCGCCGTGTACGAACGGTTCGGTTTTCGGTCCGTGGGCGTGCGGCGGGGGTACTACGCGGATCCCCCCGAGGACGCGATTGTCATGGAGTGGGCGAGCGCACCGATGCCGCGGGCCGGGCGGCCCGATTAACGCGGAAGGAGGCTCCGATGCTGAACGAAGACAAGGAGTGGCTCGATCACGTTCGCAAGGGGAACCGAGAGTTTGTCGAGTTGGAGCAGCATCACCGGCGACTGGAACGCGAATTGAACACCCTGTTGAAGCGCCGGATCCTGCCGGCGGACGACGAAGTGCGCAAGAAAACCCTACAAAAGGAAAAGCTCGCCGCGAAGGACCGGATGAACGAAATCCTGCGCCAGTCCAAACTCGCCGAGACGACCCACTAGGGACCGGAGGCGTCGAGGGCAATGTTCGGCATCGGATTTCCCGAACTGGTCGTGATCCTGCTCCTGGCCCTGATCGTGCTGGGTCCCAAGCGGCTTCCCGACCTCGCGCGATCCCTGGGGCGCGGGTTCGCCGCGCTGAAGCAGGCGGCCGACGAGGCGCAGGGCCAGCTCCGGGAGGAATTGCGGGTGGAGGAGGGGGGCGCCGAGCGCCCCCCCGCCTCTCCGGCCGAGCCACCGCCGTCGAGCACCACGCCCCATGATGTCTGAGCGCGACGACGTCGGCGGCCGCATGCCGCTGTTGGATCACCTCGTGGAGTTGCGGCGCCGCCTGATGGTCTCCGCGGTCGGGGTGGTTGCGGCGGCGGCGGGCGCCTTCTCGTTCTCCGACGCGATCCTCGCGTGGCTGGTCAAGCCGCTCGGGTCCGACCTGTACTTTCTATCGCCGACCGAGCCCTTTTGGGCGTCGCTGAAAATCTCGCTCGCCGTCGGTCTGCTGGCGGTCCTTCCCCTGGTCTTCTATCAGGTCTGGCGGTTCGTCTCGCCGGGGCTCTACCGCGCCGAGCGTCGCTACGGAGCGGCGTTCCTCATCGCGTCGTACCTGTTGTTCCTCCTGGGGCTCGTGTTCTGCGGTCTGGTCGCGCTGCCCTTCGCCCTGACCTTCCTGATCGGCTTCGGGGTCGAGCGCGGGCTGAAGCCCATGCTCTCCGCCGGGATGTACGTCGATTTCACGATCAAGTTCTACCTCGCGTTCGGCCTGATCTTCGAGGTTCCGCTTGCGGTGACGCTCGCCGGTCGGATGGGCTTGGTCACACCCGCCTTCCTGGCGAAAAACCGACGTTACGCGCTGCTCGTCAACGCCATCATTGCGGCCATCCTCACGCCCACCTCCGACATCTTCAACCTGGCCGTCATGCTCGTGCCGTTGACGGTGCTGTACGAGATCGGCATCCTCGGCGCGAGGCTGTTCGGGCGGCGACGGTCCGCCGCAACCGCCCCCGCCGGAGTCTAGCGTGCCCGAGCTGCCGGAGGTGGAATCGATCGTCCGGCGCCTGAGACCCGTGTTGGTGGGGCGGACGATCGAGACCCTCGATCTGGTGCGGCGGGATATTGTGACTGGGGATGTTGGCGTCGAGGCGCTGCCGAAGCGCGCGATCGTGCAGGTGCGCCGACACGGCAAGTCGATCCTCGTCGCGCTGGATCCCCCGCTCTGGCTCGTCATCCGCCTCGGGATGACGGGGCAGTGCCTGGTCGCGCCACGCGGCGCGCCGCGGCCCGCCCACACTCACGCCGTGCTCACCCTCTCGGGCGAGCCGTGGGAGCTGCAGTACCGCGACCCGCGCCGCTTCGGAGGCTGGCGTCTGGCGCGCTCGCTGAACGAGCTGACCGTGGCGCCAGACGCCCTCGCGCTGCGGCGGGCCACCTGGCGGGCGATCATCTCGGCCCGGCGTGGACAGCTCCGGGCGCTCCTGATGAACCAGAAGATCCTCGCCGGGCTGGGGAACATCTATACGAACGAGGCACTTTTCGCCGCGCGCTTGCACCCACGCCGGGAGGCCTCGCGGCTGAGCGAGGCGCAACGCGAGGCCCTGTACCGCGCGATCAAGACGACGCTCCGGCGGGGGATTCGATGGGGCGGGTCGACGATCCGCGACTACCGCATGCCGGACGGGGCGGCTGGGCGGTTTCAAGAGCGGTTTCGCGTGTACGGACGCGCGGGTCGTCCGTGCAAGCGGCGCTGCGGCGCCCGGATCGAAAAGCTGCCGGCCGCAAAAGACGCTCAGCCCGCCTTCTTCTGCCCGCGCTGCCAGCCGTCGGGCTAGGCGATTACAGCACGTCCAGCGGCTCTTCCGCCACCGCACCGTCGACGATTCGATACGCGCGCACCTGCGGTTGGTCGAGCTGCTGGAGCGAAATGAGGAGATAGCATGGCTCGGGATCGTAGGCGAGGCGGATGTCGCTCTGCGACGGACGGGCCGGGCTTTCGGGGTGCGAATGGTAGATGGCCAGGAGACTCAAGCCGTTGTGGCGCATGTTCTTGAACGCGTAGAACTGCTCCTTGGGCGCCATCTCGTAAAACACCTTCGGGGTTTCGTGCACGTTCTGAATGCGGTACAGGTGCGTCGGGCGACCGTCGACGCCCGCCAGCAGGCCGCAACACTCCTCGGGATACGTCTCACCGGCGTGGGCGACCATCGCCTCGACGAGGGGTTTGGGCATCTTCACCGGGACGTGCCGGCTGCGGAGGGCAGGGTGCAGGACTGCTCGTAGTCGAGCAGTGTCGTGATCGTGGGCGTCGGCCCGCACAGGGCGCAGTTCGGGTTCTTCCGTGTCTTGAGCGTCCGGAATGTCATGTCCAGCGCGTCGTACATGACCAGCCCGTTCGCCAACGAGTCGCCCACGCCCAGAATTTCCTTGAGCGTTTCGGCGGCTTGGAGGATGCCGATCGTCCCGGCGAGCACGCCCAGGACGCCCGCTTCCTGGCAGGAAGGGACGAGGCCCGGCGGCGGGGGCTCCGGGTACAGGCAGCGGTAGCAGGGGTAGCCCTGGTGCGCCTTGATCACGACGACCTGGCCCTCGAACCGAAAGATGCTGCCCGAGACCAGCGTCTTTTTGAGGAAAAAGCACGCGTCGTTGACCAGGAAGCGCGTCGGGAAATTGTCCGAGCCGTCCAGCACGATGTCGTACTCGCGGATCAGGTCCATGATGTTGGCGGAGGAAATGCGGTCTTGATGGATGTTGATCCGAATCTCGGGGTTCAGGGCGGAGAGCGTTTGCCGCGCCGATTCCACCTTGGGCATCCCGACGCGGTCGGTCGTGTGCAGGATCTGGCGCTGGAGGTTGGAGAGATCGACGGTGTCGGCGTCGATGAGGCCCAGCGTACCGACGCCCGCCGCCGCGAGGTAGAGCGCCGAGGGCGACCCCAACCCCCCCGCGCCCACCAGGAAGACCCTGGCATCCGCGATCTTCTTCTGACCCTTGCCCCCGACCTCCTTCAAGATCAGGTGCCGGCTGTAGCGTTCGATCTGTGCGTCGGTCAGAGCCATGGGTTCCCCGTTACTCGATGATGTTGCGTTCGATCAGATCGACCTTCACGCCCTTGCGCTTCAACCCCGCGATGGCGCGGTCGATCTCGCCCACGTCGCCCACGAGCTCCACGTCCATCCAGCCGGTCTTTTCGGTCACGTCCGCGCGCCGGATGTTCGTCACGACCTTGTACTCGTGCCCGATTTGGTAAATGATCGATTCCTTGATCCGCTCTTCCGGGAACGTGATGTGGACTTTAAGGCTCGCCATGCCGTGCCGCCGGGATTACCGGCGCCCTCCGGCGATCGCGGGCACGATCGACACGTGATCGCCATCCTTGAGGGGGGTGTCCTGGTGCGTCAGAAAACGGATGTCTTCTTCGTTGACGTAGATGTTCACGAACCGCCGGACCGCTCCGGTCTCGTCGCAGACCCGCTCCTTGATCCCAGGGTACGACGCCTCCAGGGCGTTGATCAGCCCGCCGATGGTCTCCGCCTTGGCCTCGACTTCCCCCTGTCCGCCGGTCAACTTGCGCAGCGGCGAGGGAATCCGCACGATCACCGGCATCTCACGTCTCCTTGAGCCTGAACCGTCGTTGAAACTTGTCCAAGCTGGGCTCGATGTACACCGCCTCGCCCAGCGTGCCCGCCACCGCCTCCTGCGTCTTGAGCCCGTGGCCGGTGATGTACGCGACCGTCAGGTCCCGCCGGGCGATCGCGCCCTGCGCGACCAGCTTTTTCAGGACCGCGATGGTCACGCCGCCGGCGGTCTCGGCGAAGACCCCCTCGGTCTGCGCGAGGAGGTGGATCCCCGCGACGATCTCGTCGTCGGTCACCATCTCGATGACGCCGCCGGTCTCGCGCGCCGTTTTGAGGGCGTAGAAGCCGTCGGCGGGATTGCCGATCGCGAGCGACTTGGCCAGCGTCTTGGGTTTCACTGGCTTGATGAAATCCCGCCCTTCCGCGAATGCCGTGGCGACCGGGGAGCAGCCCGCGGCCTGCGCCCCGTTGACCTTGGTCTTGACGCCGGTGATCAGCCCCACGCGCTCGAACTCTTTGAGCCCCTTCCAGATCTTGGTGAGCAGCGAGCCCGACGCGATCGGCACCACGACCTGGTCCGGCGCGCGCCAGCCGAGTTGCTCGGCGGTCTCGTAGGCGAGTGTCTTGGAGCCCTCGGCGTAATACGGGCGGATGTTGATGTTGACGAAGGCCCAGCGGTATTCGCCGGAGATCTCGCTGCACAGCCGGTTGACGTCGTCGTACGTGCCCTCGACCGCCACCACCGTGGGGTGGTAGATCAGATTGCCGAGGACTTTCGCCGACTCGAGATCCGACGGGATGAACACGAAGCATTTGAACCCGGCCTGCGCCGCATGGGCCGCGACCGAGTTGGCGAGGTTCCCGGTGGAGGCGCACGCGACCGTGTCGAAGCCGAATTCCTTCGCGCGGGTGAGCGCGACGGCGACGACGCGGTCCTTGAAGGACAGCGTCGGGTGGTTCACCGTGTCGTTCTTGAGGTACAAGGCGTCGAGGCCGAGGACCTGGCCTAGGCGGGTGGCCCGGATCATCGGCGTGAAGCCCCCGTGGAGGCCAACCGTCGCCTCCTTCTCCACCGGCAGCAGGTCGATGTACCGCCACAGACTCTTCGGCCCGGCGACGATCCGGTCGCGCGAGATCGTGGCCGCGATGGCCTCGTAGTCGTAGTCGACTTCGAGCGGCCCGAAGCAGAATTCGCAGACGTGCAGGGGTTCGGCCGGGTAGGCCTTCCCGCACTCGCGGCATTTCAGCCCCTTCATCTTGCCCATGGTCGTCGCCGGGCGGTTCGCCTACGCCGTCCGGCACACCTCCTGTTCGTATTCGATGAGCCGCGTGATCGTCGGACGGTCGCTGCAGACCGGACAGTTCGGGTTGCGCCGCAAGGGGACATCCCGGAAGCGCGTGGTGAGCGCGTCGTAGGTCAACAGGCGATCGGCGAGCGGACGACCCACGCCCAGGACGAGCTTGAGGGCTTCGGTGGCCTGGATGCTGCCGATGATGCCGGCCAGCGCCCCCAGCACGCCGGCTTCCTGACAGGAGGGGACCAGCCCCGCCGGCGGCGGCGCCTTGAACAGGCAGCGGTAGCAGGCCGAGGTTCCGGGCAGGATGGTCATGACCTGGCCCGTGAAACGGAGGATCCCGCCGTGGATGAGCGGCTTGCGCGCCAGAATGGCCGTGTCGTTGATGAGGAACTTGGTCGGAAAATTGTCGGTGCCGTCGATGATCAGGTCGAAGTCCTTCACCACGTCCAGGGCGTTGGCCGCGGTCAGCCGGTCGTGAAAGGCGACCACGCGCACGTCGGGGTTGAGCGCGATGATCTTCTCCCGCGCGGAGTCGATCTTCGGCCGCGCGACGTCGGCCGTGTGGTGGATCACCTGGCGCTGGAGGTTGGACAGGTCCACCACGTCGCCGTCGATGAGTCCGATCGTGCCCACGCCGGCCGCGGCCAGATAGAGCGCCGCGGGCGAACCCAGGCCGCCCGCTCCCACGATGAAGATCTTGGCATTGGCGATCTTCTTCTGCCCCTTGCCCCCCACCTCGGGGAGCAGGATGTGCCGGCTGTATCGCTTGATCTGGTCGTCGTTCATGGCCATACGGAACTGCTCCTCAACCTACGATTCCAAGCCTCAGTGCGGGAAACCGCACCTTCGTTCGGTCCAGCAAGCTCGGTTACGCGGTCCCGAAATATTTCTCGATGCTGAAATACCGCTCGCCCCTGTCGGGTAAGACCGTGATCACGCGCTTTCCCTTCCCGAGGCGGCGGGCGATCTGCCGGGCGGCGAACACGTTGGCTCCCGAGGAAATGCCGACCAGCAGGCCCTCCCGCTCGGCTAGGGCCTTTTTGGTTCGAAACGCCTCGTCGTCGGTGACGGTCATGATCTCGTCGAGGATCGACCGGTTCAGGACCTTGGGGACAAAACCCGCCCCGATGCCCTGAATCTTGTGCGGGCCGGCTGGTTTCCCCGACAGCACGGCGGACGCGGCCGGTTCCACGGCGACGATGTGCACCGCCGGATTGTGCGCCTTGAGCACCTCCCCCACCCCGGTGATCGTCCCGCCGGTCCCCACCCCGGCGACGAATGCGTCGACCCGGCCGCCGGCGGCATCGAGAATCTCGGGCGCCGTGGTGCGCCGGTGCATCTCGGGGTTGGCCGGGTTGGCAAACTGATCCGGCATGAACGACCCCGGATGCTGCTCCACCAGCCTGCGCGCCTCCGCGATCGCGCCGGCCATGCCCAGCGGCGCTGGGGTGAGGATGACCTCCGCCCCGTACGCCTTGAGCAGGTCGATCCGCTCCCGCGTCATGCTCTCCGGCATGAGGAGGATCAACCGGTACCCGCGGACCGCGGCGATCAGCGACAGCCCGATCCCCGTGTTGCCGCTCGTCGGTTCGATCACCGTCGCGCCGGGCGACAGCCGGCCGTCGCGCTCGGCGGCCTGGATCATGTTCAGGCAGATGCGGTCCTTAACGCTTCCGCCCGGATTCGCCGCTTCCACTTTCGCGTAGACCTCGGCGTCGCCGTCATCGCCCCCATGGATCCGGACGAGGGGCGTGTTCCCAATGAGCGCCGTGACGTCGGGGGCCGCCCTCACCCGCCTCCACCCATATAATAGAGGAACTCGATCGAGTCGCCCTCGCGGAGGGGGGTGCGGCCGAAGTCTTCCTTGTCGAGAATCTTCAGGTTGTGCTCGACGGACACCATCCGGGGCTCGATGTTGCGGGCGGTCAACAACTCGAGCACGGTAGCCTGGCTGACGTCTTCGAGCTTGCCGTTGAGTTTTACCTTCATGCCGATCCTCGCAGCTTGCTGCCGGGAGCTTCAACACACTGCCTGTCTGTGCCGTGAACAGCCTTCATTTGTAGCAAATCGGGGAAAAGCCTGTCAAGACGGTTGCTTCGTCTGGTGGGCGTGTATGGGAGGGACTGGTTTTAAACCCGCCCCTACTTGACTTGTGGGGGGAAAGAGTTTATGGTGCCCACGAAATGGGGCTGGGTGGGATGAAATAGGGGACAGGGCGCGGTGTTTTTAGGTCGGTATCGCCATACGATCGACACGAAAGGGCGGCTGAGTATCCCTGGAAAGTATCGGGATGTTCTGGCCCAACGCTACGGCGACGTCCTCGTGGTGACGAAGGATTCCGACCGGTGCCTCGTCATCCACCCGATGGAGGAGTGGAAACGGTTGGCGGAAAAGATCAAGGCCATCCCCGGCACCCTGCAGGCGGTGAAAGACTACAAGCGCTTCGTGCACGGCGAGGCGGTCGATTGCACGCTCGATCGGCAGGGACGCATCCTGATCCCGCCCGAACTGCGCGAGTTTGCCGGGCTCGGTCGCGACGTCGTGTTGGTGGGGGTGAACGATCACATCGAAGTCTGGTCGCTTGAACGATGGCGGACCAAATCCGAACAGATGGCGCGCGAGCTCGATCACATCACCAGCGTGATCGCGGGCTACGGCGTGTGACCGGTGAGGGCGGCCGTGTCGGCGCCGAAAGCGTGGACCGCGCGCATCGGCCGGTCCTGCTCCAGGAGGCGGTGCACTGGCTGGGCTGCGCGCCCGGCAAGCGGATCGCCGACGTGACGGTGGGGCTCGGCGGCCACGCCGAGGCGATCATGGCGGCGTGCGCGCCCGACGGCGTGCTGGTGGGGCTCGATCGGGACGACGAGGCGCTGGCGGTGGCGCGGGCGCGGCTCGACCCGGCGCGGGCGCGGTTGCACCGGACCGACGCGCGCGATCTGCCGGAGGTGTTGGCGCGTGAGTGTCTGCCGAACGTGGACGGGGTGCTGTTCGATCTCGGCGTGTCCTCGCTGCAGATCGACACCCCGGCGCGCGGGTTCTCGTTTCAGGTCGATGGGCCGTTGGACATGCGGATGGATCGCCGGCAGGAGACGACCGCGGCGCGGCTGCTCAACGAGTGCTCCGAGGACGAATTGACCGAGATGTTCCGCGTCTACGGCGAGGAACGGTGGGCCGCCCGGATCGCGAAGGCGGTGGTCCGCGCCCGGTCGGCGCGCCCCCTCACACGGACCCGGGAGTTGGTCGACGTGATCCGGGCAGCGATTCCGGCGCCCGCCCGCGCGTCCCATCCCCACCCCGCGACCCGGACCTTCCAGGCGCTGCGGATCGCGGTCAACCGCGAACTCGACGACCTGGCGCCCGCGCTCGAGGCCGCGCTGTCCTGCCTCTCGCGGGGGGGACGGCTCGTGGTGATTGCGTTCCACTCGCTGGAGGATCGGATCGTCAAGCGCACGATGCGCGGCTGGGAGGGGGCGTGCGCGTGTCCTCCGGGCCTGCCGGTCTGCCGATGCGGGCGCCGGCAGATCGCCCGTGTGCTGACGCCGCGACCCGTCACGCCGAGCCCGGCGGAGGTTGCCGAGAATCCGCGGGCCCGCAGCGCGAAGATGCGCGTGGCCGAACGGCTGGCGGATGCCGCCTAGGAGCCTGTCCATGAAGGGTCATCTGCGGCGTTGTCGCTTCGGAATCCCTCCTCACGTACGACCCAGTACGCTCCGGGGGGATTCCTCGCTCCGCCTTGCATCTGACGCATTCCTGAACAGGCTCCAACACTCGACTACGCGGATACCCAGGGAGGGGCGGGAGCGATGGTGAAGAGGTTCTCAGATACTGCGGGCGGCTGGCCGGCGTGGTACCGGCGGCTGGGCGGGCTGTGGGGGCTCGGCTCGGCGATCGTCGCGGTCAGCCTCGTCGTGCTGTGGCACCACAGCAGTCTGTTCCAGCTCGGCTACGAAACCGAGCGGCTCGAAGCGGACAAGAGCCGCCTCGAACGTCTCCAGCGCCAGTTGCTGATCGAACGCGAGAGCCTGGCCTCGCTCGACCGCGTCGAGCGGCTGGCGGCCGATCTCGGCCTCGTCCACCCGGCGCCGCGCGACGTCGTGCTGGTCCGGGTCGATCCCCCGACGGTCGAACGCGATCAACCCTTTGCCCTGGCGCTTGGTCGGCGCGTGCTGCCCGCGGAGGCGCATGCCGCGCCCTGATGACGGCGAACAGCGGGGTCGCCGTCGCGCCCTGGTGGTGCTGGGCGTCCTCGCGATTGCGTACGCCGCGTTGGGGGCGCGGATCGTCCATCTCCAGGTCGTCCAGGGGCCGGAGCTGGCGCAGCGCGCCGAGCGTCAACACAAGCAGTCGATTGCGGTCGAGGCGGAGCGTGGCACGATTTACGATCGGCGCGGGCACGTGCTGGCGACCGATTTGACCGTGCCGTCGCTGTACGCCGTGCCACCGCTGATCGGCAACCCCGCGTCCGTCGCGCGGGAACTGGCGGCGGTGCTGGGTGTCGATCCCGCGCCGCTGGCCAAGCGGTTGACCGAACCCCGGGCGTTCGTCTGGGTGTCGCGGCGGATCGATCCCGCGGTGGCGAAGGCGGTCGAGGATCTCGGCGCCGACGGCGTGCGACTCATGCCGGAGCGGCGTCGCGTGTATCCGAAGAAGACGCTCCTGGGCCAGGTGCTGGGCTTCGCGGGTGCGGATCACATCGGGCTCGAGGGCATCGAGCGGGTGTACGACCGTGTGCTCCGCGGCGAGAAGGGCTGGCTCATCTACGAACGGGATGGCATGGGGCAGCGACTGTTCCCGAAGGATCTGCGCTACGTGCCGCCCTCACGCGGCCGCGACCTCGTGCTGACGATCGATGAGGTGGTCCAGTACATCAGCGAGCGCGAGTTGGACGCGGCGCTGGCCGAGACCGGCGCCGACGGCGGCACGATCCTGGTCATGAACCCGGCCGACGGCGGGTTGCTGGCGATGGCCGTTCGGCCGGCTTTCAACCCCAATGACGTCGACCCGCGCCGACCAGGGCTCTGGCGCAACCGCGCGGTCACCGACCTCTTCGAACCCGGCTCCACGTTCAAGGTTGTCGCGGCGGCCGCGGCGTTGGAGGCGGGCGTGGTGCGCCCCGGAGACCTCATCGACTGCGAGCGGGGCCGATGGGCGATCGCCGGAGGCGCCCTCCACGACCACGAGCCGCTGGGCCGCATTTCGTTTTCGGAGGTCATCGCGAAATCCAGCAACATCGGCATCGCCAAGGTGGCCGAGCGTCTCGGTCCGGAGCGGCTGGTCCGGGCGATCGCCGCGTTCGGCTTTGGGCGCAAGACCGGGATCGACCTGGGCGGCGAGGTGTCCTGGCGCATCAAGCCGGCCGCCCGGTGGTCGAGCCGGTCGTTGGTGACGATGGCCATCGGCCAGGAAGTCGCGGTCACGCCGATCCAGCTCGTGACGGCGTATGCGGCGATCGCGAACGGCGGGCGCCTGGTGAAGCCCCACGTGGTGGCCGAGGTACGGGACGGCAAGGGGATGCCTCTTCCGGTTCGGCGCGACGACGGGGCGGAGACGCGCGTCATGTCCGAGCGGACCGCAACGGTCTTGACCGGGTTGCTCGAAGGGGTCGTCTCGCCGGGCGGCACCGGGGCGCTCGCGGCCCTCGACGGCGTGTCCGTGGCGGGGAAGACCGGGACGGCGCAGCAAATCGATCCCGGGACGGGCCGGTACGTGGCGGACCGCGTGGTCAGCTCGTTCGTGGGGTTTGCGCCGTCGCGACGGCCCGCGGTGGTGATTCTGGTGGTGATCAACAACCCCGACGGCCGGGGGTGGGGCAGCACCGTGGCGGCGCCGGTGTTCCGGCGCGTGGCCGAGGCGACGCTCCGCCACCTCGATGCGCCCGACGAGGCGCCGCCGGGGGCGGCGCCGACGCTGCTGGCGAGGCGATGAGAGACCGGATGCGTCTGCGCGAGCTGATGGCGGGGTGGGACGGCCTGACGATTCTCGGGGCTCAAGACCCCGAGATCACGCGCGTCACGTCCGACTCGCGGCGGGTTGTCCCCGGCGCGCTGTTCGTGGCGGTGCGCGGCATGTACGCGGACGGTCATCGATTTCTGCACGACGCGGCGGCCCGCGGCGCGGTCGCGGTCGCGGGTGACGACCGGGAGGCGCTGGCGCGGTGGGGGGGGTCGCCGGAACTGGTGCGCGTCGTCGTGCCGGACACCCGGCCGTGGCTGGGACGGATCGCGGCGCGGTGGTCCGGCGATCCCTCGCACCGGCTCGGCCTGATTGGGGTGACGGGCACGAACGGGAAGACGACGACCACGCATCTGATCCGCGCAATCTTCGACGCCGCGGGGAGGCGAACCGGCCTGCTGGGCACGGTGCGGTACGCGATTGGCGACGAGGTCCGGGCGGCGAGCCATACCACCCCGGATGCCGAGAGCCTTCAGGCGCTGCTGACCGAGATGGTCGACCGCGGCGTAACTGATGTGGTGATGGAGGTCTCATCCCACGCCCTGGCGCAGGACCGGACGGCGGGGTGCGCCTTCGACGTGGGCGTCTTCACCAACCTGACGCAGGATCATCTCGATTTTCACGGCACGATGGAGGCGTACGCGGCGGCGAAGCGGCGGCTCTTCGAACACCTCGGCGAGCCCAACCCGAAGTCGCGGCCGATCAGGGCCGTCATCAACCGGGACGACCCGTGGTGGGAGACAATGGCGCGGGCCTCGCGCGCGCCGGTGTGGACGTACGGCCTCACCGCCGAGGCCGACGTGCACCCCGAATCGGTGGAGTCGAGCGTGTCGGGCATCCGGTGCTGGGTTGTGACGCCGCGCGGGCGCGTCGACCTGACGTCGCCCCTCGTCGGGTCGTATAATCTGTCCAACCTCCTCGCGGCCGTCGCGGTGGGCGTGAGTCAGGACCTGTCGATCGATGCCGTCCGCGAGGGCGTTGCCCGGATGGACCGCGTGCCGGGACGGTTCGAGAAGGTGGAGGCGGGCCAGGACTTCACGGTGGTGGTGGACTACGCCCACACCGAGGACGCCCTGCGGCGCGTGCTGACGGTGGCGCGCGAGCTGTGCCGCGGCCGACTGATCGCGGTGTTCGGCTGCGGCGGTGACCGCGATCCGGGAAAACGGGCGCCGATGGGGCGGGCGGCGGCGAGCCTGAGCGATCTCGTCATCCTGACGTCCGACAATCCGCGCAGCGAGGATCCGCTCGCGATCATCGCGGCGATCGAAGGCGGCGTCCGCGACGGTCTGGCCGCCCGATCGCCGGCCCGGCCGTCGGCGTTTTCCAGCCAACCGTATTTAACGCTGCCCGACCGCCGCGAGGCGATCGAGCGCGCCGTGCAGACGGCGGAGCGCGGCGATCTGATCGTGCTCGCCGGCAAAGGCCACGAGGATTATCAAATTGTGGGGACAGCGCGCGTGCCGTTCGACGACCGCCTGGTGGCGGAGGAGGCGATCGCGCGGCGGGTGGCCCTTCGGGTCCGCTCCGCATGAGGGTGGCCATCGGGGGACGCGAGATGTTCCGGGCCGATGAACTGGTGAATGTGATCGGGGGTCGGCTCGTCGCGGGACGAGCCGACCGCACGATCGACGCGATCTCGACCGACACCCGGCGCCTGTCGCCCGGGGCGCTGTTCTGGGCCCTCCGGGGCGAGCGGTTTGACGGGGCGGCGTTCGTCGAGGAGGCGCTGGCCAGGGGCGCGTGCGGAGCGGTCGTACCGGCGGACGCGGTGCCGGACGCGCGCGTCTGGCAGGGGCGCGATGTCGTCGTGATTGCGGCCGGGGATCCGTTGCGCGCCCTCCAGGAGGCCGCGGCGGCGCACCGCGCCCGGTTCGAGCGTCCCGTGGTGGGGGTGACCGGGAGCAACGGCAAGACCACGACGAAGGAGATGACGGCGGCGATTCTGGCGCAGCGGGGCCCGGTGCTGAAGACCGAGGGCAACCTGAACAATCATATCGGCGTCCCCCTCACGTTGTTCCGGCTCGGGGCCGCGCACCGCGCGGCCGTCGTGGAGCTGGGGATCAATCACCCCGGCGAGATGACGCGGCTGTGCGAGATCGCGCGGCCGACCGTGGGCGTCATCACCAACGTCGGTCACGCGCACTTGGAGGGGTTCGGCGGCCTTGACGGCGTGGCGCGGGCCAAGGGCGAATTGTTCGAGGCGTTGGGCGCCGACGGCGTCGCGGTGGTGAACCTGGACGATCCCCGAATCGCCGCGCTCGGCGCGGGGCTGGCGTGCCGGGCGCTGACCTTCGGCCTGACGGCGGGGGACGTGAGGGGGCGCATCGTGGACGAGGGGACGCGGTCGGGGACGCGGATCGAGATCCGTCACGACGGCGCGCGCGCGGAGTGCGTCGTCCCGGTGGTCGGCCGGCACAACGCGGCCAACGCGCTGGCCGCGGCCGCCGTGGCCGTCGCGCTCGGGACGGATCTGGAGAGCGTGGCGAAGGGCCTGGAGCGGTTTCGGCCGGCGGCGATGCGGAGCGAACTCGTCACCGCCCCGTCCGGCGTGGTCATCTTCAACGACGCGTACAACGCCAATCCCTCCTCGATGGAGCGCGCGCTCGAGACGGCGGGCCGGCTGCGGGGCGCGGGCCGCGTGTACGCGGTCCTGGGCGACATGCTCGAATTGGGATCCGGCACCGAGTCGCTCCACCGCGAGGTCGGGCGCGCGGCGGCGCGGGCCGGCCTCGACGGTCTGGTGGCGGTCGGTCCGGCGGCGCGGTGGATCGCGGAGGAAGCCCGTCGCGCGGGCATGGCGGCGCGGGCGGTCGTCTCGGTCGACGCGACCGCCGACGCCGTGGCGGTGATCGCCGGCTGGTGCCGGGCCGGGGACGTGGTGTTGATCAAGGGGTCGCGACGGATGGCGCTGGAGCGCGTGGCGACGGGCTTGGGGGTCGGGCCGCGGCCCGACCACACCTGAATGCGCATCGGCCGCATTCCCCGCCACTTGGGGCGGGGTTAGGCCGAACAGGATCGTGGTTTTGTTCATCTCGCATCGAAGATTCCCCGCAGCTTGCTGCGGGAGGCTTCAACGGGAGGGCGATGCTCTATAACCTGCTGTACCCGCTGCACACGGACTACGCGTTCCTCAACGTCTTTCGGTACATCACGTTCCGGACGATCTACGCCGTGCTCACCGCGCTGGTGATTAGCTTCCTGCTCGGTCCGGTGATCATCCGGTGGCTGCAGCGCCTGCACATCGGGCAACAGATCCGCGAGGAGGGCCCGAAGTCGCACCAGGCGAAATCGGGGACGCCCACGATGGGCGGCTTGATGATCCTGATCGCGGTCTTGCTCTCCACGCTCCTGTGGGCGGACCTGACCAACCGCTACGTGTGGCTGGTCCTGCTCGCCGCGGTGGGGTTCGGCCTGATCGGCTTCTGGGACGACTATCTCAAGGTCGTCAAACGCCATTCGCGCGGGCTGATGGCGCGCTACAAATTCGGCTTGCAGATGGCGGTCGCGGCGGTGATCGGCTGGGCGCTCGCGTCGGCGCCGGGGTTTTCGACGCAGGTCGCGGTGCCGTTCCTGAAGGCCGTGCATCTCCATCTGGGATGGTTCTATCCCCTGTTCGTGCTGCTCATCGTGGTGGGCGCGTCGAACGCGGTCAATCTTACCGACGGCCTCGACGGGTTGGCCATCGGGCCCATCATCGTGGCGGCGACCGCGTACATGATCGTGGCCTACGCGGCGGGCCACCGCAAGATCGCCGACTACCTCCTCATCACGTACGTCGAGGGCTCCGGCGAGCTGGCGGTCTTCTGCGGCGCCATGATCGGCGCGAGCCTGGGGTTCCTCTGGTTCAACTCCTATCCCGCATCGGTGTTCATGGGGGACGTCGGGTCCCTGCCGCTCGGTGGGGCGCTCGGCGTGGTCGCGGTCATCTCCAAGCACGAGTTGCTCCTGCTCCTGGTGGGGGGGCTCTTCGTGATCGAGGCGCTCTCGGTCATCTTCCAGGTGGCGTCGTTCAAGTCGCGGGGCAAACGGGTGTTCCTGATGGCGCCGATCCACCACCACTTCGAGCTCAAGGGCTGGGAGGAGCCGAAGGTCGTGGTGCGCTTCTGGATCATCGCGATCATCCTGGCGCTGTTGAGTCTGAGCACGCTGAAGCTGCGGTAGTGACGATGGATCTCAAAGGGAAACGGGTGACGGTGGTCGGGTTGGCGCGGAGCGGAGCCGCCGCCGCCGAGCTGCTGATCCGGGAGCAGGCTGTGGTGGCCGTCACCGATCGCAAGTCGGCGGCCGAGCTGGGCGAGTGGACGGCGCGGTTCGCGCCGGGGGCGGTCCGCTGGTTTCTGGGCGGGCATCCCGACGAGGCGTTTCGCGGCGCAGACCTCATCGTGCTCAGCCCCGGCGTTCCCTCCGCGATCGAGCCGCTGCGTGCGGTGCGATCGCGCGGGGTGCCGGTGTGGAGCGAGATCGAGCTCGCGGCCCGCCGGCTCGCGGCGCCGATCACGGCGATCACCGGCAGCAACGGCAAGAGCACGACCACCGCGCTGACGGGGGCGATCCTTCGCGCGGCGGGCCGCCGGACGTTCGTGGGGGGGAATCTCGGCGTGCCGCTCTCGGACGCGACGGCACCCGGGGCGGTGTGGGACGAGGCGGTCGTCGAGGTGTCGAGCTTTCAATTGGAGACCGTGGAGACCTTTCGGCCGGCCATCGCGGCGCTGCTCAACGTGACACCCGACCACCTGGACCGCTATCCCGATCCGGCCTTGTACGCGGCCGCGAAGTTCCGGCTCTTCGAGCGTCAGCGCCAGGAGGACGCGGCCGTGCTCAATGCGGATGACCCGGCGTGCCGGGATGCGGCGCGTCTCGGCGGAATCGCCGCGCGGCGCGTGTGGTTCTCTCGGCGCGCGCCACAGCCCGGCGACGCGGTGTGGGTCGACGGCGGCGCGATCGTCTATCGCCTGGCCGGTCGGCGCGGCGACATCTGCCCGGTGGAGCGGCTCCGCATCGCGGGCGTCCACAATCTGGAGAACGCCCTCGCGGCGTCTGCGATGGCCTTGCTGCGGGGGGTGGAGCCGGCCGTCATCGCGCGGGCGCTCGGCGAATTCGAGGGGCTCGAACACCGACTGGAGTTTGTCCGCGAGGTCCATGGCGTGACGTATATCAACGATTCCAAGGGGACGAACGTCGGGGCCGTGCAAAAGTCGCTCGAAGGGTTTTCGCGGCCGGTCATTTTGATCGCGGGCGGGGTGGCGAAGGGCGCCGACTTCACGGCGTTGCGGCCCGCGGTGGAACGGGGCGTCAAGCGCGCGGTGCTGATCGGGCAGGCGCGGCCGCAGATACGGAAGGCGCTGGAAGGCGCCACGACCGTTACCGAGGCGGACGACCTGCGCGAGGCGGTCCGACTGGCCGCGGAGAGCGCCGCGCCCGGCGACGTGGTCCTGCTCTCGCCGGCCTGCGCGAGCTTCGACCTCTTCAAGGATTTCGAGGACCGCGGTCGCCAGTTCAAAGCTCTGGTGAGGGCGATTCCGTGAAAGGATTGATCGCCCGAGCGTCGCGTGTGGGAAAGGCCGCGCCCCTCGGCGGCGGGAACTGGGCGCGTGGCGACGCCTGGCTGCTGATCGTGCCGGGCATCCTCTTGACCGCCGGATTGCTGATGATCTACAGCGCGAGCGCCGGGGTGGCTAAGGCGCGATACGGTGACGCCGCGTACTACTTCACGCATCAGGCGCGGTGGGCGCTCATCGGGCTCGTCGCGCTCGCGGCGGGGGCGTGTGTCGATTACCACCGCTGGCGCCGCCTGATCGTCCCGCTGACCCTGGGGGCGCTGGCCCTGCTCGCGATCGTGCTCGTCGCCGGGTGGGCGGTCAACGGCTCGCGCCGCTGGCTCCACGTCGCCGGGGTCTCGGTGCAGCCGTCGGAACCGGCGAGGCTGGTGCTGGTCCTGTACCTGGCCCACTACCTGGTCAAGCACGCCGATGCGGTCGCGTCGTTCCGCGGGCTCGCGCCGGCCCTCGCGGTCGTGGGGGCGGGGATCGGCTTGATCTGGATGGAACCCGATCTGGGCAACGCGGTCGTGCTCGGCCTGGTGGCGGGCGGCCTCTGCGTGCTCGGCGGCTGCCGCCTGGCCCACCTTGCCGGATTGGGCGCGTTGGCGGCCGGGCTCGTCGCGGCCGCTGTCCTGGGGACCGGGTACCAGCGCCGTCGCTGGACCGCGTTCCTGGACCCGTGGGCCGATCCCGGCAACACCGGCTTCCAGATGATCCAGTCGTTTCTGGCGCTCGGCGGTGGGGGGGCGATGGGGTCCGGGTTGGGCGAGGGCCGGCAGAAGCTGTTCTTCCTGCCGGAGCCGCATACCGATTTTATTTACGCGGTGATCGGCGAGGAACTGGGCCTGCGCGGCACGCTGCCGATCCTCGGCCTCTTCGCGGCGTTCCTCGTCCTCGGCTGGCGGGTGGCGCTCGCGACGGCCGATCCGTTTGGCCGCCTGGTCGCGTTCGGATTGGCCGGCACGATCGGCCTTGCCGCCGCGTTGAACATGGGCGTGGTCACGGGATTGCTTCCGACCAAGGGCCTGCCGCTGCCCTTCATCAGCTACGGCGGGTCGTCCCTGGTCGTCAACCTCTTCGCGGTGGGGATCCTGTTCAACATCTCGCGGCAGCGGGGCGTGCGGTGAGGATCCTCATCGCCGGCGGGGGAACCGGGGGGCACCTGTACCCCGGGATCGCCCTGGCGCACGAGTTCGCGCGCCTGCGGCCCGGCGTCGAGATCCTCTTCGTGGGCACCGCCCGCGGCCTGGAAGCCCGCGTGGTGCCGCGCGAGGGATTCGCGCTCGCCACCGTCCGGGTTCGGGGCATCGTGGGGCGGGGGATGGTCCGGGCGGTCGCGGCGTTGGCGCGGCTTCCCCTCGCGCTCGCCGAGGCGTGGACGATCGTCCGGCGGTTTCGACCGGACCTGGTTGTCGGGGTCGGAGGCTACGCCGCGGGACCCGCGGTGGTGGCCGGCCGGCTCCTGCGCCGGACCATCGTGCTCCTGGAACAGAACGTGGTGCCGGGCGTCACCAACCGGTGGCTCGCGCCGCTCGCCGATCTGATCGTGGCCTCGTTCGACGAATCGCGCGCCGCGTTGCGCGGACGGGTCGAGGTCCTGGGCAACCCCGTCCGGCGGTCGGTCGTGGAGCGCGGGCGCACGCCGCTGCCGAAGGACGCCGGCCTCCTCGTGTTCGGCGGGAGCCAAGGGGCGGCGACGATCAACCGCGCGATGGTCGGCGCGCTTCCGGAGCTCAAGGTCCTGCCGGGTCTCCACATCGTCCACCAGACCGGCGCGGCCGATCACGCGCGCACGCGGGAGGCGTACGCGGCCGCCGGTATCGCCGCGACGGTCGAGCCGTATCTGGACGACATGGGGTCGGCCTACGCGGCGGCGGCCCTGGTGGTCGCCCGGGCGGGGGCGACCAGCGTGGCGGAGATCACAGCCTGCGGACGCCCCGCGATCTTGATTCCCTATCCGCACGCCGCGCACGCCCACCAGGAGCGCAACGCGCGGGCCCTCGTCGCGGCGGGCGCCGCGGAGATGATCCTCGACCGCGACCTCGGCGGCGGGCGGTTGGGCGGCGCGGTCGTCGCCCTGCTCTCTGATCGCGCGCGGCTGGAGACGATGGCCGACGCCAGCCGGCGGGCGGGGCGCCCGGACGCGGGCGAACGAATCGCGGCGCGGTGCCTGGGATTGGCGGAGCGGTGAGGGGCGACCGTGTTTAAGAAGATTCAGCGGCTGCACTTCGTGGGCATCGGGGGGTCTGGGATGAGCGGGATCGCCGAGGTCCTGCTCACGCTCGGGTACCGGGTCAGCGGGTCAGACCTGGTCGCGTCCGAGGCGACGCGCCGCCTGGAATCGCTGGGGGGCACGATCTTCATCGGCCACCGCACGGCGCATGTCGAGGGCGCGCAGGTGGTCGTGATCTCCTCGGCGGTGGCCCCGTCCAACGTGGAGGTGGTTGCGGCGCGCGAGCGCATGATCCCGGTCATTCCGCGGGCGGAGATGCTGGCCGAGCTGATGCGCCTCAAGTATGGGATCGCCGTGGCGGGGGCGCACGGCAAGACGACCACCACCTCGATGATCGCGACGGTCCTCGCGCACGGCGGTCTCGATCCCACGGCGGTCATCGGCGGCAAGCTCAACCGCTTTGGCGGCCCTGCGAAGCTCGGGCAGGGGGAGTTCCTCGTCGCGGAGGCCGACGAAAGCGACGGGTCGTTCCTTAAACTTTCGCCGACGATCGCCGTCGTCACGAACATCGACCGCGAGCATCTGGATCATTATGGCGACCTCGACCGGATCAAGCAGGCGTTTCTGGACTTCATGAACAAGGTGCCGTTTTACGGGACCGTCATCCTGTGCCTGGATGAGCCCCACCTCCAGGCGTTGCTCCCCAGGATTGAAAAGCGGTCCCGCACGTACGGCCGCACGTCCCACGCCGACCTCACCGCGCGGGAGATCGCGTTCGGCCCCAAGGGGACGCGGTTCGCCGCGGTGTTGAACGGGACCGATCTCGGGCGGTTTTCCCTCTCGGCGCCCGGCGGGCACAACGTGTCGAACGCGATGGCGGCCATCCTGGTCGGGCTGGAGCTGGACCTGCCGGTCGAGGCAATCCGGGACGGACTCGCCCAGTTCTCGGGCGTGGAGCGCCGGTTCCAGATCCGCGGCGAGGCCGGCGGGGTGATCGTCGTGGACGATTACGGCCATCATCCGACCGAGATCCGGGCCACCCTCGCGGGCGCGAAGGAAGGCTGGGGGTGCCGGGTGGTGGTCGTGTTTCAGCCTCATCGGTATACCCGGACGCGGGATCTCTTCGCCGACTTCTGCACGGCGTTTTACCAGGCCGACGTGCTGGTGGTGACCGACATCTACCCCGCCGGCGAGGCGCCGATCGCGGGTGTGACCGCCCAGGCGCTGGCCGCGGCGATCCGCGAGCACGGGCACCGGGACGCGACGTACGCGGAGAGCCGGGAGGCGGCGGTCGAGCGGGTGGCGAAGGCGGCGCGGCCGGGGGACATGGTGATTACGCTGGGCGCGGGCGACGTGTGGAAGGTTGGGGCCGCGCTGTTGGAGCGCCTATGACCGGACGATCGGCTGCGGTGGTCCGCTCCGCCCTCTGCGCGAGCTTGGCGGTCGTGCGGGGCGAGGTGCGCTTCGACGAGCCGCTGGCGCGCTATACCTCGATGAAGATCGGGGGACCGGCGGACGCGCTGGTCGTCCCCGCCGACGAGGAGGATCTGCGCGCCGTGGTGCGGGCGGCGCGCGCCGCGCGGGCGCCGATCCTCGTGCTGGGCGGCACGAACGTCGTGGTGCGCGACGGCGGCGTCGCCGGCGTCGTGATCCGTCTCTCGGCGCTCAAGGCGATCCGGCCGGCGGGACCGAACCGCCTGTACGCCGAGGCCGGGACGCTGTTCCCGACGCTCTCGCACGCCGCGAAGGACGCGGGGCTGGCGGGCCTGGAGTTCGCGTGCGGCATCCCCGGCACCGTCGGGGGGGCGATCGTGATGAACGCCGGCACGCAGGACGGGGAAATCGCCGACGTCCTCGATCGCGTGCGCCTCATGACGCCCCAGGGCGAGATCGTCGAAATCCCGGCGTCGAAACTCGGGTTCCGCTACCGCGGCTCGCACCTGCCACCGGGAATTTTGCTGGGCGCCACGGTCGTTCTGAAATCCGGCCGCGTCGAGGCGATCGACGCGCGGATGCAGGAGATCCTGGCGTACCGCCGCCGGACGCAGCCGCTCCACCTCCCGAACGCGGGCTGCATCTTCAAAAATCCGCCGCATCAGTCGGCGGGGCGCCTCATCGACGATCTGGGGCTCAAGGGGCATCGGATCGGCGCGGTCCAGGTGTCGGAGCGCCACGCGAATTTCATGGTCAACATCGGCGGCGGCACCGCGAAGGAACTCGCCGCGCTGATTCGCCACGTCGGTCGGCGGGTCGAGCGCGAGCGTGCGATCACGCTGGAACTCGAGGTGAGGCTGGTGGGGCGCGCGTGAGCGGGCGCGTCGGCGTGCTGATGGGTGGGCGGTCGGCGGAGCGCGAGGTGTCGCTCAAGACCGGCGCCGCCGTCCTGGCCGCGTTGACCCGCAAGGGGCGCGACGCGATCGCGATCGACGTCGACGCGACGGTGGCCGAGCGGCTCGCGCGCGCGGGGGTCGAACTGGCGTTCATCGCGCTGCACGGTCGCGGCGGGGAGGACGGCGCGATTCAGGGGTTGCTGGAGGTGCTGGAGATTCCTTACACCGGGTCGGGCGTGCTCGCGAGCGCGCTGGGGATGGACAAGGTGATCTCGCGCCGGCTGTTCGAGGCCGAGGGGTTGCCGGTGCCGCGCTACGTGCTGGTCACCCGCGCCGCGCCGATGCCGGCGCTGCCCTTTCCGTACCCTGTGGTGGTGAAGCCGAATGGGGAGGGATCGAGCGTCGGCGTGAGCATCGTGCCCGGTGCCTCCACCCTGCCCGCCGCGCTGGAGCAGGCGTTCGGCTACGACCGGCGCGTGCTGATCGAGTCGTACATCGCCGGCAAGGAAATCCAGGTCGGCATCCTGGGCGACCGGGCCTTGGGCGCGATCGAGATCCGACCGAAGACGGCGTTTTACGATTACGCCGCAAAATACACGCCTGGGATGTCCGAGCACGTGTTCCCCGCTCCGCTCCCCCCCGACGTGACGCGCCGGACGCTGGAGGTCGCGCTGGCGGCGTTTCGCGCCCTAGGGTGCGAGGGGTACGGGCGCGTGGACTGCCTCGTGGATGACGTGGGGACGCCGTATCTCCTGGAGGTCAACACGTTGCCGGGGATGACCGAGACCAGCCTGCTGCCCGAGATTGCGCGCGGGGTTGGCATCACGTTCGAGGATCTCGTCGAGGCGATCGTGAACGCGGCCCGGGGGCGCGGCGCGTGAAAGTCTGTGAATAAATCCCTGGACCGAGCTGGGTGGACGAGCCGCGAGCAGCGCAAGGCGCGACGACGAGGCGTAGCCAGAGTGCTCCGGTGAGGAGGAGCAACGCAGCGATGCGAAGCGGATCGGCCTCCCAGCGACGGGAGGGGATTTGTTCACAGACTCTGCGGAGGCCGAGGCGGGCGCGCCGTCTGATCGGGGCGGCGGGCGCCGTGGTCGTCGTCGGCGCGGCCGTGATCGTGTGGTGGGGCGACGGGTGGTCGCTCCCGGAGTTCGAGGTCGACGCCCTTGGGTGGGACCGCCTCGACCGGGTGGAGGTGTCGGGTACGGTACGGCTCTCCCCCGATCAGGTGCGCGCCTGGGCGGACGTCCCCGTGGAAACCGGCCTGTGGAGCCTCGATCCGGATCTCATCGTCTCGCGCGTGGAGGGGCGGCCCTGGATCAAGACGGTCGCGATCCGCAAGCGGTTTCCGGGCACGCTGCTGATCGACGTCGTCGAGCGCGTGCCGGTCGCCGTGGCGCGGACGGAGCGCGGGTGGGTCCTGGTGGACGAGGAGGGCCGCGTGATCGAACGGACCCTCCTCGACCGCGGATTTCCGCGGATCGTGGGGGCGTCCGAGAAGCGTCCGGAGGGGCTTGCGGCCGCGGCCGGGGTGCTCGACGGGTTCCGAGCCGCCGACCCGGCGTTCCTCCGCGTCGAGGATCTGGTCATCGACGTGACGACGCCGCGCGATCCGATCGTGACGCTCCCGAACGGGTCGCGTGTGCGCTTCGGGGAGGGCGACTACGACGACAAGTGGCGGCGCTATGTCGCCGTCCACGCCGACGTGGCGCAGCGGATGCCTGGCGATCGGATCGTGGATCTGCGGTTTCCGGGCCGGGCCGTGGTGGCGTCGGCTGGCGGCGGGTAAGGGCGGAGCGCCGCGGGAGCGAAGCACCATGGGCAAACGAGAGCACATCATCGTCGGGCTGGACGTCGGGACCACGAAGATCTGCGCGATCGTCGGCGAGGTGAGCGGCGTCGAGGCGGGCGCGCGGCCGCAGGTGAAGATCATCGGGATCGGGACCCACCCGTCGCGCGGGCTGCGGAAGGGGGTCGTGGTCAACGTCGAGAGCACGATCGAGTCCATCAAGAAGGCGGTGGAGGAGGCCGAACTGATGGCGGGCGTGGAGATCAACTCGGTCTATACCGGCATCGCGGGTTCCCACATCAAGGGTTTCAACAGCCGGGGCGTGATCGCGATCAAAAACCGGGAGGTCACGGCGGCCGACATCAAGCGGGTCCAGGAAGCGGCGAAGGCCGTGGCGATCCCGATGGACCGCGAGATTCTCCACGTCCTGCCGCGCGGGTACACGGTCGACGAGCAGGAGGGCATCAAGGACCCGATCGGGATGTTCGGCACGCGGCTCGAGGTCGAGGTTCACATCATCACCGGCGCCGTGACCTCGGCCCAGAACATCGTGCGTTCGATCAACCGGGCGGGGCTCGAGGTCGTGGACCTGATCCTGCAGCCCCTGGCCTCCAGCGAGGCGGTGCTGACCCCGGAGGAGCGCGAACTCGGGGTGGCGATGGTGGACATCGGCGGCGGCACGACTGACCTCGCCACCATCGTGGACAACAGTGTCTGGCACACGGCGGTGCTGGGGATCGGCGGCAATCACCTGACTAATGACATCGCGGTGGGGTTGCGGACGCCGGCGTACGAAGCCGAAAAGATCAAGATCCGGTACGGCTGCGCGTCGTCCTCGATGGTGCGGGACCACGAGACGATCGAGGTGCCGAGCATGGGCGGGCGCCCTCCCCGCGTGCTCTCGCGGCAATTGCTGTCCGAGATCATCGAGCCCCGCGCCGAGGAAATCTTTTCGCTGGTGGCGCAGGAACTGCGAAAGATGGGCTACGCCGAGCGCGTCGCAGCCGGCGTGGTCATCACCGGGGGGACCTCGATTCTCGACGGCATGACCGAGCTGGCGGAGCGGGTGATGGACCTCCCGGTCCGCCGGGGGGTGCCGACCGACGTGGGGGGGCTGGTCGACATCGTCAACAGCCCCATGTACGCCACCGGCGTCGGACTCATCCTCTACGGCGCCAAGCATCGCGAGCCGCTGCGCGTGCCGCGCAACGGCTCGGGCATGATGCACCGCGTGGCGCGACGCATGCGGGAGTGGGCGCAGGAGTTCTTTTAAATGGGAACACCGAGCAGACGAAGGTCAAAGACATCTCGCAGCCTCGGGCCGGGAAACCGGCCCTACGTTGCGCAGCCCGCTTTGCGGGGAAGGGAGGAGCCGAGCATGTTCTTATTCGACGAAGGGACGCAGGATGCGATGCCGGCGCGGATTATCGTGCTGGGGGTCGGGGGAGGGGGATGCAACGCGATCAAGACGATGATCGCGAGCGGCCTCGGCCAGGTGGAATTCGTGGTCGCGAACACCGACCTCCAGGTGCTCCGATCGTCGCCGGCCGCCACCAAGGTGCAGTTGGGTGCGCGGCTGACCAAGGGGTTGGGCGCGGGCGCCAATCCGCAGATCGGGAAGGACGCGGCGTTGGAGGACGCGGAGCGTCTGCGCGAAGTGTTGTCGGGCGCGGACATGGTCTTCATCACGGCCGGCATGGGGGGCGGCACCGGAACGGGCGCCGCGCCCGTCATCGCCGGATTGGCCAAGGAGCTGGGGGCGCTGACGGTGGCGGTGGTCACCAAGCCGTTCGCGTTCGAGGGCGCCCGCCGGCAAAAGCAGGCAGAGGAGGGCGTGCGCGAGCTCAAAACCGCGTGCGACACCTTGCTCGTCATCCCGAATCAGCGTCTGTTGAGCGTGGTCGAGAAGGGCACCCCCTTGACACGCGCGTTCGGCGTCGCCGATGATATCCTCCGGCAGGCGGTCCAGGGCATTGCCGACGTCATCACGGTCCCGGGCCTGGTCAACGTCGACTTCGCCGACGTCCGCGCGATCATGACCCATATGGGGCGGGCCGTGATGGGCATGGGACGTGCCCGCGGCGAGCACCGCGCGGTCGAGGCGGCGCAGCGGGCGATCGCCAGCCCGCTCCTGGAAGACGGTTCGATCCAGGGCGCGCGGGGCGTGTTGATCAACATCACGGGGGGGCCCGACCTCTCGCTCCACGAGGTGACCGAGGCGTCTTCGATCGTTCAGGAAGCCGCGGATCCCGACGCCAACATCATCTTCGGGTCGGTCATCAACGACCAATTGGAGGAGGACGTGCTGGTGACCGTGATCGCGACCGGCTTCGACGGGCCGTCCGACGAACGCGCGCGGCCCGTTGCGGTGCCCGCGACCCTCCCCGCGTTCGGGGCCGCGTTCGGCCTGACGCCGTCGCGCGGCGCCTCGCACGAGACGCCGTCGTTGCTGCGAAAGCCGCCGGGTAAATCCCGGGATGGATTGACCGAGGAGGAATGGGATGTGCCGACCTTTTTGCGCAAACAACTGGACTGACCGGGGATGAGTCTCGCGACCTCGCATCGCGTCGAAACCGGGCCGGCCGGGACGTGGCTCGTCGTCCCCGGCTTCGGCGCCCCGCATTGCTTCGGCACGAAACACTTCACGTCCAGGGGGACGGCGGCGATCGACGGGCGGGCCATGATCACGGCGCGCCAGGTGCATAAGGACGGCGTGCTGGTCGTGGATGGAACCCGCCGCGACCGGGGGGCGCTGCAGGACGAGGCATTGGCGACCGATGCCGACGCGCTCGCGACCGCGAGCCCCGAGTGTTGGATCGGCGTGTCGACCGCGGATTGTCTGCCCCTCCTGCTCCACGATCCGGACCGGGGCGCCGTCGCGGCGGTCCACGCGGGGTGGCGCGGGGCGTTGATGGGCGTTGCGCCCGCGGCGCTCCGCTGTCTCATCGAGCGGTTCGGCGCGCGGGCGGGCCGCGTGGAGGCCGCCATCGGGCCGCACATCGGTGCGTGCTGCTTCGAAGTGGGGCGGGCCGTGCTCGGTCCCCTCGCGGCCGGCTTCCCCGGCTGGACGCGCTGGGTCGATCGCCGCGCGGGAGAGAAGGGGTATTTCGATCTCCGCGGGTTCGTCCGATGGCAACTCGAAGAGATGGGGATGGCGCCGGACCGCATCCACGCGGTGGATCGGTGCACCCGGTGCGAACCCGACCTGTTCTCGTCGTATCGACGAGACGGCCGCGCGCCGCGCGGCATGCTCAGCGCGATCCGCCCGGCCGATCTGATTTCGGGATGATCACCCGGGAGGTCGCCCGCCGCGTCGCGGAGGTGCGGGACCGCGTCGCGCGCGCCGCGGTCCGCGCCGGACGGGATCCCGCCTCGGTTCGGCTGATCGCGGTCACAAAAGGAGTGGAATTGGAGGCTATGAGCGCCGCCGCGGAGGCGGGCGTCGCGGAGTTCGGGGAGAACCGGGTTCAGGAGGCGCTGGCCAAGATGGCCCGCGCCGGCTCGACGGCGGGGCGCTGGACGTGGCATCTGATCGGGCGTCTGCAGACCAACAAGGTGCGCGCCGCGGTCGGTCGCTTCGCGGTCATCCATTCCGTGGACAACCTGCGACTCGGCGAGGCCATCGACGCCGCCGCGTCGGCCGCGGGAATCGTGCAACGCGTCCTAGTCCAGGTCAACCTCGGGGACGAACCGCAGAAGGGCGGGGTCGCGGCGTCCGGGCTGCGGTCGCTCCTCGCCGACCTGTTGCGGTGTCCGCACGCGCGCGTCGACGGCCTCATGACGATCCCGCCCGCCGCCTCGGATCCGGAACAGGCGAGGCCGCACTTCCGCGAGCTCCGGCGCCTGGGTGGGGAGATGGCGCGCACGGTGCCGGGCGTGACGCTCGCCGACTACTCGATGGGAATGAGCGGGGACTTCGAGGCGGCGGTCGAGGAGGGCGCGACCATGGTGCGCGTGGGCAGCGCGATCTTCGGCCCGAGAGAGCGGGCGGCCGTTCGCGGGGCCGGGTGAGCGGGCGTAGGGGAACGCGAGAGGCGTCCTGAGAGGAGATCGTGCATGTTTGTGGCGGGCAACTTCCTTTCGGCGGTGGCGACCGTGCTCGACATGGCGCTCACCTTTTATATGTGGGTGTTGATCGTTCGGGCCCTGCTGTCGTGGGTCAATCCCGATCCGTATAACCCCATCGTGCAATTTCTCTACAAGGTGACCGAGCCCGTCCTCTACCCGGTGAGACGGGCGATCGGGGGGTACCGCCTCGGCATCGATCTCTCCCCCCTGGTCGTGATAGTGGTCATCATTTTTCTCCAGCAATTCCTGGTGGCGACGCTTCGAGAAGCCGCCAGGCAGATGCATTAGCCGGGACAAGCCGCTTCACAGCGGGTGGCGGGATGGGAAGGAGGGACCAGCATGAAGGTCACGCCGGTCGACATTCAGCAGATCGGGTTTCGCAGGGCGTTTCGGGGGTACGACCGACAGGAGGTCGATGCGTTTTTGACCGGCCTGTCCGAAACCTTCGAGGAGATGAATAAGGAAAACCGGGAAGCGAAGGAGCGCATCGCGGTGCTGGAAACCTCGCTGGAGGAGCTCAAGCGGAAAGAGGATCTCCTCAATCAGACGCTCGTGTCGGCGGAGCGGATGGTCGACGACATGAAGCGGCAGGCCCAGCGTGAGGCGGAGCTTCGGGTGCGCGAGGCCGAAGTGGCCGCCGAGAACCTGACGCGCAAGGCGAGGGAAGAACGGACGGCGATCGAGCAGGACGTGATCACCTGGCGACGGCGCCAGGTGGAGCTGGTGGAGCAGTTCCGGGGATTTCTCAGGGGGATCGAGAAGAGCCTCGATCTCGCCGTCGACCCCGCGCGCCGCGAGGAGGAGGCGACGGCCGGCCCCCGGCGGGGTTCCCCGTCATGACGCGCCGCGGTTCCGGGTCAGCGCGCGACCGGGTCCTGATAATCGACCCAGGGGTGGCGCTCCGCAAGGTAACGCGAGCCCTTGAAATTGACGCGCGACCGAAGCTGGGCGAAGCCCAGCCGCTGGAGACGCTCGATCAAGTCGGTCATGACCAGATGCACTTCAAAGTGGGTGCTGGTTTCGACGCGCAGTCCTTCGTAGTGAAACCGACCAAACAGGCCCTGATCGCTCCGGTGGATCTCGGCGTTGCGGTTGAACGATCGACGCTGGGGGTCGAAGCCCTCGACCTGGTGAATCTCCATTAGCATTCGTCTGCTCCCTGGTGTCTGCGCTGTCGCACCCGTGGCCGTCCCTGCGGGGCCGCGCGTCGCGCGCGACCTCCGCACGGAGGTCGCATTATACCCAGTTCCAGAGGGGGCGTGCAAGGGGGAGGCGGCGTGTTGACCGCGAGGTCTTGGGGCGGCGCGCTGAACGTTCCGAACCTCCTGACGCTGTCGCGCATCCTCCTCGTTCCGGTCTTCGTGGACCTGATCGTGTATGGCTATCCGCGCTGGGCGTTGATCGTGTTCCTCCTTGCGGGGCTCACCGACGCCTTGGACGGGATGATCGCCCGGCTGATGAACCAGCGGACGACCCTCGGCCGGTACCTGGATCCGTTGGCCGACAAGCTGCTGGTGGTGACGTCATTCGTCGCTCTGTCGGCCGTGGGGTCCATCCCGATCTGGGTCGCGATCATCGTCGTCAGCCGCGACGTCATCATCAGCATCGGGACGCTGGTGGTCCACCTCCTGCGGGAGCACGTCAACATCGTGCCCACCTGGGTGGGGAAAGCCACCACGGTGGCGCAACTGCTGTACGTGCTGGCCGTCCTTGTCGAGATGATCGTTCCGGTGCCTTCCACCATGTTCGCCCCGGGGCTTGCGGTGATGCTCGCCCTGACCATGGTCTCCGGTCTCCACTATGTCTTTCGAGGGATTCGTCTGTTGAGCGGCGACGGCGGCGCATGACGGCCCGGCTGTTCGGCAGTCCCGGGGGGCTTCAGGTGAGGGGCGCCACGCGCGTTGTGGGGCTCCTAGGCTACCCGGTTCGTCACAGCCGTTCACCGGAGATGCACAACGCGGCGTTCGCGGCTCTTGGGCTCGACTTTTGTTACGTGCCCTTCGCCGTGCCGCCCGATGCGTTGAAGGCGGCGGTCCGCGGCCTGACGGCGCTTGGTATGGTGGGTGCCAACGTCACGATTCCGCATAAAGAGCGGGTGATCCCTTATGTCGACGAACTGTCGCCAGAGGCCCGTCTGATCGGGGCGGTGAATACGATCCATCATCACCGCGGTCACTTGATCGGTTACAACACGGACGCGACGGGGTTTCTGCGGGCGTTTCGCGAGGACACCGGCGTGGCCGTTCGGGGAGGGCGGTTCCTGGTGCTGGGCGCCGGCGGGGCCGCGAGAGCGGTGGTGGCCGCTCTCGCGCTGGGCGGGGCGCGCGGCGTGACGGTCGCGAATCGCTCGGTTCCCAAGGCCAGGAGGTTGGTCGCCCGATTCCGGCGCGCCTTCGCTAACGTCGACTGGTCGGCGGTGGCGCTGTCCGGGGAGCTGCCGCCGAGTCGATCCTTCCGCGGGGTGATCCAGGCGACCTCGGTCGGGATGGCGCCAGGGGATCCCTCGCCGCTGCCGGCGACGTGGCTCGGCGGCTCGGTGGCCGTGTACGACCTGGTCTACGGCGCGCCGACGGCATTGTTGCGCGCGGCTCTGGCGCGGGGGGTGCCCCACGCTGGAGGGCTGGGCATGCTGGTTCACCAAGGGGCGCTCGCCTTCACCATTTGGACCGGGCACCGTGCGCCGGTCGACGTCATGCGGGCCGCCCTGCTTTCCTGAGCGCGCGGGCATTCCCTCGCGGAGGAATGCCGTTTTTTGACAAAGTCAAACCCCTCGACTACACTTTCGGCCGGTTTTCGGACACAATCAGACAATGCCGGCACCCTCTCCCTCACCTCCATCTTCGGTCGCAAGCGAGAAACTCGGGCGCTTGCTGGTCGCGGCCCAGCTCGTGTCCGAGGACCAGCTCCAGCGCGGCATTATCGCCCAGAAAAAGACGGGCGGCAGGCTTGGCAGCATCCTTGTCCGGATGGGGTTCCTCGACGAGGGTAAGCTCCTCACCTTCCTCAGCCAGCAGTTCGGTCTTCCCTCGGTCGATCTCTCGCAAGTGAAGGTCGACCCCGCGCTGTTGAAGCTGATTCCCGCGGAGACCATCAAGAAATATCGCGTGCTGCCGATCAAGCGCGCGGGAGCGGTGGTGACGCTGGCCATGGCGGATCCCAGCGATGTTTTCGCGCTGGACGACATCAAGTTTCTCACCGGCTACACGATCGAGCCCGTCGTGGCGAGCGAATCGGCGATTCTGGCCGCGATTCAGGCCGGGTACGGCCAAGCGCAGGATGCCGCCAAGCCGGAACGGGCGATGATGCTGGACGCCAAGGACTACACCGTCGACGATATGGCCGAGAGCACGTTCTCGGAAGGCGACGAGGGCCCGACGGTCGACGTGGCGGACTTCGACCAAGTGGTCGGCGACGCCCTCGACAACGTCGACGTCGTGGAGGAGCAGAAGGACGAGGGCGCGGACGCCAACATCGAAGCGCCCATTATCAAGCTGGTCAACGGCCTCCTCATCAACGCGATCAAGGTCGGCGCGAGCGACATTCATATGGAGCCCTTCGAAACCGCGTTTCGCGTTCGGTTTCGGGTGGACGGTTCGCTCAAGACGGTGATGAATCTTCCGCTCAAGATCCGCAACGCCGCGATCTCGCGGGTCAAGATCATGTCGAAGCTGGACATCGCGGAGCGCCGGCTTCCCCAGGACGGGCGCATCAAGCTGAAACTCGGCAAGAAACGGGACGTGGACTTCCGGGTGTCGGTCCTGCCCTGCCTGTTCGGGGAAAAGGTGGTCATGCGCATTTTGGACAAGAGCAATCTTCAACTCGACCTGACCAAGATGGGGTTTGAGGTCGAGGCGCTCGGACACTTCATGAAGGCGATCAACAGCCCGTACGGCATGGTGCTGGTGACGGGGCCGACCGGGAGCGGGAAATCCACGACGCTGTACTCCGCGCTGCTGCAGATCAACCAGCCGGACATCAACATCATGACCGCCGAGGACCCGGTGGAATACAACCTGATGGGGATCAATCAGGTGCAGATGAAGGATGATATCGGCCTCAATTTCGCGGCGGCCCTGCGATCGTTTCTCCGGCAGGACCCGGATGTGGTGATGGTCGGGGAGATCCGAGACTACGAGACCGCCGAAATCGCCGTGAAGGCCGCGCTCACCGGGCACCTCGTGTTGTCGACGCTCCACACCAACGACGCGCCCAGCACGATCAACCGGTTGCTGAACATGGGGATCGAACCGTTCATGGTCGCGTCCTCGGTCGTCCTCATTCTTGCCCAGCGGCTGGCCCGGCGGATCTGCTCGCAGTGCAAGGAAGAGGTCAAGGTGTCGGAGGAGACGCTGGTCACCGCGGGGTTTTCGCCCTCCGAGGCCGGGACGGTGAAGTGTTTTCATGGCAAGGGGTGTCCGGCGTGCGGTTCCACCGGCTACAAGGGCCGCGTTGCACTCTATGAAGTGATGCCCGTCGGGGAAGGGATCCGGGAACTGATCCTGCAGGGGGGATCGGCCGACGAGATCAAGCGCAAGGCCGTCGAGCTAGGCATGAGGACGTTACGGATGAGCGGACTGCAAAAGGTCCGCGAAGGATTGACGACGGTGGAGGAAGTGGTCGGCACGACGTTCGCTGACTGACGACCGTCCACGCTTCTACGCCACGGAGGGCACGACCGATGTCGAATCTCTACCAGTTGTTGCAGCAGATGCTCGAAAAGGGGGCCTCGGATCTCCACCTGACGACCGGCTGCCCCCCGCAGATGCGCCTTCACGGCCATCTGGTGCCCATGAACTATCCCGAGTTGGGGGCGGCCGACACCAAACAGTTGATCTACAGCGTGTTGACGGACGCCCAGAAGCATCGGTTCGAGGAAGAGAACGAGTTGGACCTCTCGTTCGGGCTCAAGGGCATGAGTCGGTTTCGGGCCAACGTGTTTGTCCAGCGGGGCGCCACCGCGGCCGCGATCCGCGTCATCCCGACGCAGATCAAGTCGCTGGAAGAGTTGGGGTTGCCGCCGGTGGTGAGCGAGTTGATCAAACGTCCGAGAGGGTTGATTCTCGTGACCGGCCCGACCGGCAGCGGAAAATCGACGACGCTGGCGGCGATGATCGACAAGATCAATACCGAACGCCACGATCACATCATCACGATCGAGGATCCGATCGAATTTTTGCATAACCACAAAGGGTGTCTGGTCAATCAGCGCGAGGTGACCTCGGACACCAAAACCTTCAAGGCCGCGTTGAAATACATCCTGCGCCAGGATCCCGACGTGGTGCTGGTGGGCGAGATGCGCGATCTGGAAACGATTGAAGCGGCGTTGACGATTGCCGAGACGGGTCACTTGACCCTGGCGACGTTGCACACGAACAGTTGCGCCCAAACCATCAACCGCATCGTCGATGTGTTTTCTCCCCATCAACAGCCGCAGGTGCGGGCTCAGTTGTCGTTCGTCCTCGAAGGGGTTCTCTCTCAACAACTCGTGCCAAAAATGAATGGCCAGGGCCGGGCCATGGCCATGGAGATCATGGTGCCCAACCCGGCGATCCGCAACCTCATTCGCGAGGACAAGGTGCATCAGCTTTACTCCACCATGCAGACCGGCCAGAACAAATTCGGGATGCAGACGATGAATCAGTCGCTCGCTGAGCTGTATCTGAAGCGCCAGATCAGTTATGAAGAGGCCCTCAATCGGTCGAGCGTTCCGGAAGAATTGCTGGCGATGATGGACCGCGCCGGCGCGGGGCAGGGCCCTCGACGGGTTGCGGGCGGGATGAAATAGCCGGGAGGGGAATCCATGGCATCGACGTTTATCTGGAGCGGCAAAACCCGCCAAGGCCAGGGCCAGAAGGGCGAATTGGTCGCAAAGACCCGCGAAGAGGTCATCGCGCAGCTCCGCAAGCAGAATATTCTCGTGACGTCGGTTCAGGAGAAGGCGGCGCGGAAAGTGCCCGGCTTCGGTGGCAGGGTCGGGGGCAGGGACATCGTGATCTTCACCCGCCAATTCTCGACCATGATCGACGCGGGGTTGCCATTAGTCCAATGCCTTGAAATCTTGTCGAACCAAACCGAGAACAAGATCCTGGCGAAGACGATCGGCCTGGTTCGCGCCGATGTCGAGTCGGGATCAACCTACGCGGACGCGCTCCGGAAATTCCCCAAAGTGTTCGATGATCTCTACGTCAACATGGTCGCCGCAGGCGAAGCCGGCGGGATTCTCGACACCATCTTGAGTCGGCTCGCCAAGCACATCGAGAAAGCCATGAAGTTGCAGAAAGAGATCACGACCGCCATGGTGTACCCGGGCGTCATCGTCGGTGTTGCCGTGGTTGTGATCAGCGTGCTGATGGTGTGGGTGATCCCCATCTTTGCCTCGATGTTCACCGATTTCGGAGGTGTGCTGCCGCTGCCCACCCGCATCGTCGTGGGCGCGAGTGATTTCATGAAACATAACATTCTGTTCATCATCGGAGGCGCCGTCGCGCTGGGGTACGGTGTGAAGCGATACTATGGGACGACGGCGGGGCGACGATTGATTGATCGATACGCCCTCAAAGTGCCGGTTATGGGCGATCTGATCCGCAAGGCGGCCGTGGCCAAGTTCACCCGGACCCTGGGTACGCTGATCGCGAGCGGGGTGCCGATCCTGGAAGGTCTGAGCATCGTGGCCAAGACCTCGGGCAATAAGACGGTGGAGGAAGCCCTCGTGTCGGCGCGCCAAAGCATCAGCGAGGGCAAAACGGTGTCTGAACCGCTGGGACAATCCAAGGTCTTTCCGCCCATGGTGATCCAGATGATCGCGGTCGGCGAGACAACCGGCGCGTTGGACGCCATGCTCTCCAAAATCGCCGACTTCTATGATGATGAGGTCGACTCGGCGGTCGCGGCCCTCACGTCTTTGCTTGAGCCGATGTTGATGGTGGTTCTCGGGCTCGTGATCGGGTTCATCGTCATCGCCATGTACATGCCGATCTTTCAGATGGGATCGGTTGTCGGCTAGGCGGGCCTCGTGACGTGACGCCGGAGACGATCCACGCGAAACTCAGGTGGTTAATCGGTCTCCGGGTAGTGGTCGTGACGGTGTTTCTGGGCCTGTTCCTGGCTCTGGAGACCGGCTCATACGGCCGCGGCGCATCCTCCCTCTTTTCCACCCTCATCATCGGCACGTACGGGTTGACGATTCTGTACGCCCTTGCGCTCAAGTGGATGCGACCGACGTGGGGCGCGGGATTCGCGGCGATCCAAACGGCGGGAGATGTGGCGAGCATCACCGCGGTCGTCGCCGCGACCGGCGGGATCGAGAGCCCGTTTACCTTTCTGTACCCGATTGCGATCATTGCGGGCACCATGGTCTTGGGGCGAGGAGGGGGCGTCGCGACCACGGCGTCGGCCGGGGTGATCTACGCCGCGCTGGCGTGGGACCGCCTGGCTTCAGGCGGGCTCTCGACGTGGTGGGAACACCGAGATCTCTTCTCGCCCGTTGTCCTCAATGTTCTGGCGTTTGTTGCCGTCTTTCTCCTGAGCAACCACCTGGTGGCCGCCGTCACGACGGCCACCCGGCGATTGGCCGAACGGGAACGCGGATTCCGCGCGCTGTCCGCGTTCCACGAAAACATCGTCCAGAGCATGAGCAGCGGCCTGTTCACCGCCGATCTCGACGGTCGGGTGACGTCGTTCAACCGGGCGGGATACGCGATCCTGGGCGTGGAGAGCCGCGCGGTCCTGGGCCGACCATGTTGGGATGTGTTTGTCTGGGCCGACGGCGCTGCATTCTATTCAGACCTTGTTCGCCGGAAACTCCCTCATCGGTTCGAACGCGAAACGGTTCGGCGCGGCGGCGAGCGCCTGCTTCTGGGGATGACCCTGTCATCGCTCAAAGGTCCCAATGGCGAGCCCGCCGGGATGGTCGGCATCTTTCAAGACTTGACCGAGATCAAGGCCCTGGAGGACAGGATGCGCCGGCGCGAGCGGTTGGCGAGCGTGGGGGAACTGGCCGCGGGGCTGGCCCACGAGATCCGCAATCCCCTGGCGGCGATCACCGGCGCGATGGAAGTGTTGCAGCAAGACCTCCGGTTCGAGGGCGAGCATCAGGCGCTGATGACGATCGCGCTGCGTGAATCGGAGCGACTGAACGGGTTGATCGGGCAGTTCCTCCTCTACGCCCGCCCCGCGTCGTCCCACAAGCACTCGTGCGATCTTGTCCCGTTAGTGGCCGAAACCCTGGCCTTGCTCAAGGCGCATCACGATTACCGAGCAGGCATCGAGGTCAGAGAGGCATTCGATGCGGCGGAGGTGTGGGTGAAAGCCGATCCGAACCAGCTTCGGCAGGTCATCTGGAACCTCGTGCTCAACGCCGTCCAGGCGCTGCCTGGGGGGGGCCGACTCACGGTCCGCATCCGATCGATCGCCCCGACCCAAGCAGAGGGGGGCGGCAGGGCCGAAATGGAGGTGAGCGACACAGGGCAGGGGATTTGCCCCGAGGATCTGCAGCGCATCTTCGAGCCGTTCTTCACGACCAAGAGCGGTGGCTCGGGATTGGGCCTGGCCATCGTGCACCGCATCGTCGAGGAGCACGGAGGGCGCGTTGACGTGCACAGCGAGCGGACGAAGGGGACGCGCGTGATCGTGACCTTGCCTGCGGGCCACGCGGATGACGACCCGCCGGCCGTTCGACGCGCGAAGGAACGGGAAGCCGTCATCCCCATTCCCGGGTCGGGATATCCCGGCGGATTCGCCGCGCGATACGTCCAGGGCCATCCGTAACCGTGTGGGGTGGCCGTGTATAACGTCCTGATCGTGGACGACGAAAGGAGCATGCGCGAATTCCTGGCGATCGTGCTCAAAAAGGAAGGATACGCCGTCAGCGTGGCCGCGCATGGAGCCGAAGCCCTGTCCGCGCTCGACAAGGAGATCTTCGACTTGGTGATCTCCGACGTCAAGATGCCCGGCCTGAGCGGCATCGACGTGCTCAAGGCGGTCAAGGCCGCTTCCCCGTCGACGATCGTGCTCATGATGACTGCGTTCGCGTCGACGGACAGCGCGGTCGAAGCCATGCGGGAGGGGGCCTACGATTATCTGACCAAGCCGTTCAAGATCGACGAGGTGAAGCTGCTCGTCAAGAACGCCCTGGAGAAAAAAGAGCTCCTTGCGGAGAACGCACGGCTCAAGCAGGAAGTCCACGAGCGGTCCGCGTTTGATCAGATCATCGGGCGGAGCGAGAAGTTAACCAAGGTGTTGGATCTGATTCGCAAGGTCGCCGACACCTCGAGCAACGTGTTGATCTTCGGTGAAAGCGGGACCGGCAAGGAGCTGGTGGCGCGGGCGATCCATTACAACAGCAGACGGCGAGACCGCCCGTTCGTCACGGTCAACTGCAGCGCCCTCCCCGAGCCGTTGCTCGAGAGCGAACTGTTCGGACACATGAAGGGGGCGTTCACCGGCGCGGTTTGCAACAAGGAAGGGTTGTTCGAAATCGCGAACGACGGCACGATCTTCCTCGACGAAATCGGGGAAACGCCGTTGGGCATCCAGGTCAAGCTACTGCGGGTGCTCCAGGAGAAGGAGTTCCGGCGGGTCGGCGGCACCCGCGACACGAAGATCGACGTCCGCATCGTGGCCGCCACGAATCAGGATCTGGAGAAGGCGATCGCCGAAGGGCGATTCCGCGAAGACCTCTATTACCGCCTGGACGTGATCCCCATCCGCCTTCCGCCGTTGCGCGAGCGGCCGGAGGATATCCCGCTGTTGGTTGAGGCGTTCTTGGCCAAGTTCAATCGGGAGATGGGCAAGTCGATCCCGAAGGTGTTGCCCTCCGCGATCAATCTCCTCTGCGGCCAGGAGTGGAGAGGCAACGTCCGCGAGCTCGAAAACGTGATGGAGCGCGTCGTGGCGCTCGCCTCGGGAGAGACGATCGGGCCCGAGCACTTCCGGGACTGCTTGCAGCATCCGCCCGACGACACGATTTCCATGTCGCTCCCGCCGGACGGGCTCGACCTTGAAGGTGTGATTGGCCGCATCGAAAAAGACCTGCTCCTCAAGGCGCTTCAACGCACGAACGGCCTCAAGAAGGGTGCCGCGAGCCTGTTGGGCCTGAACTCCCGCTCGTTCCGCTACCGCCTGCAAAAATACGGCATCAAATAACCGGTCCCCCCCGGCGTGATTGCTTCTCCCCGGCTCGCTGCGGTATCGTGGCGGGGTGGCGGAGGACCCGGATGGCAGTCGATCTGCTGGTGTCGATCGGTGTGTGGCTGTTCTATTTTTCGCTCATCTTTTTCCCCCTCCGTTCAGCCTACGATCGGCGCGTCGGGCCTCCGCCTCCCGAGCGCGAGGGCGAACGCCTGGAGGCCTGGGCCCGACGCCGGACCCACTTGCGCCGGTGGTTCATCGCCGCCGGGATCGGTTTGGCCGTGCTGCCGTTGGCGGTGATCGTGGCGGTCGCACTCATCCGAGGATGATCGCGCTCAAAGCCCCGGCGAAGATCAACCTGTCGCTGCGTGTCCTGGGGCGCCGGCCCGACGGCTACCATGACGTCGACTCGGTCATGCAGATGGTCGGTTTCTACGACGACGTGGAAGTCGCGCCCGGCCGTCAGGATCTCGACGTCTTCGTGGAGGGCGCTGACCTTCCCGAGGGGCCGGGGAATCTCGTGTACGAGGCGGCGACCGCCCTCGCCAAGGCGGCCGGCGTCTCGACGGGCGCCTCGATCCGTCTCACCAAGAGAATTCCGATCGGGGCCGGGCTTGGCGGCGGGAGCAGCGACGCCGCCGCCGCGCTGATGGCCTTGAACCGCCTGTGGCGGCTGCGTTGGACGAGAACCCGCCTCGCCGAGTTGGGCGCCGGCCTCGGGAGCGATGTGCCGTTTTTCTTCTTCGGTCCGACCGCACGGATCGCCGGCCGCGGGGAACTGGTCGTGCGCACGGCCCGCCCTCGGCTCGTGGGCGAGCCGCAGCCGTCGGAGTGGGCCGTGCTCGTCAATCCCGGTTTTTCGGTATCCACGCGGTGGGCGTTCGAGCGATTGACAAAGGAACGCTCGATCGTTACAATACCACGCTCGTTTGGGGCTCCGGTCTCGGCGCCGTGTCCGGTCGAGAACAGCCTCGAAGCGGTCACCGCGTCTTCGTATCCGGTGATCGAGGAGATCAAGCGGTGGCTCCGCGACGCCGGGGCCGGCGTCGCGTTGATGTCTGGAAGCGGCCCGACCGTCTTCGGCTTGTTTTCCAGCCGCGCCGAGGCCGTGCGGGCGCGCGTCGGTCTTCCCCAAGCCTGGATGGGATGGGTGGTCAAGCTCCTGCGTCGGGCGCCGTGGTGACGTCAAGGGCTCTGTGATGCCATGACTGGTGGTGGGGCGTCGACAAGTGGTAAGTCAGGAGACTTTGGATCTCCCATTCCCAGGTTCGAATCCTGGCGCCCCAACCAGCGTTCGTCGCGCATGAGGCGCTCCCACTGATGGCGTGAGGCCGTGATGAGAGAACTCAAGCTGTTCACGGGGAATTCCAACCCCGCACTCGCCCAAGAGATCGCCGACTTCCTGGGCATTCCGCTGGGCGAGGCGACCGTCACCACGTTCAGCGACGGGGAAATCCTCGTGCGGATCGAGGAAAACGTTCGCGGGATGGACATCTTTCTGGTTCAATCGGCCTCGGATCCCGTGAACAAGAACATCATGGAATTGTTGATCATGCTGGACGCGCTCAAGCGCGCCTCCGCCTACCGGGTCACCGCGGTCCTGCCCTATTACGGCTACGCCCGCCAGGATCGCAAGGACCAGCCGCGGGTGCCGATCACGGCCAAGCTGGTGGCGGACTTGATTGCCACGGCGGGCGCGCACCGGGTCTTGACCATCGATCTCCACGCCGGGCAGATCCAGGGGTTTTTCAATATCCCGGTCGATCATCTCTACGCCACGCCGGTGCTCCTCGACCATTTCAGGCAGGTGGGGTTCGACGACCTGGTCGTGGTATCGCCGGACGCGGGGGGGGTGGAGCGCGCCCGCGCGTTCGCGAAGCGGCTCAAGGCCAGTCTGGCAATCATCGACAAACGGCGGGAAGGCCCCAACCAGGCCAAAGTGATGAACATCATCGGGGAGGTCAATCGCCGCAACGTGCTGTTGCTGGACGACATGATCGACACGGCGGGCACGGTCACGCAGGGCGCGAACGCGCTGCGTGACAAGGGCGCGAAGACGATCCTGGCCGGCTGCACGCACGCGGTCCTGTCGGGGCCGGCGCTGGATCGCATCAACGCGTCCCCGCTCGACACGCTGGTCGTGACCAACACCCTCCCCTTGAACGGCAAAGACGACCTCTGCCGGAAACTGGTCTCGTTGACGGTGGCGCCGCTGCTGGGAGAGGCGATCAAGCGGATCCACGAGGAAGAATCGGTCAGTTCACTATTTGTCTGATCAACGATGACGCGGGGCGCGCATGGTCGCGTCCCTGCCTAGAGAAAGGAATCGCGATATGCAACGCATCGAATTGGCGGTGGATCGACGGACCGACGCGGGCAAGGGGGTGGCTCGGAGCCTGCGCCGCGCCGGGAGAATTCCGGCCGTGCTGTATAGCGGCGGTCGGTCCGCCATGCTGAGCCTGAACCCGGCGGATATCACCAAATTGCTGCACTCGGCCGCGGGAGAAAACACGTTGATCAACCTGAAGGTCGCCGGATCGAGCGGCCAGGAACAGTTGGCGATCTTGCGGGAGGTGCAGCACGATCCGCTCACGGGCGCGCCGCTCCACGTCGATCTGTTCGAGGTGGCGCTGGATCGGGCGATCCGCCTCAAGGTCCACGTCGAGGTGATCGGGGAGACCCCGATCGGCGTGAAGGAAGGCGGCGTCCTCCAGCACGGCGTTCGTGAGGTCGAGGTGGAATGCCTGCCCGCGTTGATTCCCGACGCGGTGACAGTCGATGCGTCGCTGCTCAAGCAGGGCGATGTCATCCACCTTAGGGATTTACAGGTGGGAGAGGGCGTTCGCCTGCTGGACGATCCCGCCCTGATCGTCGTCTCGGTCACGACGCCGATGTCCGAGGAGAAGCTGGCTGAGTTGCTCGCCGCGACGGCCAAGGAGACGAAGGAACCCGAACTCATGATGAAGAAGAAGGAAGAGGAAGGGGAGCCGGCCGTGGCCGCGAAGGCCGAAGCGAAGCCGGAGACCAAGGCCAAGGAAGAGAAGAAGGAAGGCAAAGGCAAGTAATCCCGCGGTGAAGGTGGTGGTCGGGCTTGGCAATCCTGGAGCGGAGTACGCGGCGACCCGACACAACGTGGGGTTTCGGGTGGCGGAGGCCTTCGCCGCCGCGCACGACATTCCGCTCCGACGCTCCGGGAGCCTCGCGCTCGCCGGTCGAGGGACGGTGGCGGGCGAGGAGGTGTGGGTGGCCGAGCCGCTGACGATGATGAACCGGAGCGGGGCGGCGGTTCGGCACCTGTTGCGCGAGTCGGGAGGGGACGTCGCCTCCCTGGTTGTCGTCCACGACGACCTTGATCTGCCGTTCGGTCGCCTGCGGTTTAAACGCCGCGGCGGCCCCGGCGGCCACAACGGCGTCCGATCGATCATCGAGGTGTTGGAAACCGATGCGTTCCTCCGCCTGAGGGCGGGGATCGGCCGTCCGGCGCCGGGCGCCGATCCCGTCGATTACGTCCTCGAACCGTTCGCTCCGGACGAGCGGCGGACCGTCTCGGCGATGATCGAGGCGGCGTGCGAGGCGCTGCGGGTGGCGCTGACCGACGGCGTCACGACCGCGATGAACCGGTTTCACGCGTCGTAGGTGGTGGTCGCGGGGCGACATGTTTCGCCCCGTTTTTGTGCGTGGTGGCGCCCGACCGCCGTCGGCGGCGGATGAGGGCCCCTGGAATCTTTGCACTTCACGAAGGAGCAGAGTGATGCCGATCGAGCAACTTGCCATCGTCTTCGCCCTCGGCTGCGCGGCGGCGGCGATCGTGTACGGGGGGATCAGCGCGAAATGGGTGGTGGGGCTTTCTCCGGGCTCGGCCAAGATGCAGGAGATCGCGCGCGCCATTCAGGAGGGGGCCAAGGCCTATCTCAACCGGCAATACACCACGATCGGCCTCGTCGGTGTCGTGCTCTTCGCGGCGCTCTGGGCGTCCCTGGGCGCGAAGACCGCGGCGGGGTTTGCGATCGGGGCGGTGCTTTCGGCGCTCGCGGGGTACATCGGTATGAACGTCTCGGTCCGCGCCAACGTGCGGACCGCCGAGGCCGCCAAGCGCGGGTTGTCGGCGGCGTTTGACGTGGCGTTTCGCGGCGGCGCGGTGACGGGGCTCCTGGTGGTGGGATTGGGCCTGCTCGGCGTGGCGGGGTATTTCTGGATCTTGAAGGCGCTGACCCCCGCGGGCGAAGCGATCGACATCATGCCCCTCGTCGGGTTGGGATTCGGCGGGAGCCTGATCAGCATCTTCGCGCGGCTCGGCGGCGGGATCTTCACGAAGGCCGCCGACGTCGGGGCGGATCTGGTCGGCAAGGTGGAGGTGGGCATTCCGGAGGACGACCCCCGCAATCCCGCGGTGATCGCCGACAACGTGGGCGACAACGTCGGCGACTGCGCCGGGATGGCGGCGGACCTGTTCGAGACGTACGCGGTGACGATCATCTCCGCCATGCTGCTGGGGGTCTTGACGTTCTCGGGATCGATGGTCGGCAATGCCCTGGTCTATCCCCTGGTGTTGGGTGGGATTTCGATCGTCGCGTCCATCATCGGGACGTTCTTCGTCCGCTTGGGCTCGAACGGCAACATCATGGGCGCGTTGTACAAGGGGCTGATCTGGAGCGCGCTGCTGTCGGCGATCGCGTTCCTGCCGGCCACCCAGTGGCTGATGGGGGGCGAGCCCGGGAACGCCGCGACGGCGATCTACCTGTCGGCGCTGGTGGGGCTGGTCGTCACGGCCTTCCTGGTGATGATCACGGAGTACTACACCTCCACGGCGTACAAGCCCGTTCGGGATATCGCGCAGGCCTCGACCACCGGGCACGGGACCAACGTGATTGCGGGGTTGGCGGTGGGCATGAAGTCGACGGCTCTCCCGGTGCTGGTCATCGCGGGGGGGGTGCTGGCCGCGTATGAGCTGGCCGGGATCTACGGGATTGCCATTGCCGCGGTGTCGATGTTGTCCATGGCTGGCATCATCGTGGCGCTGGACGCCTACGGTCCGATCACCGACAACGGCGGCGGCATCGCCGAGATGGCCGGCCTCGACAAGTCGGTCCGGGCTGTCACCGACCCGCTGGACGCGGTGGGCAACACGACCAAGGCCGTGACCAAGGGATACGCGATCGGGTCGGCCGGCCTGGCGGCGCTGGTGCTCTTCGCCGCATATACCGAGGAAATCAACCGGCTCCGGGCTAAGGCCATGGAATTCACGCTGAACGATCCCTACGTCATCGTCGGTCTGTTCATCGGCGGGTTGCTCCCCTATCTGTTCTCCGCCTTTTCGATGGAGGCGGTGGGCAAAGCGGCTGGTTTGGTGGTGGTGGAAGTCCGCCGTCAGTTTCGCGAGATTCCCGGCATTATGGCCGGCACCGCCAAGCCCGATTACGGCCGGGCGGTGGATATCGTCACCCGCCGCGCGATCCGCGAGATGATCGTGCCCGGTCTGATCCCGGTGCTAACGCCGATCGTGGTGGGTGTGGTGTTGGGCCCAAAGACCCTGGGCGGGGTGCTGGTCGGCAGCATTGTGACCGGCCTGTTCGTCGCGATCTCGATGACGAGCGGCGGCGGGGCGTGGGACAACGCGAAGAAGTACATCGAGGAAGGCCACCACGGCGGGAAAGGGAGCGACGCGCACAAGGCGGCGGTGACCGGCGATACGGTCGGGGATCCGTATAAGGACACCGCGGGTCCCGCCATCAACCCGATGATCAAGATTATCAACATCGTGGCACTCCTTGTGGTTCCTCTCATCGTCTAGCCATGTCACTCAATTGCGGAATCGTCGGTCTTCCCAACGTGGGGAAGTCGACGTTGTTCAATGCGCTGACGGCGGCGAAAGCCGCCGTCGCCAATTATCCGTTCTGCACGATCGACCCCAACGTCGGCATCGTGCAGGTGCCGGACGCCCGGTTGACGGCCCTCTCCGCGCTGTACCGCCCGAAGAAGACCACGCCCACCACGGTCGAGTTCGTCGACATCGCCGGCCTGGTGAAGGGCGCGAGCCAGGGCGAGGGCCTTGGCAACAAGTTTCTGAGCCACATCCGGGAGGTCGACGCGATCGTCCATGTCGTGCGGTGCTTCGAGGACCCCGACGTCGTCCACGTCGCCGGGAAAGTCGATCCCGATCAGGACGTCGAGATCATCGCGACCGAGTTGATCCTGGCCGACCTGGACACTGCGGAGCGGCGCAAGCAGACGGCGGAGAAGCGCACCAAGACTGCCGACAAGAAGGCCAAACACGAAGCGGAGCTCATGGCCCGCCTGGTCAAACACCTGGGCGACGGCCACCCCGCCCGGAGTTTCGCCGCCACCGACGAGGACGAGCCGATCCTGCGCGATCTGCGGCTGCTGACCGGCAAGCCGCTGTTGTACGTGGCCAACGTGGCCGAGGGCGACGTCGCCGCCGAAACCGTGGGCGCCCCCGCCGACTCCCTGGTCGCGCCCCTGCGTCGCCTGGCCGAGCGCGAAGGCGCGCCGCTGGTCGTCATCAGCGGCAAGGTGGAAGAAGAGATCGCCGCCCTACCCGAAGCCGACCGGCCCGAGTTCCTCGCGGGCTTGGGACTCAAAGAGTCCGGCCTGGACCGCCTGGCCCACGCGGCCTACCGACTGCTCGGCCTGATCACGTTCTTCACCTCCGGCGAAGACGAGTGCCGCGCCTGGACCGTCACCGCTGGCACCAAAGCCCCCCAGGCCGCGGGCAAGATCCACTCGGACATCGAGAAAGGCTTCATCCGCGCCGAGGTCGTCGCGTTCGAAGATCTCATTGCGCTGAAGTCGATGGCGGCCGTCAAGGACAAGGGGCGGCTCCGGCTCGAAGGCAAGGAGTACGTGGTGCGCGACGGTGACGTGATCTACTTCCGGTTCAACGTCTGATCCCAATGTTCTTCCCCTTCTGATCAAGGACCCATTGAAACGATTGTGGGAGGGCATCCAATGTTGTCCAAGGGGCGTTCTTTGCCCAGGGGAATAGATCTGTCCCGTTCTCCCATGGAGGTGGCGATGAAGATCGGATACGTGCTGCTCCTTTCCATGATCATCGGTTGGCTCCTTCCGGCGGCGGCCTCCGCGCAGGGTGGCCATCAGCGGGATAGTTGGTACATCGGCTTCGGGCTGGGCGGGGGGCTGTCGGCCGGTTGGGAGGTGGACGGCGACACGATCAGCTTTGACGAATGGCTAGACGGTCTTGAGAAAGACCCGAAGATCTCCCTCAATTTCAAGGTTGGCGGCACGCTCAGTCAAAGGACCCTGTTGGGATTCGACGTCACGGCCGTGAGCCAGACGGCCTCTGCAGGCGGCGTCGACGTGCATGCGCAGATCAACAACTACTTCCTGATGATGACCCATTTCCCGCATGACGAGGGCTTCTTCATCAGGCTGGGTGGGGGGTTCTCGAACGTCGTGGCCACCATCAACAGCCCGTCCGGCGATTTCTCGAGCAAGGTGAACGGGGTCGGGGCCCTGGGTGGGATCGGCTACGCCTTGTGGCTTGGAAAAAGCTTCAACCTCACGCTGAATCTGGACCATTCCCGACAATGGTATCCAAGCAGTCCCGGTGAGCCAGACAGATCTCAATTCACGATCCTCTATCTGGGGTTTGACTGGTATTGATGTCACACCGCCGCGTGATGCCGGCGCGCCAAGTCCAGATGCCCCAGGCGACGTGCGGCTGCGAGCTGCGAAAAGTTAATCTCGTGCGCGACAATTCCGACAATACCGCCGGCGCCCGATGAATCCGCCCCCAATCACTCACGTCCATCCTTAAATGCTCAAAGAACAGCTCGATGCCGGCGATGCGCTCGTCATCGTCGACGTGCGCAAGACCTGGGAGTACTCGCTCGCGCAAATTCCGGGGTCGATCAACTTCCCGCACCACCACCACGGCGCGCGCAGCGACGAGGGCGCGCAGATCCTGATCGAGTCGGGGTTTCCCCGCGTGGCCAACCTGATCGGCGGCATCGACGCCTGGTCGAGCCTAGCAGGCTGCTGAAAAAAAAGCCTGCGTGGGGGTGGCTCGAAGGGGGTGGGCCCCCTTCGAGGGGGTCACAGGCCCTGGTTTCCGGGGCCGTCCTAGGGGCGCGAGCTTCTGGGAAAGCAGGGTGCGGAGTTTTGCAGCACGCTGCTGGTGGACGCGTCGATTCCGCGCTACCGCGAGGCCGGGTAAGCCCGCGAATTATCCGGGCGAGCGCCGCCGGAGACTCAAGTCCCCCCAGACCCGCCCGCGGAGAAGATTTCTTGACCCGCGAACCCGCAACGGGCTAAGCTGGCCGCACCTTGATTCTGAGTTGTTCCTGTTGAGCCGGTTTTGTGAACTGGTGGGGTGATCCGAGAATGGCGCTCGCAAACGGTCAGTTGGTCTTTTACCGCATGCCCGGAACAAAGATCGGGGTCTCCGTCCGCCTGGAAGGCGAGACCGCGTGGCTGACCTTGGATCAGATGGCCACCCTGTTCCAACGCGACAAGTCGGTGATCTCGCGGCACCTGCGGAACGTCTACCAGAACGGGGAGTTGGTTCGGAAGGCAACTGTTGCAAAAAATGCAACAGTTCAAAAAGAAGGCCGTCGTAGGGTCGAGCGGCTGATTGAGTCCTACAATCTTGACGCCATCATCTCGGTCGGCTACCGAGTCAATTCGAAGCGCGGGACGCAATTCCGCATCTGGGCAACCAGGACGATCCGGGACCATCTTATCCAAGGCTACACGCTGCACGAACGCCGCCTCCGTGAACGGGGTGTCGCCGAGTTGGAGCAGGCCGTGCAACTCCTCGCGCGCACGCTCACCAATCAAGCCGGGGTGAGCCAAGAGGGCAAGGGCGTACTGGACATCGTCAGCGGCTATGCGCGCTCCTGGCTCCTTCTACAACAGTACGACGAGAACCGGCTCGGCATCCCCGAAAAACGTCATCCCGCCAAGGTGTCGATCAACTATGACCAGGCGCGTGAGGCAATCGCGACGCTCAAAGCCCGATTGCTCGAGCGGGGACAGGCGTCGGCCCTGTTCGGTCAAGAACGGGGCGGGCAGCTCGCCGGTATTCTCGGCTCCATCGAGCAGAGCTTCGACGGGGAGTCCCTCTATCCCAGCATCGAGGAAAAGGCCGCCCACCTGCTCTACTTCGTGATCAAAGATCATCCGTTCTCCGACGGGAACAAGCGCATCGGCTCGTTCCTCTTTATCCTGTTTCTGCGCGCGAACGGGGGCTTGAACGACGCGACCGGCGCCCCCAAGATCAACGACAACGCCCTCGTGGCGCTGGCGCTGCTCACCGCGGAAAGCCAAGCGCAAAACAAGGACCTGATGATTCGGTTGATCATGAACCTGCTGGCGGAGAACACGAGGAGTAGGGGAACATAAAATTGTCCCGTTTGTCGTGTTCTAATACACTAATGAAGGCCAGACACCAGTTTCTTCCGTTGAGGACATGGTAGCCGTGGCTTCCCCTCCCCCTGCCAATTCCCCCAAACACTTCTCGATGATTCGCGAGTTTCACTTGGCCGACTTTTTCACTCTGGCCAACGCAGCTTGCGGGATGGCGGCAGTGTTTTTCACCATGATCTACGTGAGTAGCCAGTCGTTGACCCATTTCTTCGCCGCCACGGCCCTGGTACCGGTGGCCTTGGTATTCGACGCGCTCGATGGCCGTATCGCCCGATGGCGGCGCAAGCATTCGGCGCTCGGGCGCGAGTTGGATTCGCTGGCGGACATCATCTCATTTGGGGTCGCTCCAGCGGCACTCGGATTCGCCGCCGGCTTGCGCGGAGGTTGGGACTGGATAGTGCTGATGTACTTCGTCTGCTGTGGGGTAAGCCGATTGGCCAGGTTCAACGTGACCGCCGAGAGTCTCTCGGAGGGCAGGGACGCGGTGGCTTACTTCGAAGGCACGCCCATTCCCACGAGCGTGCTGCTGATCGGCGTGCTGGCCCTGGCCGCCTGGCAGGGTCGGCTAGGCGAGAACCTGTACTGGGGCGTGTGGACATTCGGGCCTTGGGACCTGCACCCGTTGGCCTTGCTATTCGTCCTCTCCGGAACCTTGATGATCAGCAAAACGTTACGCATTCCCAAAGTGTAGCGACCGGTATCCGTTTCGATCCGAGCGGCCGGACCCATAACCCCCGCTCTTCGTGACAATGCGTGGCCATCCTAGGGGCGCGAGCCCCTGGGAAAGCAGGGTGCGGAGTTTTGCGGCACCCTGCTGGTGGACCCGTCGATTCCGCGGTACCGGGAGGGCGGGTAAGCCCTCGAATCATCCGGGCGAGCGCCGCCGGAGACTCAAGCCCCCACTGAGGTAGCCCCGATTTCGTGGACAGTGAGTTAAGCACCATCCCGAGCCTCATACGCGACGGGGTTGAGGAGGCCCGGGGGGCCAGGGTCGGACCGGCCCGAGTCCTTGAAAAATCAACGCCATTTCGTCAGAATGGGGCACTCTAACGGCTTAGAGTCTGTTTTTTAAGCACCGAACCACGCCTCTCAGGGGACACATGCCGCGGTGGAATCTGGAGCTTCGGTTGCTCGGGTCGGACCGGCCCAAGTTCTTGCGGACGATATCGAGAAGAACGCATCAACAGCTATTGCCTGACCTCGACGATTCAGATCCCAACAGGACAGGAGAATCACAACGGTGAACACGCCATGGCGGTATATGGAAGAGGGAGTGGAGGTCGCAACGACGCTGCGCTGGACGTTCCTGATACTTGTTTTGCTGGCCTTGGTCGGTTGTTTTCAACCACCGCGACCAAGTCCCGTGGAGAGGACCGAACCAGGGGGCCTGGCGAGGACGCCTGGACCAGCGAGCGTCGAGTATTGGCGAGACGTGAAGCCGATACTCGACCGCCGCTGCGTGGTTTGTCACAGCTGCTACGATGCGCCGTGCCAGCTCAATCTCAGTGCGTTCGAAGGCGCGGGGCGCGGGGCTCACAAGAAGAAAGTCTACGACACCGCGCGACTCTTGTTGGCGGAACCGACTCGTCTGTTTGACGATGCGGGGTCGGTGGCGGAATGGCGCCAAAAGGGCTTCTTTCCTGTTTTGAGTGAGCCGGCGCAACCCGCCGGCGATACGCGTCAGGCCGGTGTCATGGCACGCATGCTAGCGCTCAAGCGTGAGCACCCCTTGCCCGCTGTCGCACCGCTGCCGGAAACGTTCGATTTTTCGCTGGATCGCAAACAGCAGTGCCCCACCGAGGCCCAGTTCAACCACTTTGCAGGTAAGTACCCGCTGTGGGGGATGCCCTACGGTCTGCCGGGGTTGACCGATCGCGAGGACGACACCTTGATGCGCTGGATTGGGGACGGGGCCCCTTTCCGGGAACCAGACCTGCTCCCTCCGTCTTATGGGGAACGGATCAGGGAGTGGGAGGAATTTTTCAACGATGGCTCGCCAAAACGGCAGCTCATGAGTCGCTACCTCTATGAACACCTGTATCTTGCCAGCCTGTATTTCGACGATCTGTCCCCTCGGCAATTTTTCCGCCTGGTCCGCTCACGCTCGGCACCGGGCCAGCCGATCGACCTGATTGCCACGCGCCGGCCCTACAGTGATCCTGGCTCGGACCGAGTCTACTACCGCCTCCAAGCGGCGCGCACGAGCGTGTTGGCGAAGACGCATATTCCGTATGCGCTCAGCCCGGCGCGCCGGCAACGGTATACCGAATTATTCCTGAATGCCGAGTACGCCGTCCGCACCCTCCCGGCGTACGATGAGGCCGTGGCATCCAACCCGTTTCTTGCCTTCCGTGATCTGCCGGTCCTCTCGCGATACCGGTTTCTGCTCGACGATGCCAACGCCTTTGTGATGATGTTCATCAAGGGGCCGGTGTGTCATGGGCAGGTCGCACTGGACGTGATCGACGACCGATTTTGGATCTTTTTTATCGACCCCGACAGCCCGCTGCTCGAGGACAACGGTGAATTCCTGGCACGCGAAAGCAAGCACTTATGGTTGCCCAGCGAGGGAAAAGCCAGCCGGTTGGGCCTGGCGTCCTGGGTGAAGTATTCCAGACTACAGAAAGATTTTCTCAAGGCCAAGCAAACCTACTTGGAAGAACACCGAGCGAAGGTCGAGACGGCCCAGCTGCAATTCCTTTGGGACGGCAACGGGCGGAACAAGAACGCCGCCCTGACCGTATTCCGCCATGGTGACAGCGCCTCAGTCGTGCAAGGTCTGGTCGGTTCAAACCCCAAAACCTCCATACTCCTCAGCTACCAGTTACTGGAGCGGATTTACTACTTGCTCGTGGCCGGTTTCGACGTGTATGGCTACATGGGACACCAGCTCGATACGCGCCTCTACATGGACTTTCTGCGCATGGAAGGGGAATTCAACTTCCTGACCCTCTTGCCCAAGCGAATCCGTGAAAAAGAACGGGACTTCTGGTACCGGGATGCCCATAAGTCGGTCAAGGAGTATGTCTACGGAAACCGCATCCACTATGACTATGAGAGCGGCATTGAGTACCGGACGGATGACCCCAAAGCGGAGCTCTTTGCCCTCTTGCGCCAACGCCTCGCCCGCGTGCTGAAAACGGATTACGACATCAGTGGAGAGGCCGACCCGGTGACCCGACAGTCGCTTGAGGCTCTGTCAACCTTTCGAGGCCGCATGCTCGCCTGGTTACCCGAAGTCGCGTTTCTTAGCGTGACGGATACGGCTGGAGCGGACATTCGCGACGATCATGTGTACACGCTGATTCACGACGCCGGGTACAGCAACATCTCCGCGCTGTTGAATCAAGAGTCAGGCCGTCTTCCTGATGAAGACGGCCTGACCGTGACGCGCGGCTTCGTCGGAGACTATCCCAACGCATTCTTTCGGGTGGAGCGATCAAGCCTGCCTGGATTTGTTGCGGGCATTCGCGGTCTCACCAGCGAGCAGGATTATCGGACGTTGGTGGAGCGCTTTGGGGTGAGACGAACCAGCCCGGATTTCTGGCGCTACAGTGATCAACTCCACCGGGCATACCAGGCAAGCACACCCCTTGAGGCGGGATTGTTGGATTACAACCGATTAGAAAATCGATAAGAACTCGTCTTGGGTTTCCAAGAGCTTGCTCGGGTCGGACCGGCCCAAGAGCTTCTGCCTTGTGGAAACGATCCATAGTGGCAGCGGCTGCCGTCGTGATGAGGCTTCACGCCCGTGAAGCCGTCCGTCACGCTGGCCGAGACCACACTCTCCGGCGGGTCCACGCTGTCCCTGTGCAGGCGGGACGGCCACTACTTCCTGCGCGTCGCGGGCCGCGAACTCATGGGCACGGTCGCGGCGAACTCGGAGATGCGGCTGGCCGAACTCGCCTGTGAGAAGCTCGGAACGGGGAACAACCAGCGGGTGCTGATCGGCGGACTCGGGTTTGGG
>Ga0210377_10000179_pt1 | contig 60424 bp, 52 predicted proteins | sample PLM4_65_b1redo_FD_155480 | JGI IMG/M metagenome (GOLD analysis project Ga0210377, IMG submission 155480) | Groundwater sediment microbial communities from an aquifer in East River, Colorado, USA - PLM4_65_b1 redo | ecosystem: Environmental > Terrestrial > Soil > Riparian zone | place: USA: East...
TACTCTGTCTTGTGCATGGCTACTCCTTTCTATGACTGTTCGTCAAAATCCTCGCCTGATCTTACGTCAGACCAGGCAGGAGTAGCCATCGCTTTTTTCAACCTTCAACTATGGATGGGACAAAATCAAGTTTACTTGGTTGATTGCAGACCATGATAGAGACCTGCGAACTCGTATGTTGTGGTTTTTAGGATATTGTCTGACAGGAGATGTCAAAGAAGAGGTATTTGCGATGCTCTATGGGGATACTTGGACTGGTAAATCCACACTCCTCGAGCCAGTGAAAAAAGTCATGGGAGACTATGCTCTTACTGTTCCCTTTGAAACTTTCATCAAAGCGACTATTGCAAACGCACCTCGCCCTTACCTCGCTAAATTTCCAGGAATACGATTTGTTTCTTGTGGTGAGTTTCCTGAAGGAGCGCGGTTGGATACCGCTATAATGAAGCCGTTAGTAGGCGGTGACGAGATGACGGTCAGAGACATGTACGGCAAACCTTTCTCGTTCATTCCTCAATGTAAAATATGCTTCTCCACTAACGATTTACCGCGCATTCCGGGTGAAGACAGAGCGACATGGAGAAGAACAATTATATTGCCAACCACCCACCCATTTGGTGATGAGAAAAATCTACCTGATAATAAGTTCAAGATACTTTTACAAGATATGGAAGTTGCAGGACCAGCTATCCTTGCGGATTTGGTGAAGGGATGTTTGAGGTGGCAAGAGGAAGGATTGCCAATATCTAAAATAGCAGAAGAGGTTAAACAAGAGTATCGAGAAGACCAACAACCAGCTAAGGACTATTTCGATGAGCAGTTGGTGTTTGGTAATGAATTCTTTATTCCACAAGTTTCTTTATACTCTCATTACTTACAATACTGCAACGATAACGATATTAAGTATCCCTTGGGGAGGTCGAGGTTTAACATCCTATTGAAACAAAACCATTGCCGAAGGGCTCCTCATACAGTCTGGATATTTGGAGAGAAGAGTAGGCCATCTTGTTGGATAGGAGTCAATGTGAGAGGCTTGGTATGGACGAGAAAATGATGCAATGCAGTGCATTAGAAATTAGTACCGAGAGTACCGGTACTTCCAGCAAACTATATGCCTGGTTTCTATATAGGGAGTTTGCCCAGAGTACCGGTACTACTGGTACTAAAAAATTCAGCGATTATAGAACAGTTGGAATGCAAGGCAAATCGATATGGTTGAGTACGTGGACAAGATGATTGTGGACAAGAGAGAGAAAGAGTGGCGAATATAGCTGTTTGCTTAAATGTTTGAGAAGTTGGATAGATACTTAAAAGCAATACGTTGCACAGACGGCAAGAAGCAGGCAAGATTTTTAGCAAAAACGCATTCTTTGACGTAAGAAGCGTGAATTAGTGCTGACGCCGAATCAGCAATACGCGATTTTTAGGAAAAAAATAAAGCACGTTGTAATTCGAATTTTCGAGAGGATGATGAATTCCAGGTTGACCGTGCGTTCATCGATTTGAGCGCAAATTAGGCGCGTTATTTTGGAAGGTAAAAGCAATGCGCGATTGTAAAATTCTCAAGTTAGTCGAGCAGTTCGATAAGGAGCTGCGATGCAATATCGATGAAGAAGTCCTCGCCAAGCAGAGCCGAGCTTGGAAAGACGACTTTGTAACAGCACTGCAACAGTGTTTAGCTCGCAAAGCAGAACTGCCAATTGAAGTGTTCAAGGCTTACCAGACGTTAGCGAAAGCCGGATTAAAGAACCAGCAGGCGATTGAGAAGACTGGTAAACCTCTTTGGCCTTCCTTCTCCTTCTGTACAACAACGAAGTCGGAAGAAACTACGTTGGAGCAGATAGCTCAACGACTGACAGCGTTGGAAAACAAAACGGATAGCATGTGGCCTTCCTTTTGTCTAAGGAGCGAGGGATGACGTTGGTTGAGATTGTAAAGAAGTTGAAGTGTTGTCGAGAGAAGGAGCAGCGATTGATTGCTGAAGTATTAGAACTCACCGATGAGCAGTTGCGACCTTACTTACAGGGAGGTAGTACAAAAGAACTTCGAAAAGGATTTAAGCAACTACGAGCGAGTCATGTGTTGGCTTTGACTTTCCTCGATAGGTTCATGTTGGAGTACGCTAAAAGTGAGCAAGACAAAGAAACCAACTAAAGCGAAGGGTAAGGCTGATGAAGCTTACTGCTACGCAACCCGGCAATATCTTGATGGCAATATGAGAGAAGCGCTCTACGGCGTCAAAGCTGCGTTAGATATCGACAGCACTCACGTTGCAGCGAAGCTGTTGAAGGCGAAGCTTACTGGTAAGCAACCACAACCTCCGCATACGATTTTGTCAGATGGAACAATCGTTACGACATCGAAAGAGGGTGTCGTTATTCACAAAGATGCAAAAGGTCACCTCTTGAAAGGATATTCGACACACCCAGAGGGAGGGAGAGAGCGAAAAGGATTACCCAGACGCAGTCGGAAGAGTATTGAACATCTTCTCGATGCAATCGAGTATGTCGAAGAAGTCAAGAAGAAAAGTTTATACGTTCACTTTGTCGAGAAAGCGTTCAAAAACCCAATGGTGTTGGTTGCCCTATTCAAGAAGCTGCTGCCTGACCTCAAAGCGATCGATGCACTGGTCGGAGCCTTTGGTGTATTGGCTCCAGAAGATGCTCAAGCGATTAGAGATGAATTTGAAAAACGATTTGGCGTGCTCCGACACCGAGAAGGAGATAGCCGTAAGCTGTTAGAAAGTAGAGATGTGACTCCATAGCAACATAGCAACATAGCAACAATTCAAAGGAGAACGAAATGTTCAATGCACAGAAATGGCCCAGTCTATCACAAGGTCTTTGCGTCGTTGAAAAAGACGGCAGCGGTCTGCTTTGGCCGAGCTTTACTTTACAAAAAGGCCAAGAGAACAGGGATGAGTTCGAGAAGTTCATTCCTTTCCTTATCGACAAAGCTGCTAAGGATAAAGATGAGCACATCGTCTCCGGTGTAGTTTATGAGCCAGATGAAGTCGATAGTCAAGGTGAGTTTGCAAGTGCTGAGACGATTCGGAAAGCAGCTTATCAATTCATGCAAGACGTCCAAAAACTGAAAGTCAATCACAAAGGCAAAGAAGCGAACATAAAGATTCTGGAATCGTATGTCGCACCCCAAGACCTCACCATTGCCAACGTTAAGGTTAAGAAGGGAACTTGGGTGCTGACGGCAAGAGTGCTTGACGACAAGATTTGGAAAGCCATTAAGGATGGCACTCTCTCAGGTTTTTCAATGGCCGGACGTGCTCAAAGAGCGTAGAGAACGAGGAAATGAAAACGATACCTCTCACACAAGGTAAAGCAGCACTCGTTGATGATGAAGATTACGAGTGGCTCAGTCAGCATAAGTGGTGCGCAGTAAAATGCCCCACTGGTTGGTATGCAATGCGAGGAGTGCATAAGGATAGCAAGTGCACAGGGGTTAGGATGCACCGAGAGATATTAAAGCCACCAGCAGGTATGGAGACTGACCATGTCGATGGTGATGGTTTGAACAACCAGCGATACAATTTGAGAGCAGCAACCCATGCGCAAAATGGACGCAACCGAAGAAAGCAAAAGCGAAAAGCAACGTCGCAATTCAAAGGTGTATCTCGGAGTTGGCATGAAGCTGGGTGGACTGCTCAAATTGTAGTGAAGAACCAGTACATTTATCTCGGTTACTTTGGCTCTGAGATTGAGGCAGCTAAAGAGTATGACGTTGCCGCAAGAAAATACTTTGGTGAGTTTGCCAATACGAATTTCATATTAACCTAATTATTCAAAGGAGAACTAACGTGTACATCAGCGAAGTAACAATTGTAGAAGGAGGGATTTCCACTCCGTACAGCAGTAAGTGTCCGCCGAACGTACAGCCTCGTGAATATTTGAGAGAGCTTGCGATTATGTTAGTTAGTCCGGGTCTCGATGTAAAGCTGAAAACAACTTATGGCATCAGCGCCAGCAGAGTGACATCAGCAACGCTAACATTCGCTACGTAGAGAAAAGAAGAAAAGAAAAAGAAACCAGAAAGGAGTCTTATCATGGGAAAATTGCGATTAGAGCAACCACCGAAGCTTCCAAAAAGCACTGGCCACTGTGACGTTCCACCATCAGTAGAAAAGGCTTTCCACGAAATGTTAGACAAAGGTATCGCTGAAGAAAGAGCTGAGGTTCGTCTTGGCCTTCAACAGTCCATCGTCGACTTAATCGACCACATAGCGGCTTTGAAGGTCAAGCAAGTTGATACCCAGAAAGAGTTGGAAGGATTGTGTCAAGAACGTTCTAAGCTGCTGGCTCAAGGCTTACCTCAAACCAGCAAGGATGCTAACGCTATTGGTCAACTGCGTTATGAGCTGGATTGTAGGCCTGGAACGATTGCGGAACTGGAGAGCCAACTATCCGAACGACAAAAGAACCTCGCACAGTTCGATCGCGACCAGAAAGTAAATGTCCAGAAAGCTCGCGCGATAAAGCTACAGCTATTATCGGGAGATCTTTTGTTCACTTTAGGACAAGCGGTCAAGATCAATCGCGAGCTTCGCACGGTGTGGGATGCCTACTTCGCAGCGAATCTTCCTGTCGATACAAGCAAGACTACAGCCGGCTCTCTTGGGATGTTGGAGGTGATGGTTGAGACGTTCAAGCGAGAGGTAGAGAGGAGCATGCCAAGAGGAGGTGCAGGAAGTCTGAACAATGTGCCCTTATAGAGTACGTCCATTGGCGAAGCTCACCTTCGCCAGATAGCTCCTTTTCAGGGAAGCAGCAGCGTCGAGGCTTTAATAACGAAAGTGAAAAAACAGCTCGATGCTGCTGGCTTCTTTTATCTCTTTGACTGTCTGTTTGTTTTTGTTTTGTGAACTGCTTAGCAGGCATAAAGCATCTTCTCTGCTGGGCAGTTCATTTTTAGACAACCAGTCGATAAAGTTCTTCGTGTTGTGAACGTCGCTGTTATTATCCTAAAAACGCTACGTTCCCCGTTTATCTAACGTCGCTATTATTCCTTTAATAACTGTGTTCTTGTCTATCGCGCCAAACCCATAGCTGGTCTTCTCTGAATTTTCCAGACTCAACGTTAAAACCGCTAAGAATCGCTGAAAATCATGCGTTTCACAGTGAATAACACAGATAAAAAATCTGGAAAATCTCGATAAAAATCTGCTTTTTACTGTTGTCTCCAACCACAAGATAAAGGACGGTGGGGGTAGTGACATGACAAGTGAATAAGAGATTCAAGATGGAACCGCGAAATCTAATCAGTGACTTTGAGAAGGCCTTTTGTGCTCGAACGAGCTTCGCGGCTCCGGTTTGACACAAGGAGGCCTTCTCTTTTTTGTGCTCTCTGACAACTGAATAATACGAAGCCTGAACACTTAGGCTTGGTGAAAGTTTCCGAGTGGGATGGGACAAGGAAGTTGGACATCTCAAGGCAGGAGCGACTAAAAGTTGGAAACCATTGCTGGCTGGCTTATGGCCGATGGCCGAATGGAAAACGAAAACAAAACGTGGGAAAGGGGATGGTGAGATTGGTGAAGTTGATAGGTTCGATTCCTATCCATCCCATTGTATCAACAACAACAACAACAAACCAAACACAGTCCACTTTTGGAAAGGGTGACAAAATGGTAGCAACAGTTTATGACATCCAGGGAGAAGAAGAGGTGAACCAAGCACGTGAGATAGTGACTCGATGCAACGGTAAAGTTCTTACAGTAGTGTCTTCATCCAGTGAGACGGTTATGAAAGCAGACTTCAACGGTCACCGAGAACGAGAAGCAGAGGCAGACATTGAACTGTGTGATGCTGGGTTCGATGTTGAATGGGATTAAGCCAAGGTCGAAACACCTCAGCGATGAGGTGTCCACAAGTACAACTTGTGCTGATGAGACCAACCAATTTTGAGAGGAAAAGTAAAATGGCAACACGAAAGACAAAGAAAAGGTATCACAATGGGTACGAGCTTTGCCAACACTGTGGCTGTTCAACAAAGGAATGCAAAAAGAGTTTCCATCAAATAGGCGAACGCTGCTGTAAGGAGTGTGAAGGGAGTAATTACAAACAAAACTAAGGTCGAAACGCTTCAAGGACGAAGCGTCCATCCGTTTGTGCGGATGCTGAGGAGACCATTTTAGTACAACACGTCTATGGAAAGGAGAATTCAATGACTGCAACAATCACAAACATCCAGGGTGCCGATGAGCAAAAGCAAGCTCTCGAAGTGATCGCCAAGTGCAACGGCACTGTACTCAGCACTGAAAGTGACAGTGTCGGAACGATCGTGCGAGCTGAGTTCAACACTGGCGATGACAGAGATGAGGTCGATGTCGAGCTATGTGATTTAGGCTTCGATGTCAACTGGGAAGGTGAAGACGAACAGTAACAAGGTCGAAACGCAGCTTCGGCTGCGTCCACACGTAATGCGTGTGCTGAGGAGACCAAACCAAATGTTCAAATCTTTGTAATCCAGAAAGGAAGGTGAGAAAGGATGAATACCGAAGTTTTGTTGTTGGGAGTATGTGTTGGGGCAAGTATGTGTTTTGGTGCATGTGCAGTGGCCATGTACCGGAGAGGTCGAGTGCAAACACTCTATCCACTCGGCCATATCACAGACGGGACGACGTACTTTTTTAGACTGCCTGTACTTGAAGAAGACCAGAAGACAGTTACGTTAGAAGATGTAAGCGCCTTTGCGTTTGCCGAGCTTGAAGAGTGCGATGTTCCGCAGAACGTTTTGGCAGCCGTTCAAATCGATGTATCAGGTTGTATGATTCGCGTGACGGGAACTCCTGAGCATATTCGAAGTATCGAAACGGTGCATCGAAGATGGCTCAACCAAATCGTTGGTGTTCCTACAGAGGATTGTGAAGTTACGGAGCAGACAGTGTAGGGATTGTTGAGAACTATAAACCACTATTGAAAGGGTAAAGAAAATGGCAAAGGCAAAATCAAAGATGAGAGCAAAAGGCACAATGAAGGGTCGTATTGTCAAGCTGTTCCAAGGAACTCAGACGCTCAGTACGCGCGATGTGTTCGCTCGGCTGAACAAAGGCAGCGATAAAACCACCATCGCAGAAGTCCGCAGAGTCGTTCATGGCTTGGTCAGCGGCAAGCAGTTGAAAGTGGCAAAAGTTGTCAAACGGCAATTCACCTTGGGCAAAGGTGCCAGATGGAGTAAGTAGCAACCGTAAGGAGTAAACACAAAGCAATCAAAACAAAGAAAGGGTAGTGTGTCATTATGGCAAAGGAAACAGAAACAACGAAGAAGAAAACAAGCTCAATCATCATCACAGTAGGCGAAGCGGACAAGGAAACGAAAGCGAAGTTTGTCAAGCTGGCCGACAAGGTAGGTGCTGGCATTTCAAAACTGGCTCTCTACGCTCTCAAAGAGTTCATGGCGAAGACTGATCTTCAAGAATGTCCGTCGGGATGCGAGAAGAAGGCGTTTGGTGCTGGAGGAGGAAAAGCGGCTGGGTTCTGGGTGACTCCAAAACAAGGCAAGGGTGGAGTGTACACTGGAGTCGAAGTGGTGGAGGTCGAGTCAAGACCGAATGGAGAAGGGAAGACTTTCCTTCGTTACAAGGAAGGTGATGAGAAGGCAAGGACGAAGGCGTTGAACGAGGCTAAGAAAGAGGCACAGTTCTTGACCGAGTTCGCAGGCATCACCAACAAGGTTAAAGTGGTGCTGCTGAAAAAGTAGCACGTCGTTAGCGACCGACACAAAAGCCTGATCAGACGAGATTCTGTGAAGCGTTGTGTCGGTCGTTTTTCTATTTCCGAGGAGGATGCTACGATGAACTTGATGCTTCATAACATCGAACAGTGCGAATGTAATTCAGTCAAGTCGCTAATAGAGGAGTACAAAGGAAAGGTAGAGGACTACTACGATAAACACGTAAGGGTATCGTTCGAATACAAGACCCGCCTACAAAAGTTCGCCGCGAAAGCTCGCTCTCTTGAATTTGTCGTTCAAGTGGAAAAGAGGTGCGGTAACCCCAAATGTAAATATCAACATGCGTTACCTGTGGAGATGTTTCAGAAAAACAAAAGGCGAAAAGATGGATTGCAATACTGGTGTAAACACTGTGTTTTTAATGCCTATAAAGCTCGACATACAACAACCAGAGAGTACGAGCAAGGAGAAAAAAAGCAATCGATAAGACCGCATAAATGCTATTACAAGAAAGGAAAAGACGGACGTCCTTTGTACTATAGAAATTGGTACATTCGGATGAAGGACCACATTGGGACTGTCCATCTTTTTTCAGGATTCGTAAGCAAGAAGCGGACAATACTGCTGGGTAAACAAATTCAAAGACTGGTCAACTTCAAACAAGCAGACAAAAAGCCAGACGAGCAAATGGCAAAATTTATCGACGAGATACCGTCCAAGTTGAGGTTACGCTTAGTAACAATCGGCTTGTTGGACAGAAGTGTTATTGCTGCTGGAAAGACTTTTTTGAAAGAACACCTCAAGTGCTACTTAACGATGGTGCACAGTAAAGCAAAGGAGTTTCCGTTGTGGTGTACATCTTGGAGACAGCTACCAGCTATACCAGCCGCAGTGTATGCTTTGTGCAAAGATACCAAAGTACAGTATATTGGACAAAGTCGCGACCTTTACCATAGAGTAGGATGTTGGACAAGAAGCTCAATACCGTTCGACAGTGTGTTCTACATTCCACTACCCATTGAACTGTTAGACTCAGTTGAACACTTTCTCATCGAGCTTTACAAACCACCGTTTAATAAAAAGAAAGGGAACGTGGTAAGAAGTAGCGAAAGCAAAAAGAAAGGAAGGGTGATACAAAATGGCTAAAGCGAAAAGAAGACAACCACAAATCGTGGTCGTTGTTCATCCTGTTTTGGTTGACGTGACCGCAGCAGCGAGGATGTGTGGTATCTGTTCGGAATACTTTAGGCAGATGGACTGTTCTGGCAAAGTACCACAGTCGATAGCTGGATTTGGCAGAAGGCGGTTGTGGTCAACGAAACAGCTTGAAGATTGGGTAACACAAGGATGTCCGACTCGACTGCAACAGCAGCGAAGAAAGGAGAGCGTACCATGAGAATTTCTACTCACAGAAAACGATATACGATAGCCCTGCCTCAAGGCAGTAAGATATTCCTCGCCAAAAAAGGTGAGTACAAAGGAAGGATGGTTGCCAAGTTCCAACGGAGAGGCGAAATCGTAATTGCACCGCTGACCAAAGTAGGCAAGCGAGTGCTGATGTTAAGTTCGCATTGGTATATAGCATTCTACGATAAGCGGGAAATTCACAGAGAGGTTAAGGGATACACTGACAAGGAAGCGACAAATCGAGCGAAGTACTTTATCGCCAATTTGTTGAGCAACATACCGATTGATAAGGAGGTCCAAAAGTGGTTCGAAGAACTATCGGACGATATTCAGACGGAGCTTATCGAATGCGGATTGTGGAGTCAACAGCACAGCGCTTCTCGCAAACCTCTGAGTGAACACATCAGCGATTTCGAAACGTCGTTGAAAGCGAGAGGGAGAACAGAGAAGCACATTCGAGCACAAGGAACGATATTGAGAAAGATGTTCATTGACCGAAAGTTTCAGAACTGGAGCGACATAACTGGAATTGCGATAGACCGATACCTTATCAAACTAAAAGGGTTGGCGCTTGGCAAATGTACTCGCAATCGCCATCTCCAAGCGGTCAAAGAGTTCTGTAATTGGATGGTTTGGGAAGGTAGAGCAGCAATGTCGCCAGTCGGACATTTGAGAAATGAGAAGATGCTGGATGCTGATAGAAAGAAAGTACGTCGGGTACTTGCTCCAGAACAATTGAGAGTTCTGTTGGAAGTAACTGCTCAACAGCCTGCTCGATTTGGCCTTACAGGATGCGAACGCAGCCTATTGTATCGACTCGCAATTGAAACTGGTTTAAGGGCGAATCAGTTGAGAACGCTACAAGTGAAGGATTGCGACTTCGACAATAGGCAAATCACTGTTCGAGACAACACCGCCAAAGGAGCAAAAACCAGACATCAACCGTTGAAGCGAAAAACTGCGTTAGAGCTTCAACAATACGTTTCCAACAAGTTGCCTGAAACCACAGCGCTCTATGTCACTGATAAGACTGCTGAAATGTTGAGAGCTGATTTAGCTGCGGCTGGTATAGAGTACACGGTTGATGAACAAGATTTCGATTTTCACGCACTACGCCATGAACATGCAAGTTTGTTGAGTGAGGGTAGAAATGTATCGCCTCAAACCGTACAGCAATCGATGGGACATAGTTCAATGGCGCTTACCTATGGAGTGTATGTTCACCCTTCCGATGAGCCATTACGACAAGCGATTGAAACTATGCCAGACCTGACAAAGCCAAGTGAGAAGAGTAGTCAACAAACTGCTACAGGAACCGGTAGTAAGAACCAGTGATCTTGCTTTTTTCTTGCTTTTGAAACAGACGAAAAGATACGACAACAGACGATAATAGACAAAGAAACATCGTGGACAATGGAAAAAACGAGATACCACTGAAATAACGAGGGTGTCGGAAGGACTCTTAATCAGCGGGTCACAGGTTCGAGTCCTGTATCGCCCATTTGTGATTCACTTACTGAGCCACAAGAAGCTGCAATAAACAGGAACAACCACCACTTCCGGACCCTTTCCTGTCTTGCGTTCCATGTAAATCAGGCGTCAGTTCGGCGATTTTGGCCTATCACCCTGGCGCTGATAGTTCAATTTCAAATTTCTCCCTGAAGTTGCTGAGTCGCGTGACAGACTGGACGTATAGATTGTTCTGGTTGTCCGGTCCCCTATGTTGTATAATACGGCTATACCATGGCATACGTGGTTAACTCGCGGTGTTGAGAGGATTTACATGGCTGATAATGAGGAAGATTGTATTGCCGGGGATAGCAAGAAGCCGTTTTTTTCCGCTTCCTCTGGATCATACAGCAATCCAAGGGAAGGACCCGGTTTTCAGATCGGTCCCTACAGATTGCTCAGTACCCTTGGCGAAGGTGGGTACGGCGTAGTCTATCTGGCTGAGCAGCAGGAACCCATTCGGCGTCAAGTCGCGCTGAAGATCGTCAAACTTGGCATGGATACCAAGCAAGTGATTGCCCGCTTCGAGGCCGAACGCCAGGCATTGGCTTTGCTGGACCATTCGAATATCGCCCACATCTATGACGCCGGAACGACAGAGACCGGGAGGCCGTACTTCGTAATGGAACTCGTCAAAGGTTCGGCCATAACCGAATATTGTGACTGGCAGAAGTTAGACATTGAAGAGCGAATCAAACTGTTCTTACACGTCTGTGATGCTGTTCAATACGCCCATCAAAAAGGTATCATCCACCGCGACATCAAACCGTCGAATATTCTTGTGAGCATTGAGGGCGACAGGGCCGTGCCCAAAATCATCGATTTTGGGGTAGCCAAGGCCATCAGTCAGCCTCTCACTGAACGAACTCTCGTCACTGAGCAAGGCCAGTTCATCGGTACACCTGAGTATATGAGTCCCGAACAGGCGGATATGGCCGCCAGAGACATCGATACCCGCTCGGACATCTATTCGCTCGGCACCGTGCTTTACGAACTGCTGACGGGCGTGCTGCCGTTTGATCCCAAGACATTCCGCGAGGCGGGCGTTGACAGGCTCCGACAGATGATCCGAGAGGAAGAACCTAAGACGCCGAGCACTCGCCTGTCAAGCATGGGCGATCTCGCCCAGGAGATTGCCGCAAAGCGTTGCACAAAGGTTGGATCTCTATCTAAATGTCTTCATGATGAACTCGAATGGATTCCAATGAAGGCAATGCGGAAAGAGCGAGCATACCGGTATCAGTCAGCGTTTGAACTGGCGCGTGATATCCGAAACTACTTAGATGGGGCGCCCTTGATCGCCGGGCCCGAGTCGGTGATGTATAGGATTAAGAAATTCCTCCTGAGGTGGCGATGGCCAGTGGCGGCGGCGACGGCCATCGTAATAACTTTGATCGTAGGATTTGTTGTCAGCTCGATATTGTACATAAGCGCTGAGAAGGCTCGGTCGAGGGAGGCGAACCAGCGAAACATTGCCGATGCGGAGCGGGACCGGGCTGTTAAAGCTGAGCAAGAGGCCAAGAAGCGGTTGGCAGACCTTTACGAGCAGCAGGGCCGCAGGTACACGGAATCGGGGGACTTGGATAAAGCATTGGTTGTTCTGAGCGAGGCTTACAATGTTGATAATCAGCGGTTATCTGTGAGATTCTTGTTGGCCGAGTGTATGAGAAAGCACGAGAATCCGGCCTTTCAGAAGGACGGTGCTTTAATCCCGTGGGATAAGAGCGCCGGCGCAGCCAAAATCTCGGCTTTCTCCGTCAGCCCGGACAGAACGTGTGTCGCATTTGTTGACGAGAGTCTCGGCGTTATCAACATCTTTAACACAACAACGGGCAGACTCATGGCACAGCTTCCAGGTAAGGCTGTTACCCGGCTTGCTTTTGCGCCAGGCAGCCGGCATATTGTTGTCAGGGCAGAGCAAGACAGTACTCATCATACTCTCAAAGTATTCGATACACGGGATGGCAAAGAGGTATTTTCAACTAAGCGAAGTAACACAGACATAGACAGACTCTATGAGTCCGTCGATTATGCTCTGCCGGACCGTGGTCAGTTGGCAAAGGTCTATGATTCTCTCTGCATGAGTCCGGATGGAGATTGGTTTGCCTTTGTCGATGTGGTTGATTCAGATGGCGAACCTAAGCCGGAGATTTGTTTATGGGATTTCAAATCAGACGAATTACATAGAGCCCAAAGCCAACATTTCAGTTCCCTTATTACGCTTATGGGTTTCAGACCGGAGAGCATTTATGGAAATGCAAGTGTATTGTACACTTTAGACTGTAATGACCTGTGCCAATGTTGGGACATACCAACTCTGAAGCCGGCTGGACAGTTTTATTATCATGGTGAATCTGTCGTGTTTGGCCCCAACGGAAAGAGCTTTATCCTGTTCGAAGGTCAAGAAGCAGAACTTCTTGATAGAAGAAATAACGGGCGCCTGATACTATTTCAAAGTACGCGATGGGCAGGCTTCAGCCCGGATGGTAGAAGGATCATTACAAAGCAGAACAGCGCCTCTCCATATGACACGAGCGGCGTAAAGGAGAACTTCTCAACAAACCTCTGGGACGCTGAAGATGGCCGGCACATAGTTGAATTGACTGGTAAAGAATTGCAGAATTGGCATTTCACCCCGGATTCAAACTACTTGATTACAGAACATGCGGACGCGCAGATCAAGGTGTGGAGCGTTGGCAATGGCAGCCTGGTTTGTGCCATACCGTCGGAAGACACCCAGGCAGTAACTGATATTAGTCCCGACAGTCGTTGGCTCGCGACCTGCTCCAGCACAGAACCCAGAATGACACATATCTGGAACATTGCCACTGGAGAGTCTTTCGAGCCGTACGAAGACGAAGTGTGGGAGGAGGACTTTGCGGCGACATGGCTATCTGTAGATACGGACAGGATTTTTGCATTCTCGCACAGGTGTCCTAAGAAGCTGCTCCGATTTAATGCCCGAGGCTCAGATCTGATCACTGGAGCCGGTTTGCGCCATATTGGACCCACATATCAATCCCCCGGGCAAATCCGAAAATTAGTCGATGCATCCATCGCGCTTCGCTTCGAAAATGGCAAAATTCGGTCTGCCTCAACTGAAGAGATGTTACGGGCTAAGTTGGCTTATTGGGTAATGATGAAGGGAAGGCTGGACTCCGAATCGATAGGTAGTCTGATGGACCTTGCAATTCATGATATTCAAGCTGGCGAGCTGGAAGAAGCTTCAGAGTTAGCAAAGGACTTGCAGACGCTGGAACCACTTCATGATGCCGACCTTACCCAACGGGGACGAAATGTTATCAAGCAGCTATCTAAGGCTTACTCCGGTCGTGCTGACCGAGAACATCGACGAGGTAAATATGCAGAGGCTATTACCAACTATGAATCAGCACTGCGATTCGATCCGAACGATCCTCTCACGTTGGAGGACCTTGCTTGGTTACAGGCGACATGCCCAGATAGCCAACTGCTTGACGTCCGCGAGGCCCTCGAACGTTCTAAGAAAGCTTGTGAGCTGACAAATTGGAAACATTGGGAATGTCTCAGCGCGCACGCTGTCGCTTACGCCGCAGGTGGTCAATTCGAAAATGCGATAGACTACCAGCAACAGTCCATAGAGCTACTTCCAGCAGAGCAGCGGCATAAATGGGGAGCTAATTTCCAGGAGCGGCTGAGACTATTTCAGTCAAACCAACCATACAACAGAAAGGTGTTCTGGAATTTGCCTATTAACAACATGATTGCCTGGTGGAAATGCAACCAGACTCAAGGGCCTAATGTTGCTGACTCCTCTGGTAATGGTCTTGCCGGTAAGCTGGTCGGTGCGGCTGGCATTGTCGAAGATGCCCAGAGGGGTGATGTTCTGAGCATTGGCATTGAGGGCGGCCACGTGGACTGCGGAAATGATTCTGCCTTCGATATCACCGATTCGATTTCCGTTGTGACCTGGGTTAAGGTCGGCGTGTTTGATAAAGAATCCCAGGCAATCATCAGCAAAGGTGAGTCCACATGGAGGTTGTACAGGAGCTGGACCACCGACACCCTCACATTCAATTGTGATGGCTTACAGGGACTCAGCACTCCCGATACCGGCGTGGAGGGAAAGACGAACGTAGACGATGGAAGATGGCATCATATAGTGGGAACCTATGACGGGCAAGCGATTGCTCTATATGTAGACGGCATCTTGGACGGTTCTAAGAGTGCTCGAGGAGAAATTGATACTAATGCCTTCCCGCTTTGGATCGGTGGAAATGCAGCGAGAACAGGGAAAAGGGGCCGTGATTGGAATGGTCTCATTGACGATGTGCGTATCTATAATCGAGCTTTGAGATCAGACGAAGTCCGTGAGCTGTACGATGCTACGAAGTACGCTCCGGCTGACATATCTGGTTGAGAATACCAGACTATGAGACTTCAATGGGGATCTGAATCCTGCCGTTGTGTCTTTTCGAGACAGTACTTTTGGGCACGTGTGAAAAGTGAAACAAGTTCATCCAGGATCCAGTCACTCTTGAGGAACGAATAGAAGAACTTTTCCAGGTCTGCGTAGGAATGTTGCGTGATCTTCTCGTTGTGAAAGAGCAGAGCACTTGCGATGGCGGCATAATAAACAGCCAGAAAGATTTCTCTGGTGTCTTCAGAATCCGTGGAGGTTCCTGACTCTTTGGCATATTGCCTGATTCTCGTAATTGTCGTGATATCTGTCGCGGGGTTCTGGAGCAGATTCCCTATACGTTCTCCGGCCAATGAACGTAGTCTGGACGACAAACCCCTCACAACAACGGGAAGCGAATTAACCAGCGACGGATCGACAGGTAACGGACCATTGATCACGTCATAGAGCATATCCGTCTTCCGCTGCTTGTTGTCCGGGCTCCGCTCGTGGGATTTGGAGCGGCAGCCGAGCTTCAAGAGCCGTGATTTTTGGTCCTGGGTCAAGTCGAAATTTTGCGATTTACTATCCATGTGCTCCTTAGTCAACCGCCAGGTCAATACGCCATACCGTCTCTTTGAGACATTGCGAACGGCTGCATGGACACACACATCGTCTATATAGATATACACGGGTATTCCTAAAATCTTGCCGACTCCTGGGAAAAAAGATTTATGAAATCGGCAATCTCCGTATCGACCTCTTCGTCGGAGTCCACAAGGGCGAGCATGTGCTCTCGCAAGATCGCCCTGAATCGTTCCTTGATATTAGAGATCATGTTGTAAGCTTTTGAAGCGATGGTGACGCCGTGCTTTGCGCCAATGTCGGCCAGCCGGATGTGGCTGGATTCGACGTCCGGCTCCAGAAGCCATTCCTCGAACAACTGCCAATGTACGGCTTTGCCCTTTCGAGAACATTCCGTTTTCAACTCCTTTAGAACCTCCTTGAGCAATTCATCAGCCCATGCACGGTTGAATTCCATCTCCGGATTGCCGGCCTTTGCAGGCATTTCAGCCCCTTCGTCCAGTCCTTGTTGGGGGATTTTGTTCCTCTGGGCGATGATGGCGTAATTCCTCACGGCGGTCAGGAGCAGATTCCGGAGTTTGCCACGTGCTCTGTCAGCTTTTTGAATGAGTTCCTGACCAAGAACCTTGTCCGTGAAGAAACCCTGGACCAAATCCTTGGCCTCCTCATTGCGGAATCCTTTTCCCCTCAGATAAAAATAGAGGGGTTTCCAATACCTGGCGTACAGTTCTGAGTAAATGCTTTCTCGCCGCAGTGGATCAAGAATTTTCGTCCATTCCGTGGGCGGAAATTGATGGTTCGTTCCACCCATTGAAGTATGTCCATTGAAATTTGTCACGCTCTGACTCCATAGACTCAGGCTTTCGCCGCGTGATTTCTCACGTCTTTTGAACCGTGACCCAAGTTCCAGTTTCCTCTACTGTATATCATCTTAAGAAAGAGCAGACAAATTGTCAAATTTTTTTGACGGCCCGGCAAGATTGGACGTTTTTCTGTGTAGTTATTCGTGGAGCAGATCCCGAGTGTGTTTGTGCGAAAGGTTAGAGAGCGAATTCGCACCCAAAGGTCGGCTGGATGTGTAAACCAGTCGATGCACAAAATATGTATCTTACTTGGAAGGAGAAACGTGATATGTGGGAAAAAAGAATCAACATAACTATGGCTGTGATTGTCGTGCTTTTATTGATGGTCAGTCCCGTTAATGCGGGCACCGTTGAAATCCCAGCCGTGAACAAGCCGGCAGATTTAGACCTGTCCGGGAACATTCTCTACGCGATCAACTTCGGTGACAACGGTAATCCTATCGTTGGGGGAATTTCCTTTTCTCAGGACCAAGAGTGTGCCGCCATAAGACTTCAGGCGGAAGGTGAGGGACCCGCAACATGGTGGGGTCCGTATCCGGGGACAGAAGATGCCGGCCTCAATCAATTACTGAATGGCCTGGCTTATAGATATACGCCTCCTTGTGAGATCTCAATTGATATTGAGGGCTTATTTGCCGGCAGCATGTACCATCTGCAACTTATAACCTATGAACCGGAAAATCACAGCCGCACCGTTGATATTACCGTTGACAATGAACAAATTGTCACAGGTCTCAATCCAATCGCAGCGCAAGGAGGTGTTTGTGGAAAAGGCGGCTTCGTCGTAAAATACAACTTCGTATTAGGTAACCCAGTCCTTAATATTCGCATGGTCTCCCGTACAAATGCCATCGGGCTTAGCGGTTTCATCCTGACTATGCTCTCCAAGCCAATCACCCCGTTCGCGGACTACGGCTCAGGTACGACAACCGAACTGGTCAGCGGCAAAGGAACCTGGCGGATCAACTGGGGACAAGGGCCCTGGACGTGGTCCGAGATGACCGGTCAAGCCTTGCTGGATCCCAATGTTTCCGGAATCCTGGACATCCATACCACGGCGCCGGCTGATGTGAGCGCCGATTTGGTTGCTACCTTGCCGATCGCAGGCACGCTGACTCTATCGGCGCATGATAAGAATCATAAAGACGTTACCACCGGCACGATGGTTCTCCATGGAGCGGGCATCAACGTAGTGGATCTCAACGCTTCACGCGTTATTGTGGATGAGGGGAGCGGTATGGCCTTCGCACCATTCCACGCGCCGGCCCCCAGGCTCGCACTGACTTTGGACGAAGCAACCGGCGTGTTTGCATACATTGACGAGCTGCGGAACTGTGAGTTGTACTTGGCCGGCTCGTATGCAGCCCCCCTGGTTAAAGGGCTTGCACTGCAGAGCAACATCGTTGCAGCCCTCAACGGAAAGATCCCGTTGATTGGCGGCATCGGCACGTTTGCCCTGAGCGGCCAATACGTTCCGGATATGAGCAAGAAGGTCAAGTCCTTCTGTGAATACGGGAAAGGCGTTGCTTCACAGCTTGGAGCCGGCGGGGCAATATGGGATCAAACCTGGGGCTACGGACCATACGACTGGTACAACTGTGATGCGGACTCTAATGCCGGCATTCTCGGCAAAGACGTGGTTGGTGTTCTTAAAACAACTACGGCAGGCGCCCCTCAGATTGACGAGGATTTGATTCTGCGTTTCGACTTTGGCGGCAACTTCGCTTTGACCGACTACAATGATAGCAATCTTGACCAAATCGCCGGACAGATACTCGGCGATGTCAGAGGTACATTTGTGGCCGACGTGAATGCTGCGAATGCTGTCGTAGATGAGGCTGCGGGCACTATTACGATCCTCTTTGGAGCCGCGGTTAATGATGAGCCGGACGCCCTGATCACAATTACAGAGACAACAGGAACATTTGAGAACGTTCATCCTGTAGGTGTCTGGGAGTGGCATGTCTCCGGAACGATGGCCTGTGCCAGAGTGCCGACTTTGCCGGTACAGGACAACATTCTGGCTGCTCTCGGAAACAGTGATTTACTTCTCGGCGCTGAAGAAGAGATAGTCCTGTCGGGATCATATTATCACGATTCATCAAGGGACTGACCTCTGTTCTATACGCCTAACACAGTTGCTTCCTACCTGCCCTCCCCCAAAAGAAAAAAGGGAGGGCGGGTAGGTATTGGCAACATATTCCGGCAGGTCTGATAGAGCGTCTTCTTGAGGATACTATGCAAACTGACGCTCATAACTTCGTACCGGTTTTTAGAATGGCTGTGATCTCGTCGGGCGTTAAGGTCCTGGCCAGCCGTCCGTTTGCCGCCTTAGGGGAGCCGCCGCCTTTTCCGCCGGCGGCGTTCTGGATTCGATTGAGCATTTCCCTGGCGTCAATTCGGCTGGAAGAGATCGCAATGTTCAGGCCGCTGACGACAACGCCGGAGCCGCCAATCGCCTCGGCGATCATGGCGGCCAGCTTCGCCAACAACGCCGTGGGTACTTCCGTAACTTGTATGCCAACTTTGGACGATTCGACTTCGATGATCTGAGCCGATTCAACAAGGCCGGGCAACAACAGGGACCACAATCGGTCTATTTCCTTGTTCAGCTCACCGGCGCGGTCCAGTGCCTTTTGGAGCTGGTCGGGCAGCTCCGCCGTCGAGCAGCCTGCGATTTTTCTAAGCTCTCGCAGGACGGAGCTTTCGAGCTGGGACTGTTCGAGCGCCCTGCCGCCGGCGAGGAAGGCCATGCGCGTTCCTTCTTTCTTGCTCTCGATGCTGAGTATCCTGATGATTCCAATTTGGCCGGTCGAATGAAGGTGAGCGCCGCAGCAGGCTGATTTGTCATAATCGCCGATTTTCACCACGCGGATTGTGTCCGATTCAATCTTCCCGGAAGCACTCCTGGCCCGCACGTCCGTATCATTAAACACCGTCTCAACCGGAATATCGAGGCAGACGGCCTCCATCGACCGGCGCTCGATCGCCGATGCAATCTCCCAGTCGATTTTGCTGCCGAAATCAACGGTGGATTTCTCCAGCCCGATATGGACGCCGGTTGTCCGCAGGCCAAACTGCTTTTCGGCAATTCCTGATACGATGTGCTGAGCCGTATGCTGCGTGGCCGTATAGAGCCTGTGCTGCTTATCTATACACGCGATATATTTTCCGTCCGCGAGCGGCCTGTCAAGCGTATGAACGATCCGCCCATCGACCATTTCGACGTTGCAGACCGTCGCCTGGCCGATTGTGCCTTTGTCGGCGGGTTGTCCTCCCTCGTCCGGGTGAAAGAGGAGCGGCTGGACAGTGACTTTGCAGCCGGCAAGAGTTTTGACTTCGACTTCAACTTCAAAAGTATCAGGATTTGTCCAGTACAGTCTCTCCATGATTTGGCTTTTAACATATAGCATTACTTTGGACCAAGCCACTAAAAAAAGAGTGACAGCCGCACAAAAAATGCGGATAATTCCGTCAAACAGGCAGCTTTAAGGAGTTATACGTAATGCGATTGAAAATCTGGTTTTTAGAAACGCGGCCGCAGTTTCTTGTGCTCTCGGTCATTTTGGCTCTCTTAGGTACGGCCATCGCCGGAAACGAAGGTCACTTTGACTGGCTGCGATTCGTCCTGACGACTATCGGCCTGGTCCTGGCTCATGCCAGCGTCAACATACTCAATGATTACTCGGACTACAAGACCGGCATCGATCTGGAAACGATGCGAACGCCCTTCTCCGGCGGCAGCGGCATCCTGCCTGCGAAACTTATGCAGCCGGAAACAGCCTACAAATTCGGCGTCGGTTGCCTGCTGGTTGCCTTGTTGATTGGCCTTTATCTAACATACGTTTCCGGCTGGCTGCTGTTGCCGCTGATCATTTTGGGCGGACCCGTCATCTATTTCTACACGTCCCACCTGACGAAATGGCTGGTTGGAGAGCTCTGGGCGGGTCTTGGCCTCGGGACACTGCCGGTCTTAGGGACGTATTTCGTTCAGACCGGCCACTATAGCGCCGGGGCGCTCATCGCTTCGCTGGCGCCGGGATTTCTGACGGCGAATCTGCTTTTTCTCAATGAATTCCCCGACGTTCGGGCGGATACGAAAGGCGGCCGCTTTCACTTAGTGATCGCGCTGGGCACTAAAAGAGCGGCGTTATTGTATGCCGGACTGACGGCAATGGCGTATTTGTGCATTCTTGGCGGCGTATTCTCGAAACTCATGCCGGCCCTGAGTCTCATAGGGCTTTTGTCTATACCGCTTGCGCTGAAAGCCATCCGCATAACAATGAAACATCACGATAATCCACAGGAGATGGTTCCCGCCCTGAAAGCGAATGTGCAGACAATCCTCTCGACGGATGCCTTGCTGGCTTTGGCCTATTTTCTCAACAGCTTCCGGTAAGATGCGTTTTCACTTGCCGGACTGTAGCTCGACGGCCTTGCGTTCTACCTGCGACCAGACGCGGAAGAAATTCTCGGAGCAAATCTTTCTGATGTCTTTCTGCGAATAGCCCTTTTTCAGAAGCTCAGCGATCAAATTCGGATAACAGGAGACGTCCTTCAGCCCGTTGGGCAAGCCGTCACCGACCCCGTCGAAATCAGAACCCAGGCCCACGTAGTCTATCCCGACCAACTGCACGACGTGGTCGATGTTGGCGACGACGTCGGAAATGTCAGCCTCGCTGTAGGGATGCTGTTTCGCGTATTCTTCCGCGTATTTCTCTTTTGCCTCGCCTTTCAAGTGATGGGCATCAACGTATTTTTCTATGAGCTTTCTTCTCTCCGCGAATTCCTTATTCACCTTTCCATTTACAAACATGGAGCCGAAATTGATCTGCATTACGCCTCCCTTTTTCGCCAGCAGCTTTATCATCTCGTCATCCATGTTGCGCTCACAGCCCGGCGTAAAAAAGCGGCATGCTGAATGCGTCGCTACGACGGGGGCCTTCGAAAGCTCCATAATCTGGTAGAACGTCTCATCTGAAACGTGTGAAACATCGACAATCATTCCCAAGCGATTCATTTCAGCTACGACCTTCACCCCGAAGGGGCTCAGGCCGTGCCACTTTCGTTTCTCGTCAAACGACGAGTCGCAGATATGATTGCACTTCGAATGTGCCAGCGTAATGTAGCGAATGCCGCGATCGTAAAAATGTTTCACGTTGGCAAGATTCCCTTCGATGGCCGAGCCATTTTCTATTCCCATCGCCAAAGAAATCCTGCCGCCGCCAAACTGTTTTTTCACATCCGCGACGGACCTCGCCAGAACAAACTTATCCGGCCAGGTCTTTGTGAAACCCTCCACCATGTCAATCGTCTCGTCGGCAAAGGCATACGCCCCCCCTTCCTCTTCGTATTCCGCCGGGACATAAACCGCCATAAATACCGCATCCAGCCCACCTTTTCTGGCCCTGGGATAGTCAAAATCTCCGTGCTCGGTTGGCTTTGAAATATCCTCCATCTTCTTTTTCAGCCGATAGGGTACATCCTGGTGGGTATCGACAATGATAAACTTTTGAGCCAGCTCGTTTGCTTTCATTCTTGCCTCATCATTCCCCGCCGTGGCGGCCCATTGCCGGCAACCGCCGAATAACGCCGCCGTCAACAGGACCACAACTAACAGCCGAATCTTCATACTATCGTTCATCCGCTAATCCAACGATGATTTTCTCCATAGCCCTTAGTGAGGACTGGTAAATCCCGTCGGAATAGTCATACAATATTTTGGCCGCCGCCGTCTTGTCTTTTGCGTACGACCGGCGGGCAGTTTCTTCAATTGCTCCCTGGAGACTAAATGCGTTCTTCTCGATTTCTTCCGCCTGAGTCCTTACCCGTGCAGCCACCGCAGGTGATGTACGGCTGACCTTGTCACGAAAATTGGAGAAAGTCCAAAAAGCTCGCAGCGGATCGGCCTTGAAAGGAGAACTCACCTGGGCGTCGTAGAATTGCGCCGAAGGCTGTTGCGAGTCCGTGCAAAATCCTGTGGGGAAATCTGAGATACCGAAGTGAAAAGGAATGTAGAATGACGTGCCCGGTGAAGCGAGGCAAACCCAGTAAACGATTCCAATATCCAGAGGCATGTTTGCCCGCAACTGGGCCACGAAGCTGGTTTGAGTCGCCCCGCTGCAAATGCGGCAGATACCTTCATCCGGAACGACTGGCGGCACTGAAGGGTCGATTGCCTTGCCCTCGTTGTCATGGCGAAGAACCTGCATGAGCATTGCCACGCTCACTTGTTGTCTGGGTACAACAGAAAAAGGCAGCGTCCTGCCGGCCGCAACAGGTGCGGCGGAGATATAGTTCAGGCCGGTCCTCTGTCTATTCAGGTTAGACGGATGTGAAGCCGCCCCCGGATTAGCGTAAACGGCGGCAAAGTCAAACGGCCCATCCTTTTGCGGGTCGTACCAGCCCCTCGACCTGGCGTATTCGATAATATCATCGGAGCTCAGGAAATTGTCTCTATCGGACAGGTCAACCCGGCGTATCGTATAGGTGTTGGCGATCATCGCTACTTCATTATCGCCGACCCGCTGAGCCAGCCAATGCTTTCCGTTGACCACACAGAAGAGCCACCCTTCTTCGGGGTCGCAGATGATATATGTCCGGCCGGAGTCTATGTAGCCGAACTGCTCAACCAGCCGGCCGGCCAGCAAAACGCCTTCGCGGGCGGTCTTTGCCCGTTCGGCCGCCAGACGCCGGAGCATGTAGCCTATCCCGCCGTCAGTAATCTCAGGCCGGTCCTCGCGCGAAGGGCAATTGTCCGACGCGATGCTGACGCCCCACTCATTGATGTAGCTGTCGGAAAAGAGCATCCCCGGCATCTCGGACCATATATAGGCCCAGGTCTGTTCGACCTGATCCAACTGCCCGCCGTTGAGCAACTTCACTTTTTCGCCCGGCGCATGTGTTCGGCGAGGGACCTTGTGGTGGTTCACAATTTGAGGAGGCGTATCATCCTCATTGTGGGCCATCATCACAAATCCATCGGCGGAAGCCTTCTTGCCCACGACGATGGAGAAACACGCCCTGCATGGCCTGACCCCGGCGATGACTGCAAACAGCAGGACAAGCACCAATGTCGGGCGGGCACTGGCCCACCAACAAGTCCGTGAAATCATATCTTTCCTCATAGCTCACCGGATGGACCGGCCTCCACCGACACCGTTTCAAGCTTTTGTTTTACCTGGCCGCATGGAGTTGAGTCGCCAAGCTGTCCCTCTGCGGCTGCAATCACCATCGTGCACACGGAATCGCCGGTCACATTGACCGCCGTGCGGCACATGTCCAGGAATCGGTCCACGCCCATGATGATGCCGATGCCCTCCAGCGGCACGCCGATACTGCGCAGAACCATGGCAAGCATGACCACGCCGGCCCCCGGAATGCCGACGGTCCCCAGTGCGGCCAGCGTCGCAGTCAAGACGACCATCAACTGCTGCCCGAAGTCCAGATCGATCCCATAGAACTGTGCGATGAACACGGCGGCGACGCCTTGGTACAAAGCCGTGCCGTCCATGTTGATGCTTGCCCCGACCGACAGCATGAAGCTGGCGACGCCCTGCGGAACGCCAAGATTCTCCGTGACACATTTGAGCGTCACCGGCAGCGTTGCGGCGCTCGACGAGGAACTGAAGGCGACCAACTGCGCGGGCCGCATGCCGCGGAAGAATCTCCTCACGCCAGTATGCGCCAGGAATTTCAGGATGGCCGAATAGACCACCAGCATGTAAAGCAGCAACCCAACCAGGACCGTCGCAGTGTACTTAACCAGGAGCAACAGGATGCCGAGACCGAAATCGGCAATAACCGTCGCCATAAGGGCAAACACGCCATAAGGGGCGAGCTGCATGATCACGTGCACCATTTTGACGAAGAGCTCGTTGACGCCCTCGAAAAAGGCGATTACCGGCTTACCCCTTTCGGGCGAAATCAACGTCAGGCAAACGCCCATCAGCACCGCGAAGAAAATGATCTGGAGCATTTCGCCTTCCGCCAGTGACCGCACGGGATTGGCGGGAATGATGTTCAGCAGCAGGTCCTTGACGGAGGGTCTTTTGAGGGCAGGTCCGGTGTGAGTATCCGGCGATGTGGCCTTCGCCGGGTCGGATTGAGCCGCAGCCCCATTCATTAGCTGCTGCTTCGTCTGCTGTGAGAATCCGGCGCCCGGCCGGACGATATTGGCGAGTCCCAGACCGATGCTGACCGCGATGGCCGTCATGGACACGTAAAGGACCAGTGTTCTGACGCCTATCCGGCCAAGCTTCTTGATGTCGCCCAGACTGGTGGTTCCTACCAATAGAGAAGCAAAGACCAAAGGCACAACAACCATAGAGATGAGTTTGATAAATGCAGTGCCGATTGGTTTGATATAGGTGAAGACGAAATGTGAAAGGCCCCACCGATTGGCCAGCACACCAAAAAGGATTCCCAACAGCAATCCTAACAGTATCCTGGTATGTAACTGAAGCCTTGACAATTTCATTGATGCTCCCGATCATGTAGATTCTAAACTCAGTCGCATAATAATAAAGGACGGCGCGAAAGTCAAAGAAGAACAGCTATTGGGGCAACAGCATATGAGGAAACTGCTTGTAATACTGTGGTTCAGCGTTTTGATGGTATGCTCCGGCTGCCAAAGGCAGAGCGTCCACACTGCTCCTCTGATAGGGATTACCAGTGTGTACGAATGGGACCAGAAGAATAACTCAGCATCGACGGTTGTGGATTTTGCCTATGTCCGTGCTGTGGCGGAAAACGGCGGCGTGCCTCTGGTCCTGCCGACCATCAGGAACGAGGCGATCCTGCGGCAATACGTGGCCACACTGGATGGTCTGGTCCTGGTCGGCGGCGACGACATTCCCCCCGCGGCATACGGCCAGCAACCCCATGAGACAGTTAAACCGCTGCCGGCCCAGCGCTACGAATTCGAGCGCGAGCTGATTGCCTTGTGGCTGGCCAGCGGAAAGCCCGTCCTGGGCGTGTGTCTCGGAATGCAGTTTACCAACGTCGTCTCCGGAGGGACCCTCATCCAGGATATTCCTTCGCAGGTCGGCACGAAGACAAATCACCGCAAATACCACGACGTCCAGATTGAGCCGGATAGCTCCTTAGCAAAGATTCTCGCAGCCCAGGAAGCATCAGTTTTTTCAAACCACCATCAGGCCGTCAAAAACGTGGGCAAAGGTCTGAAAGTCATCGCCCATAGTGACGAAGGCGTCATCGAAGCCCTCGAACGGATCGATGGCGGATTCGGCCTATTCGTCCAGTGGCACCCCGAGCAGATGGACGATGTCCATCATCGCGATGCGATCTACGGCGCGCTCGTCCGCGCATCGGTGCCTACACGATAAGCCTTCCACGTCCAAACACATGTCGGCGAGCCAGCAGGGCTTACCTTCGTCACACCCGAAACAGGCAACGGTATTCTACTATTTTGGCAGACCGCTCACTTTCACGTTGTCAAACGCCCACCACCAGTCATTGCCGGCGTCGAACATACCGAACGTCAAAACCACACTCTTAGCCCATGAAGGATTGTTCACATTGATCACGACCGTCTCGTTCTCGTTGGCAAGACTTTCGGGCTTGAAATTGGGACTACTCGGATCTGACAACCACAAGAACAGTTCAACCTTCTCCCCTCCATCAAAGGATGCGGTCACAGTCGCGCTCTGGTGATAGTCGTTATCAAACTCGGGACGCCAGCTCGAATCAAACTGGAGCTGAACTGTACCGGCCTCACAACCTGAGATGTCAATAGGGGGCGTGCTGAGCCAGGTATCATACGAGTCTACAGCAACGTTGTATCCCACCGGGTGAGCGGCATCATCCCACTCATCCGGATCCGCCACCACGATCGTGCCCTGCCCCAACTGAAAGTGGTCACGGCCTTGCGGATCGACAATGAACCACCAATCTCTCTTAACGAAGGCCCAGCCAGCCCATTCGGTAACGCCGTCGGTGGCAGGATTACCCACCCCGGGAATGCCGCTATTGTCAACAGTCCAACCCGCAGGCGGTACGTTCGACCAGACATCTTTAGTGCCCGCAGATTCCTCTACAGTCGTACCGAGGATCACGCCCTCGAAGTCCTCGTCGAGCAGCAGAATCCTTCCGATGGGAACCGCCGCGGTGGCCAGCCGAATATCATCAAAATACACTTTTCCCGATCCACCTGCCGCCGGACTGTTCTTCGTGCCGAAGCCAATCGTAACCGTATTGACGTTTTTCAGGTTCACGCCCTGGTCCGCGAACGCTTTCAGGTTGGTATTCCATCCCGTCCAGATGGATATCTGCGATGCTTTCAGATTATCATTATAGACCACGGCATTTCCGTTCAGAGCAATATACATCTGCTCGGCGGCGTTATTCTTATTACCGCGGAACCAAAGCGTCAGAGTGTTGACGTCGTTCTCGGTCCAGTCACGCGGATAAGCCAACGTCATGGTTGCTTCGGAAGTCTTGAGGTTGTTGTTATAGGAATAGGGCATCGACTGCGCGCCGCCGTGGATCCGGCCTGGGCCGGACTCGGCATAAGGTGGAAGCTCATTACCAACCAAAGCCCCATTCGTCGTCGGAGTCGAAAAACCATCTACCCACTTGTCGAATATCCTGTTGCTCGCAGGGTCAGGGGGATCAATATCATTGTAGGTTTCAAAGTCATCTACCGTGATGAAGTCGGCCGTCGTAAAGCTCCAGACGAGGCCCTTCACTGTGCCCGTATTGTAAACCGCATCCACCCGCCAGTAGTATGTACTATGCCAGGCAAGTTTGCCGGGATCCAGGGTCGTATCGCCGAGTGCTTTGCTGCCCTTGTACTCCGGCGAAGCCGTTGTGGCTTTGCGTACGGCCTCTTTATCCGCACCCAGATACACCTGGTGCGAAGCGGCACTCGTCGCCGGCGTCCAGCTTAGTTTCGCGGTCGTCTGAACATTCACATCGCCATTAGCCGGCTGCGGATTCCCCACGGCTCCGGGCGTCGTGAAGGCCCAGACGCTGCCTTTAGACGTGCTGACACTATCAAACTCATCCACTCGCCAGTAATAGACCTTCTCTGATTTGACCTCGCTGGGCTTGTAGCTTGTGATACCCTGCGGGACGCCTCCGGCGGCATTGCTCACAACGTCGAAATCGTCACCAAAATAGACCGTATGCAATTTCGCACGGAAACCCGCCGTCCAGGTGAGGGTCAAATTGGTTGGGTCAATAAATTGGGCGCCGTCGGACGGCTTGGGATCCCTGGCGGTCTTGGCAGGAACTGCAAAGCTCCAAAGGCTGCCCTTGTGTACCGTCGTGCCGTCAGTTTGCAATTCATCAACCCGCCAGTAGTACGTCGTGCCGGGCGTCAGACCGTCGGGATAGGGATATCCGGGAAAACCAGCGACAAAGTACGGCGACGTCTGCTTGCCCCGGAACGTCCCGCCGGTACCATTCTTCACATCGTCGGAATTATCGCCCAGGTACACGTCGAACGAGGCCGCCTTGGCTCCCGGCTGCCAGGAAAGGTTTGCCCACGTATCATCAAGCAAGGCGCCGTCGGGCGGATTCGGCTTGGATACGCCCGACCATCCCGTGGCGGCCAGGCTCAAGAACAAAACGAATGAGAATAAACACATCAATTTCTTACACATGACAATCCTCCTTCAAAAAAGAGTTACGTAAGAAAATAGCCGGATCATCTTCCGGTCACATCACAACACCTTCATCGTTCGACAAACTCACTCTGACCAGCAACAATAGTATGATCTTTCATCCTGCCCCGTATGATTTGACTCTCCCCGGACAGGTTCTTTCGGCATGATAGGAACTCCTTCCAGTCTTTACTGTAGGCGGCGGGAAAATCAATGAGGTAAGAAACAAGAAGCCGCCTGCAATCCAAACAAACTCGACCCTCTGGATCACTGACAATTCAAAGATCTCAACGACCCTATTTGTACCAGAACAACGGCCTGCCAGTCAAGAAGAATCCGGGGACCGTCTATAATAAAGAGCTTTTCCGTTCAGCTCCAACCGGCTGCTTTTCGACGCCCTGAGGTAAACGCCTGGCTCCGCCTGCACGATGCTCGTGCACCTAATGAGCTTCGTTGCGTCCTACTTGCTCTTGTACTTCTGCCAATAGTCGGGGAAGAATTCCTTCGCCTTGGCCTCGAGTTCCTGGTCGCTGATAGTCGTCAGACGGCCCTCGACGTCGTACTGGTCGATGACCCACCGCGCTAATTTGTGGACCCTGATTTTGTTGATGCGGTCGTCGCCTTTGAGACCGAAGAACTCGTTGATCCAGTGCGCAACGCCGTCGGCGCCACTTTTATCTGTAATGGCGACCCGCGGAGGCCGGTTCAACAGTTTGGCCGTGTCGAAGATGTTGTATATTCGTTCGTCCTGGCGCAGGCCGCCGGCGTGGATGCCGGCCCGCGTCGTGTTGAACGCCCTGCCGACGAACGGATAATTCTCAGGAATTGGCAATCCGATGGATCGCATGTAATCGGCCAGCTCCGAAATGGCTATCGTATCGATGCCGCATGTGCCGCCCTTGAGGGCTATGTACTCGAAGATCGCCCCTTCCAGCGGCGGGTTGCCGGTGCGCTCGCCGAAACCGAACAGGGTTGTATTCACAAAGTCGCATCCATACAGCCAGGCGGTCGCGCCGTTGACGTGCACCTTGTGGAAATCGTTGTGCCCGTGCCATTCCAGTCTGTCGCTCGGCACGCCGCACTCGTGGTTCAGCTTGTAAATGAGCTTGGGGATGCTCCTGGGCAGCTCGGCCCCGGGATAACTTATGCCGAAGCCCATCGTGTCGCACAGCCGTATCTTGGCGGTAAGCTCATCCGGCACCTGCTCGCTCATCTCCATGAGGCGGTCCACGAACGGCAGCACGAAACCATCGATATCCGCACGAGTCACGTCCTCCAGGTGGCACCTCGGTCGAACGCCGGCCGCAAACGCAGCGTCCACCACCTCACAGTAGCTGTCGATGCACTCTTTGCGTGTGCGGAACTTGAGCTTCTGGAATATGTGATAATCCGAGCAGCTTGTCAGCATGCCCGTTTCTTTCAGCCCGGCTTCTTTGACTAGGCGAAAATCGCCCTTGACCGCCCGAATCCAGCCGGTGCATTCGGGGTACTTATGCCCCAGTGCCCGGCACTGGTCGAGCGTCTCGCGGTCGTTCTTTGTATAAAGGAAAAATTCCGTCTGCCGCACCACCCCGTTCGGCCCGCCGATCCGCGATAGCAGGTCGTAAATGTGGACCATCTGCTCGATAGTGTAAGGAGGCATCGCTTGCTGCCCGTCGCGGAAAGTTGTATCGGTGATGAATATGGGCCTATCCTTGACGGCTCCGAAGTCGAACTCCACGGGCTTTCCGTCGATGTATTCGACGACCGGACCGGCCAGATGAATCAGCGGAGGCAAATCGTAAGGAAAAACGCCTTCCAATAAATTCGGTTCCTTCGCATCAACCATACGATGCTTCTTTTTGACTTTACTCATCGAAAGCCCTTTCATCTTTCGCGTTAGCGTCTTTTGCGCTGCTATTCGATCTCAACACCCTGCTCTTTGCAGACCTTCGTGATGAATTTCACCGCATCGCCGACCGTTTGAACGGACAGGGCGGCGTCCTCATCCATCTCGATGCCGAATTCCTCTTCAAACATCGCCACCAGCTCGATAGAGTCCACGCTCTCGGCGCCGAGATCGGCCGTAAAATTATCGCTCATTTTCACCTCATCCACGCCCAGCTTCCTGGCCGTGACGGCCTTAACACGTTCTTCTACTGTTGCCATAGATTCAACTCCTATTTGTAGGTTTATTTTATCAGCGTCTTACGGCCCTTTTTGATAGCTGCCGTCCGTTCCGGCGATGTCATTTCAAAAACCGCATTCCACATCGCCTCCGCCTCCGGCGTCCACTTGCATCCCCGCCTGCCCATGGCCGTCTTGGCCGTCTCATACAATCGGCCTTTGCCAAAACCTTTGGTCACAATCCCCTCTACAAACCAGGCAAATGACGGGATGTACTTCGGCAGTGGCTTGCCCGTGGCCATGATGATGGCCATCGCGCCTAAATACGAACCCGTGTTGAGCAGCGTGCCGATGGACGTCTTGGTGTGATCGCCGATCAGCGAACCGACTTTGGTCGAGCCGGTATCAATAGATTCCCGGCCGTTCAGCATCACCGAGACACTTGAATAGTCGTTCTTCAGGTCACTATTGGTCGTCAGTGCACCCAGATTCACCCATTCACCGACGTAGCTATGGCCGAGGAATCCATCATGGTACTTGTTGGAATATCCATGTATGATAGATTCTTCCACCTCGCCCCCGATTCGGCAGTAAGGTCCGATGCTATTGCCCTCACGGCACTTGGCGCCCAGGAGGATTGACTTGCGGCCGATATAACACGGACCTTCAACACGGCTGAAAGGTTGAATTACTGCGTCTTCGTCGATATAGACCGGGCCGTGCTCGGCATCGATAGTAACCATAGGATGAATCTTCGCGCCGCGCGCAACATAGACGTTCTTCCTGTTGCCCCGAATCGCGACCGGCTCCTCCACGGCGCCGTCGATTCCATTGCGGTCCGCCGCCGAAAACTCGACCGTTATCTGCTCTGGATTAGCCAGCACCAAATCCCAGGTATATTGCCAGGTAGGGACCTTGCACACAACATTTGGTAAGCCCGCCTTAGCCGAAGTGATAAATCCCTCTATGTCCTGTGCCGGAAATCGCTTCGCATCATTCTTGTTTATCCGGGCATAAATCACCCGTCCTTCTTCATCCAAACCGATTTCGCTCTTGCCTTTGGCGGAAACGTTGAAATCGCCCGCTTTGACCAAGGGGTCCACAATAATCAAATCGGCGCCGCTCAGGGCAGAGGCGTCATTGACAGGCCCGGATGCCTGTTTGCGATAATGCTCCGCCATGTAATCGGGAACGAAGTATGCAACATCATCCGGCTTGATTTTAGCAACCAGCTTTTCCTTCAGGCAAGACATGCCGCATCGCAGCTCCCATAGCGGCCGCCCAAGAGCCAAAGGAAAGAAATTGAAGCGGATTTCAGCCGATCTGTCGATTAGAATCAATCGCATTAAAGCTCCTTAACTCCTTTCACATATATACTTATGTAAAAATGGCTCGCCAACCGCCGGCAACCCGAACAACAGAGGGCAAAATTTTATCAGATGGCCCCTTCGGCGTCCAGACTAAACGGCGTCCGGCAGCAAAAATTTCCTATTTATTAGAGAATCGCGGTCAAAACAAAGGCCTATCCGGAGCCGGAATTCGACGATTGCCCATCATTCGGCCACCAGGCGATCCTCGTTGAGAACGTCCCCATCGACGCTGTAATGTCGAAACGTCAAAGTGGGTTTTCCTTCGGCGCGATCAACCGTGCCGGCAAGGAATCCCCCAACCACATCCAGGTATTTGTGCTCGGGAAATCGCATATCGTTGGTCCAGCCGCCTGCATGTTTATCGCTGGCCGGCCCGCATGAGTATTCCTTCGCGCCCGTTTTCTGGTCCACCGAGATATATTGCCAGTGCCGGTCCCCGCAGATGATATACATGTTTTTCTGCTCTGAGACGAACTTTCTAAGCTCGTCGCCCTCGTGCTGAAAATCCTTGTTCGAGTGATTGTCGTGCTTGTTCTTGCGGTCCGGGCCGACTATGGGTGTAGGGCTGATTAAGATACGAAACGCAGCGTCCGATTCCTGAACCGTTCGCTTGAACCATTCCTTTTGCTCTTTGCCCCAGATTGTCTTATCGGGGCCGTCTGGCATCGTGTTGGGGCTGCGAAAATCCCGCCCTTCGACCAGCCATATCTGGAGGTCCTTGCCCCATCGGAACGTCCGCCAGGTCTGGTCGCCCATAGGTATCTGCTCCAGGAATATCGCCTGACCCTGTTCGAATGTAAACTCGCCCATGAACGTGGTTTTCATGCCGGGAAAGCAATCGTTCATCCACGTGTCATGGTCGTCCTTGATGAAATAGCTCGCAACCTGGCGATGAAACTGAAGGTTCGTCGGCAGACTGTACATGCTCGCCCAATGCCAGCGGGCCAGCGCCGGCGTCTTGGCCAAATCATCGTAATAAACAATATCACCCGTATGGACGAAGAAATCAGGGTCGAGTTTAAGCATAACAGGATAAATCTTATAACCGCCTCCGGGCGCATCCTGATCCGGATACGCCTGACCCGTCGAAACCATAAAGACAACGCGCTTAGACTCCTGGGCAGGCGGCGCCGTCTTGAACGCTCCTTCGATGACCTGCCCTTCCTGTGACCCTGTGTCCCCCCTGGCCTCCACTCTCAGTTGATACCTGGCGGCAGGCTCGAGTTTAGCCAGTCTGAACTGGTGAGTAAAGTCGCGTTTCGGATCGACGGCCTGCCAATCCGTAGCCTTCCAATCCGACTCCCCTGCCGTCCTGTACAGGACTCTGACCTTTCCCGCTGCGCCTGGTACGGCCCCCTCAATTGTATCGATTGTCGAACCATCCGGAAACCTGACAACGGGAGTCGAGCCGGACTTTCCGCCTTTGAATTTATCAAGCAGCTCACCGGTCTTGGCGTCTCTATAAAGAATCTTCGGCATGGGGGCATCCGGCCCCACCCGCTGCGGATGGCGTGTCAGACGTGTCCAGATAATTGCGGAATTATCTGTCACTTCACCGATCCGTATGCCCGTGGCTTGATAAGGGCCATCCGAAAGGGCTTTGCTGCAACCACACACAGCTAATAAGGCGGCCGTCAATATCATCCTTGTAACGTCTTTGCTAATCATCGAATTGTCCTTTCCTTTTGAAAGATTTCTATTTTGAAGCGATCATACTTTTTGTGGAATATATCAGAGTTTCGCCACGAAATAAAGCCGCTTTAACATCCCCCGTTTACAGGGCTTGCTTGAGCGGCAGGACTCGATATAATTGCCGGCATCGGACAACTATATACTGTGATGTGGAATGAGGTTATATGACAAGAAAACGCAACATCACCGGAAGCCCGCGGCCTTCACTGCGAATCACCCTTATCCTGTCCTGCCTCCTAACACTCGGTCTAATCAATGATGCACATTGCGGGCCTCGAACTCAGGCCCAGAACAGAATCAGGCTCAGAAAAGTGCCACTCCAGCAGACTGAGATGAATCTCGCAGAGGTGCCCTACAAAATCCTGTTTGAAACATATCGCGAGACCGATGGCCAGAAAAACTGGGAACTGTTCCAAATGAACGCGGATGGTTCCAACCCGATCAATCTTACTCGAACGCCAGACCTGGATGAGATGTATCCTCATGCCTCTCCCGACGGCACCAAGATCTGCTTCGTCGTCGATGAGGGAGACAGGCAAAATAGAGTGAGGAACGTGTATTATATGAACATCGACGGGACGGGACGCGTTAAGGTCGCCACAAACGCCCGCGAGCCTTGCTGGAGCCCCGACGGCAAGAGCATCGCCTACCTGAAAGGAGAGTACGATCGCTATAGCACCAGGGAATACGCAACCGCGGAGCTTGTTCTTTACGACCTGCAAACCCAACAGCACAGGCCGCACCCCAATAAAGATTTACACCACCTTTATGCCATCTGCTGGTCGCCCGATGGTAATTGGTTCCTTGCGGCCGTGCATGGAGGAATGGGTTACAGCGATACGATCCTGGCTTTCGATGCGGATGGGACGAGAGTCTTTGACCTGGAACGATGGGGCGTCAGGGGCTGCCGGCCGGACCTGAGCCTCGACGGCAAGAGAATGACGTGGGGCGAGACGGACTGGGATTTGTGTGTCGGCGATATCGACCTGAGTTCCGGCGAGCCTGTAGTCAGCAATGTATGCAAAATCGTCACATGCCTTCGCACGGCAAAAGTCTATCACGTGGACTTCTCGCCGGACGGCAAGTATATTGCTTTTAGTTTCGGCCCATCTGAAGGCGGACAGCAGGTCGGCGGTTTTGCAAGAGGCTGGAACATCTGCGTAACCGACCTGTCGGGAAAATGGGTCAAGATTACCACCGATGGGAGCCATAACAAGGAACCCGATTGGGTTCCGCTCCAACCGGCAAATCCCTGAAGAAAGGAGAAAACATGGTCAGTAAGTCTCACCCCGTATGCAATCGGCTTGTTTTACGAGCAGTCTGTTTTGTTCTTGTGCCTGGTCTGTTTCCGGCAAATCAGGCCGTCTGTGAATCGCAGTCGCAGGGCCAGGCTAAAAAAGTCCCCTCGCCGCGGGCTGAGATAAACCTGGCGGACATTCCCTTCAAAATCGCCTATGAAACATTCCGCCAGACCGACGGCAAGGAAAACTGGGAGCTGTACTTGATAAACGCCGACGGCTCCAATCCCGTAAACCTTACCCGTACCGTTGACAGCGACGAGCTGTACCCCCATGCCTCTCCCGACGGCAGCAAAATCTGTTTTGTGGCCGATGAGGGAAGCCAGGAGAACAGGATTCGAAACATGTACTATATGAACGTTGACGGGACCGGGCGGGTGAAAGTGGTGGACAATGCAAGGGAGCCATGCTGGAGCCCTGATGGTAAATCAATTGCGTATCTGAAAGGGGAATTTGAACGCTACACCATTACAGATTACGCCACGAAAGGGCTTTTCTTTTATGATCTGGCGACCGCCAAGCACAGACAGCACCCAAACGCCGATTTACACCATCTTTACAATATCTGCTGGTCGCCTGACGGCCGCTGGTTCCTGGCCACCGTCCACGGCGGAATGGGTTTCAAACACGCGATCCTTGCGATTAACGCCGACGGTCCCGGCGTGTTTGATTTGACAAAATTCCAGGTCACGGGCTGCCGGCCTGACTTCGCACTCGACGGACGGAGAATGACGTGGGGGGCGACGGATTGGGACCTGTGTGTCGCTAAGATCGACCTGACATCGTCTGCACCCATTGTGACTGATGTCCGCCGCGTCGTCTCGTGCGAAAAAGAGTACGAGGTGTATCATACGGACTTCTCGCCGGATGGTAAATACATCACATTCAGCTACGGGCCTGAAGCCAACGAAATGATGGGCGGCAAGGCGCCGGGCTGGAACATCTGTGTAAGCGATCTGACGGGCAAATGGGTACAGGTTACCACCGATGGAAACCAAAACAAGGAACCCGACTGGGTCCCGGTCGCGGCACCGCGTCGTTAGGCGATGGAAAAGCTGTCGTTGAGGAACAGAACAAATGAGAATGCGATTGACTAAAGTGACAGCGCAAGTCTTTGGGCTGCTGCTATTACTGCCGATTGACTCGGGCTGCCGGCGTTCCGAGGGCACCAGCCCTGCGCCCCAGTCTATGACGACAAAGAGCGGCATCGAAATGGCGGTGATACCCGCAGGCTGGTTCGAGATGGGAAGTGAGAAAGGCGCACCTGATGAATCTCCCGTGCATAAAGTATGGATCAGCTCCTTTTGGATGGATCGATACGAAGTCGTGCAGGAAGAATTCAAGAAATTCCAGATGCCTGACCCCTCGCACTTCAAGAATCCAAAGAATCCCCTGGAGCAGATAAACTGGACGGATGCGGCGATGTACTGCAACGAACGGTCGCGTGTGGAGGGGATTGAGCCGTGCTACGACCAGAAAACTTGGGACTGCAATTTCGCCGCGAGCGGATACAGGCTCCCAACTGAAGCAGAGTGGGAATATGCCTGCCGGGCGGGAACGAATTCACAGTACAGCTTCGGCAACGATGCCGGCGGGCTCAAAGACCACGCATGGTTCGCCGACAGCTCATCCGGCAAGACGCATCCCGTCGGGCAGAAAATAGCCAACTCCTTGGGCCTATACGATATGCATGGGAACGTGGCTGAATGGTGCAATGATTTATATTCCAAGGACTATTATGCGCAAAGTCCGCAGCGAGACCCCAGAGGCCCGGCAGAGGGAAAGGAACGCGTCCTGCGAGGCGGCGCCTGGAACTCCGGTGCACAAGCTTGCCGATCCACGTATCGTGCGAGCGACCCGTCTATAGACGACACGTGCTTAGCCAGCGACGCGATAGGATTCCGCTGTGTAAGAAGATCGCCGGACAGTACCTCAAGCGAGGCGAGTATGACGAATCAAAGTTCAGCCCAAAGCACAACGAAGACCGGACTGGTTTACGATGATGTTTACCTCGCGCATAAAACTACGCCCGGCCATCCGGAAAGACCTGAAAGACTCACCGAAATAATCAACAAGTTAAAGGCGGACGGGCTGTATGCTCAGTTGATTGAGCTAAAACCCACCCTCGCTCCTTTGGAATGGGTACGCACAATCCATTCGCTCGACTACATCAATCGCGTTGAGAAAAGTTGTGCCGAGGGCGCCGGGTATCTGGATTCCCCGGACGTTCCGATATCACAAAGGTCATACGAAGCTGCCCTGACGGCGGCCGGAGGAGTGCTTGCCGCCGTGGATGCCGTCATGGAAAAGAGAGTCGCGAACGCCTTCTGCGCCGTCCGTCCGCCCGGCCACCACGCCCTCGCCGATAGAGCGATGGGATTCTGCATCTTCAACAACGTGGCTATCGGCACACGATACGTTCAAAAGAAGTACGGCCTGTCCAACGTCCTCATCGTCGATTGGGACGTTCATCACGGCAACGGCACTCAGGCGGCATTTTACGACGACCCCACGGTCCTGTATTTCAGCGTTCATCAATATCCCTTCTACCCGGGTTCCGGCAGCGAGGCGGAACGAGGCAGCGGCAAGGGCCTGAATTACAATATCAATGTTCCACTGCCCGCCAGCTCGGGTGACGGCGTGTACCTGGAGGCATTCGAAAAGAAACTCAAGCCCCCGGCTTTAGCATTTCGCCCCGACTTCGTATTCATTTCAGCCGGCTTCGACGCCCATGAGGATGACCTTCTCGGCGGCATGAAGGTTACGGCGAAAGGATTTGCCCAGCTTACCGAGATCGTCAAAGGCATCGCGCAGAAGTGCTGTGAGGGCCGGCTCGTCTCCGTCCTCGAAGGCGGCTATCATCTGGGCGGGCTGGCCGCCTCGACCGAGGCTCACATCCGCGTTTTGATGAGATAATAAGGACGCCTAATGTTTTTTCACACCTGGCCGTTTGCACTGTTCTTTCTGGTCGCGTACCCTACCTATCTGGCCCTGAAGAACACCAAATTCAGACTCCCCTTCCTTCTGGCCGCGTCGTATTTCTTTTACGGCTGGCTTAACCCACTCTACTTGGTTCTTATTGCCTACTCGACGATCCTTGACTATACGGTTGTAACCATGATGGCAAAAAGCCGGCATAAAAAGTCCTGGCTCGCGGTGAGTATTGCAAACAATCTCGGCCTGCTGGGCTTTTTCAAATATGGCGCCTTTGTCACCGACAACCTCAACCTTCTGCTGTCGTCTCTGCACGTCCCATACGCCATCCCGGCGCCGGGCATACTCCTGCCCGCAGGCCTGTCCTTCTATATCTTTCAGTCGCTGAGCTATACCATCGACTACTATCGCGGCAACATTGAAAGGGAGACAAGTCTCATCCGGTACGCCGCTTTTGTGGCGCTGTTCCCACGGCTTTTGGCCGGGCCTATCGAGCGGGCCAAAAACCTTCTGCCTCAATTGCACGAAACGCCCGCGGTTTCTCGCCAGGACGTCACTGACGGCCTCTCTTTGTTTATCGTGGGGCTTTTCAAGAAAGTGGCCCTGGCCGACTATCTGGCCCTCTATGTCAACAAAATCTATGCCGCTCCCGAGCAGTTTCAGTCCCCCGCCCTGGTCCTGGCGACGTTTCTGTTCGCCTGGCAAGTCTATTTCGACTTCAGCGGCTATACCGACATGGCTCGGGGCATCGCACGGATGATGGGTTTTCGCCTGATGCTGAACTTCAATAACCCGTATCTGGCAACCAGCCTGGGCGACTTCTGGGCGAGGTGGCACATCAGTCTTTCCTCGTGGTTCAAGGACTACGTTTACATTCCTCTCGGGGGAAATCGCAAAGGAACGCTCAGTACCTACAGAAATATGTTCCTGACGATGGTCGTCTCCGGATTGTGGCACGGGGCGGCGTGGACGTTCGTCATTTGGGGCGCCGTGCACGCGATCGGGCGGTTTGCCACGCGCGAATTGGAGAGGACTGCGTTCTACAGGGATAAGGTGCCCAAATTAGTCAAACAGCTCTTCGTATTTGTCATTGTCACCTTCGCGTGGATTTTCTTCCGGGCCGAAAGCATCGGCGACGCGTGGGTGATTGTAACGCGGATATTCAGCTCGGGACTAGCGAACCCTTATTGCCCCGTCCTGGCCCTGATCCTGATCGCGGCCGTCTGGCTCTATGAGTTCGCTTACGAATCGCCGGCGAAGCGGATACTTCAACTGGCGCCGGTGCGCATAGGCGCGGTGGTCCTGATGATTCTCTACCTGGCCATTTTCGCTCCATCGAGCAACCAGGCGTTTATCTACTTGCAGTTCTGATTGGCGGAGCCGTCGAAACGGACAAAATAATGCAGATAAAAAGCACATTAGAGAGTAGCGGTAATCCGCGTCCGCCGGACGGATATGAGGTTCCCTTCGGCCCCAACAGCATCCGGCTGAACGTATCGGAATGGGTGATTGTCGCCATCGTCTGCCTGGCGTTGTTTTTCGCCGCACCGAAGCTCTGGACTCGTATCGAGACATTCGAGCATGGGCCTGACTACCGCCTGCCCTACCAGCTCAGCAGCGACTACTGGCTGTACAATCGCTGCTGCCTCTGGGCCGGCCCGCGGTATGATACGTTGGTCATCGGCGACTCCGTGGTTTGGGGACACTACGTACCCGAGGACCAGACGCTGTCGCACTATCTCAACCAGAATGCAGGCCGGAATCAGTTTGCCAACATGGGCATAGACGGAATCCATCCCGCGGCAATGAGCGGCCTGCTGAAATACTACGGCCGCGCCATCTCAGGCAAGAACGTTATCCTTCATCTGAATCCCTTGTGGATGAGCTCCGCGAAACACGACCTGCAAACAGACAAGGAATTCCGTTTCAATCACCCGAAGCTGGTCCCACAATTTATTCCGAAGATTCCGTGCTACAAGGACCCATACGCCAGACGCATTTTGATCGCCGCAGAGCGCTACGCGGCGTTTTTCAGCTGGACGTCCCATTTGAAGATTTTCTATTTCGAGGGTATGGACCTGCCCACGTGGACTATCGAGCATCCCTGCGAAAACCCGCTGCGGGCCGTCACGCTCAAACCACCTGCTTCCACAGACGACAGTCTGAACGAACGCGCTTCATGGATGCAGCGCGGCATGGCCCAGCAGGACTTTGCGTGGGTGAAGCTTGAGACCTCGCTGCAATGGCGATTCTTCCGGCAGGCCGTCGAGCTGCTAAAAGAAAGAGGCAACACGGTATTCGTTTTGGTCGGCCCATTCAATGAGCACATGTTCAAGCCGGAGAGCCGCGACTCCTACCGGGCGATGAAGGATGGGATAGAGGCGTGGCTTCGGCAGAACCGCATCGCCTATTACATGCCCGAGGCGCTACCCAGCCAGCTTTATCACGACGCCAGCCATCCGTCCGCCGAAGGGTATGCCATGTTAGCGAAACAGCTTTTTGAGAGCCCGTCTTTTCAATCGGCCATCCTGCACACCGGCGTTGATTCGGCGACCGAGCACAGCGTACTTCCGGCAAAACCGCTCCTCTCATGGAGCCGCAACTGACGCGGCCTCGGCTCCATAAACCATCGATATCTGTAAACCATTCGCCTGAGCCGTATAGAAAAGGCGGCCGTTTGATACAACGGCCCCGACACATTCTCTGGCGTCAATGGGGGGTCCGGAAGAAACTACTTTGTTGCCGTCGGACGTGTCGATCATATCCATGTTGGAGCCGAGTAAGTAAGGCTCAGACAAAGTGAATCGCGTACATGCGTATCCCCTGTCGAAAACGGACAGAATCTTGCCCGTTGCTTTGTCAATGAGGTAGCTCGGCTTGCCCGTGCTGCCGTGTGTGAACAGGAAATCCTTTCCAACCGTCACGACGTTGACCGCCTGGCCGACCGGCTCCGACTGCCATATCAACGCGCCGCTCGCGGCGTCGAGGCACACGACGTAGCGATTCTCCGTTTTCTCATTCGGCCTGTTGTACCCGCCCAGGTAGAGACGGCCATTCTCCCCCGAGATCGTGCAGCCGGCGGTCACGTAGTTCTTTGTCGTAAGCCAAAGGACCTGCCCTGTCATTGGTTCGATCGCCGCGGTGAGGCCCTGAGACTTCGGCCGGCCGTCTTTTGTTCTCGAAGCATAGCCGAAGAAGGTCGAATAGTAGAGCGTATCACCCATCAGACACAGACCGGAATCGTTACCGCCGGAACCGAACTGCGAAAAATCAATCGTCCAGACCTCTTTGCCGGTCTCCATGTCCCACGCCCGTATGAGCGGCTTGTTGTCTTGCGGATAGTAGGGATTGTTGTGGCCGTAAATCCAGCTCATGACGTCCGCACCATCGGGCGACTTGACGGGCTCACCTGTGTGGACGTACGCTTTTTCTGTCCCCTGGGCTGCATACCGCCCTGTGCCATAGACATAAATGGCGAGATTGTTATATATGGTCGGCGGCTGCTGGCGGCTCCAGCTTGGCGAGCCGGTAAACGGAGCTTCCCACAGCAGCTCTCCCGTGGCCGCATCGAGGCATCGCATGCTGGAATCCTCAAAGCCTGCCTGGGGGACAAGCAGACGCTCTTTATGGTAAACCGGACCCGTGAAAGAGACATGCACGCCCGGCCAATACCGCCGCCACAGCAGTCTTCCCGTTTCCTGCTCGACGGCGAAGATTTGCCCTTCCGACGTATGCGTGTACAACCGCCCGCCGCCGCAGACGGGCAGATGCTTGAACGTCCCTTCGTATCGCCGTATCCACTTCATTTTAAGGGGAGGCTTCAGGCCCTGATCGTTCGCGTTTGTGGACGCCGCATTGCCGAAATTCGTGAACCAGTCGTACTTGGCATCGGCGAGCTTGCTTGTCAGCGGGCTTCTTATCTTCTCAAGCTGAAGGTCTTTTGTGGGCAGCGAGGCTTTGCCGTCCGGCCCGAGGACGTAAAGATATCCATCCTCACAGCCAAAATAAACCCGGCCGTCACAGACAGCCACGGGAGCGGATATCGCTTTGCCGAAAGCGGTCTTGAATGACCACACAGGGGCGCTTCCGGACAGTGGAACGACGTATAAACATCCATCCAGGCCGCCATAAACGCCCGCATCGCGAAGAAGGATCGGCGAAGCGATGGATGGGTAGCCCCCGAGATACTGAGGCTGCTCTCGCCCGGGAGAATGTTTGCAGAACCCGAAACCTTCCTCCGGGCGGACTCGATAGACGTCCCGACCGCGAACACTGACCGAGCAAAAGCTCAGCGACTCCGGCCGAGTTATCGACGTCAGCGTCCCGATGACGTATTCGGTCTTTGCGCCGCTATCATCCAGCCGGATGATCTCCACTCTGCCCGTGTTGTCGCGCCGATGCCACTGCAGATAGGCCGAACCATCCTCGCCGATACTCAGCCCGAAGATGCACGGCTTCTCGGAACCGGCGTAGGCCGGTATGGCGGGCGTTTCACGATGCTGCGCCTGATTGCCCTGATCTTCCAGGCAAACCGCCGAGCCGCCGGCAGGGATGACAACCATCTTGCCAAACGCTGCGATGTCCGCCGAACTGCAGAACTGGTCGCGCCACGTTGCTCTTCCGGCGTTACGCTTGCACCATTCCTCGCCGCTCCAGCGGTCGCCGTCAAACTTGAGAGCTTCTTTGACGAAGTCCCACGTCCAGCAAATCTTGCCGTCAGGCTCAAGGGCGTAGATGTGCGAGCCTAACGTGGCGAAATACACCCGGCCGTTGGCCACGACAGGGGTGCTGAAGATCGGCTCGCCGCAGGCAATCGTCTTGACAACATTGCCGTTGGCCCTGTCGAATACATAATAAGTCCCCGCCATCGTCCCGACGTGAAGGTAACGCCCCGCAATCGCGGGCGATGAGACGTTGTTACAGCTCGCCTTCTTCTGCGAGGTGTCAAACTTCCATAACACATCCAGCGTAGAAGCATCGACGCAGAAAATGACGCCTGAGCCATCCACAACATAAACGCGTCCCTCTGCCACGACCGGCGATGTAAAGACGGCATCGGTCAACGCGACGGCGCCCATCAGACCGAGGGGGGTAGTCACGCTCCTGTCAGGAACGTTGCCGGAGTGGCGAGAATCATACTTGAGCTGCACCCAATCCTCTGCGGCGGCGGCAGTTGCGGCCTGCACGAGAATAAGAACGGCCAATACGGCTATCTTTGCTTGTAGAGTTTTCATTGTTTCTGTTCTCCTTCATTCTCCATATTTCCGGGCTTCTGCCTGTATGTCAACGACCGGGCGAAGTAATCGTCCAACCGTTCGATTTCAAACTCTTTTATCATGTCATCCACGCTGATCGTTTCGTGCTCGCTGGCGACCAGGACCGAGCCGAGGCAGCCGGGATCGCTGATCTTGACTTTCGGTCCATACTTGGCTTTGAGCTTGCGCAGCCGCTCCCAGTTGTAATCCAGGTGCACGAGGGCGCAATCCAAATTGACCGTGGCTACGGCAAAATCAAAATAGTTGGTATTTGACGCAACGACCTGCCCCAGGGGATTGCGAATCTCAGAGGGCGTCGCCCTGCCGGCAATGGCGCCGACAAAATGGCACCGGCAGGAATATGCCCAGTAGCCCTGCATCTGTCCCCCATGATACATGGACGAGAAGATAATCAAGTCGGGCTTGCTCTTGGCGTACTTCAACCGCAACTCGTCGAAATTCAGGTCGAAGCAGATCGCCATCGCCACCCGGCCAAAATCACATTCGATGACGGGGGCCTCTTTGCCGCACAGAGTACCTCCTTCCATCTCACTGATTGTGGGGTGATTCTTGTTATAGACGCCGGCGACATTGCCCTTTCGATCAATCAAGACACTTGAATTACGCTGCGTGCCATCCGGCATCAGCCGGTAAGCGGAATAGACGATATAGCAGTTGTTTTCTCTTGCCGTCTGTGCGAAGAAGCTCTGTATCTGGTCCTTGCGGACCCGGTAGTACTCTTGCAGCTTCTCGGCGCTGAAGCCGCCGGGGCGGTCGCACGCTTCCGGAACCACAATCAAATCCGGCCGGTCCGGCAGAACCTGTGCAAATTCCCGCTGCCAGTGGGCGATCATCCTTTCAACGACCTTCTGCGGCTCGGCATTCGCTGCGACCTCTGCCGGCCCAGCCCCAATCGTAGCTATTTTGACAAAGCCTTTCTTCTTGCCGGTTTTCTGGGCAACGCCGTCACTTCCAGCGGCGCTGCAATATTCCCAGGAAAAACACAAGGCAGCAGCCAGCAAAAATAGGCGGGCAAAGCCCATCTGATTAGAAGTCAACCACTTCATTTGCTATTCTCCTGAACGCATGTCATTTTGGCTTCGCAGCTCGCCGGTCGTCAATCGTCGTCTTGGCTTCTATTTTGTTGCCGTCGAGGATTACTTGCCCGACCTGCTCTTCGATGCGAATTCCCACCGTTTGCGTCTGTGATGCCTCAGGCCGCGTGTCACGGATGACGTTGTTTCTAAAGATAAGGTCGTTGGTCTGTCCCCGGATGCGGATTCCCGCCGCCTGCCCGCCTGCGCCATTGTTCTCGATAACGTTCTCCTCCAGGCAATTACGGTGGGCCGCCATTCCGAGCGTCTCATTGCGGAAAAAGATACCGTCCTGCTTGTTCGAGCGGACGACATTGGAACGCAAGAGATTATCGGAATCCTTGTGGCCGATGGAGATACCAAATTGCCCATTTCCTTCTAAGAGATTATCTGTGAACAGTCCGTGCCGTACCCGCCAGCACAGGAACAGGCCGTCGGTGCCATTGCCGCGAGCAATGCAATTCTTCACGGCAGGACGCTGCGAGCCGCTGCCCGGATGTATGCCCAGAGAGACATTTGCCTCAGACAAACAGTCGGCGACGACAACGTCATTGGATTGCTGGAAACTGATTCCATCGCCGTTGTAGTTTCGGACTACACAGCCCTGAATCACCGTCCCAAACGCCTGATACAGGAATATCCCGGCCCCCCTGCAGCCGTTCAAGTGAACGTTGGAGTCTTTATTACCCTCAATGATAAGATCCTCCACGCGGGCGCCCTCGATATGATAGCCGCTGACCACGGGAAAAACGGTTGCCGCCTTAGCCTTGTTGGCGACCATGCAGTCGGCCATCAGGGGCTTGTCGATGGAGAACGTATTGCCGCTGCGCCCGGTGATGCGGGCAACCGTCGTATGGAATCCCCCTGCGTTGTCGTCCCAAATTGCCACGCCGCTACCTGCTGCAAAGCCGGTGGGATCTTCGACCGTGATTTGCTGCTCACCGAAGTCCCCGTCGAGAGCCAGAGCAGACACGACTCCATCCGCTTTTCGCAGGATAGTGTGGCCTTTCCTGCCCCGCACCGTCACGTTCGCGCGCAGATGCAGCGAATCGTACATCAGGTATTCGCCCTCGCCGATTTCCACCGTCCCGCCGCCGAGGCCGGCGATATAATCGACCGCCGCCTGCAAGGCCCTGTTGTCACCGCCCATCAGGTGAGCATTGTCTTTCCCAACGGTGATGACAGGCAACTCCGTCATCGCAGAGTGCATCGCTTTGGGCAATTGCCGTTCCTGCGGTTTCGGGGAAAAATCTCTTTCGGTTTCAGCGGCCTGTAAAACAGACACAGCGCTCGCCAGGAGACAACTCACAAAGATCGATAAGAAACGACCGGTTTTCATTGTCAGGACCTCCGTTAAGCAGCGACGTTTTCCATCGCCTTGCCCTCAATCATACGTAACGAGAAAAAATCAGACTAACTTGGCTTCAATCTGCTTCAAAGCAGCCATCGACTCTTCCGCGATTTTGCGGCCTCCGGGAGAAAAATCAAACACTTCGAGTGATATCCACTCCCGGTAGTTCAAGTCCTTGAGCGTCTGAAAAGCCTTCACATAGTCGTTGACGGCCGTTCCCGTACCGAGGTGTTTGCCGCCCTGCTCCTGAACATGAACGTGATGAATACGCTTGTAGTGTTTTCTCAACAGAACATCGAAAGGCTCGGTTTCATCGGTGGTGTTGTTGAAATCGAACATGATCTGGACGGCCGGATGATTGACTCGTTTCGCCAGCTCCGACGCTTCCGCCAGAGTGTTAACAACATCCGTTGCCTTCTTGCCCAACGCTTCAATCAGTATTTTGATGCCTCGCTGCTGAGCATGGTCAGCCACCGCTGCAAGACCTTCGGCGAAATACTTTTTGGCCTCTTCGACGGAAATACCCATCGTATTGCGCTGCTTCGGCGAACCGAAGATCATGTAAGGCCCGCCGAGGTCGGCACAAAAGTCGATAAGCTCGTCCACGTACGCGACAGTCTTTTTGCGGACGGCAGCATCGGGTGTGGTAATATGCAATCCTTTTGGGGGCGGAGCCAGCAGCCAATGGAGGCCGGCACATTCTATGCCGGCGTGCTTCATGGCCGAAACCATCTCCGTCCGCTTTGCCGGGCTTATCTCCCTTACGCCTTCCTTGACCAGAGTAAACGCTGCGACTTCAATACCCCGATAGCCGGCATCGCCCACAATCTGACACTGTTGGGCCCAGTTCAGCTCGGCCATGCTCTCGTTGCACATCGCATATTTGAATCCGCCCCATGCGCGAGCCTTTGTCTGATTCTTCTGACACCCGGGCATTAACCCGCCAACCGCTGCACCGCCCAGGATCGCCCCCGATAACCTGACAAAATCTCTCCGGCTGCAATTTGCCGTAAACCTTCCTGCGGGACATTTCAAGTCTTTACCCATAACGTGCGCTCCCATACGATGGGGCAGGATACGGACCTCACCTGCCATCTTTTCCTGCAACTTTGAAAGATTTTATCGAACGTGAGCCGATATTGCAAGTAGCGGTTCTGATTTGCTATGATAGTATGAGGAGCCAGTATGAAACGACCAAGTGTTTGTCTGATTCTCGGGTGCTGCCTTGCCGGGATGGGCGTCACGTTTGCCGGCGAACAAGCTGCCAAGCCAAGAGGTTACTCCATCCCGCTCATCGACCTGGCCGGCGAGAGCCGGCGGCAGACAATTGTTGACAGAGAGTCCGGCCAATATCTCGGCCATCCCACGACGGTTCTGTTGGAGGACGGTAAGACCATCATTGCAGTCTATCCGAAAGGTCACGGACGCGGCGCTATCGTGATGAAAAAGAGCACTGACGGCGGCTTGACCTGGTCGGACAGGCTGCCTGTGCCGGACAACTGGGCGACGTCACAGGAGGTACCCACGCTCTATCGTGCCGTCGATCCCAAAGGCACCAGGCGGCTCATCATGTTCTCGGGTTTGTATCCGATTCGCATGGCTGTTTCAGAAGATGGCGGGATAACGTGGACGCCGCTGCAACCTATCGGCGACTTCGGCGGAGTTGTGGCGATGAGCTCTCTGGTCCGGCTGAAGAACAGCGATTATATGGCCCTGTTTCATGATGACGGCCGTTTTCTCCACAACGACGGTAAGACAACCAAATTCCAGGTTTTCAAGACCATCTCTAAGGACGGGGGCCTCACATGGGGGCCGCCGGAGGTCGTCACCGAACACCCCGCGGCGCACTTATGCGAGCCCGGGGCGATAAGGTCACCCGACGGCACGCAAATCGCCCTTCTGATGCGGGAAAACAGCCGCAAGTACAATTCGTTCGTCGTTTTCAGCAATAATGAGGGCCAGACCTGGAGCAAGCCCGTCGAGCTGCCCGGTTCGTTGACCGGCGACAGGCACACGGGCCGCTATGCGCCGGATGGCAGGCTGTTTATCACCTTTCGCGACACGACCCACGAAAGCCCAACCAAAGGCGACTGGGTCGGATGGGTCGGGACGTACGACGACATTGTGAATGGCCGTGAGGGACAGTACCGCGTCCGGCTCATGGACAACCACAAGGCGGCGGATTGCGCCTATCCCGGCCTGGAACTGCTGCCGGACGGAACTTTCGTTACGACAACATACGGCCATTGGGCGGAAGGTGAATCGCCCTATATTGTGAGTGTTCGCTTGAAATTGGAGGAACTCGACGCCAAGCTAAAGGAGACTCCCAGATGAAAAAATGTATTGAACGGCTTATCGCAGCCGCCCTGATTCTCTCGTTTGCAGGTGACGCACTCAGCCAACAACGCGAAAATCAGCCGATCGAATTCAGGAAAATATCCGACAAACTGTTCGAAGTTACGGGCGGACAGGGCGCGCAGGGAGGGGTCTATATCGGCGATAACGGAGTCCTTGTTATCGATGCTAAGATGAGCAAGACCTCAGTGGATCAGGTCATTGAAAACATCAGGCGTATCACGGACAAACCGATAAAGTACCTCGTGAACACACATAGTGACGGCGATCATGTAACCGGAAATCGGTATTTTCCGGAATCGGTGATCTTCATCGCTCATGAGAACTGCCGGAAGGATTTCTTTCGACCCGGCAGAGACGGCTCTCCATCGGAGTGGTCCAAGCCCGAATTGTCACCTTTCGTTCCCTCGCTGACCTTCACAGATAAGATGGATCTTTATCTTGTGTCCAGGAAAGTGGAGTTATGGTATTTCGGCGTTGGCCATACCACCGGAGACATCGTCGTCTATTTTCCCGAAGAAAAGGCAGCTTTTGTGGGGGACCAGCTATTCCTGACAAGACCCCAGCTCATCCATTCCTATAAAGGCGGCAATTCCTTCGAACATATCAAGACGCTTACCAAAATGCTTGGGACAATCGACGCCCAGAAGTTCTACAGTGGCCACAGCGAAATGACAGACAGGACAGGAGTAGAGAACCATATCGAGCAAGTGAAGAAATACCAGGAAAAGGTCATGATGCTAATCGAAAAGGGGAAACGCCTCGAAGAAATCAAGAGCGAGTTTGCAGAAAACGAAGCCAGGCTAATCGAAGCCATTTATAGTGAGATACAGGCACGTCCTGGTCGGTAATGTACACAGTCCCTGGTTTGCTATGAGGCCGTCTATTCCTCGAACGGCTCTTCATAGACTCTATACGACGTCTCTTTCATTCCGACGCTGTTGTAGGTATCCTGAGCGGTGTGATTAGAACTCTGCACATAGAGACGAAACCCGCACACATTGGCGTCGCGCGACGCCTTGTCTTTTAAGGATTGATAAAGCCTGCTAAAGACTCCACGCTTGCGATAATCAGGCCTGACATAGACGCTTTGAATCCACCAGAACAGGCCGCATCGCCAGTCGCTCCACTCGTATGTCACCATAAGAGAGCCGACGATTTGACCCGCCGTCTCGGCAACCACGTAAAAGCCGTGCTGGGGATTTTCCAGAAGCTCCTGAACACCCCTGGTCACAATCGCCGAATTGAGCTTCTTTTGCTCCGTTTCCCAGGCCATCTCGACATTGAATTTCACGAGCGCCTGTGAATCTCTACGTTCGGCAACTCTGACTGATAACTCCAGGGACACTTTCTTCCCCTTCTCTAATATGCACTCGGCGTTTTTTTTCTCGCTGAATTTCCGGCACAAGTCATCCGGAGGACTAACGTCCGCCAATCGCTTCGTGAATCGCCTTTGTGTAAGTTTGATGTTCCTGTTTGAGCCTGTCATCGTCGGCCGTCAGGGCTTCGGCGAAAACCATCGCCGGCGCCTTGATTACCGGCTTCTTCAGCTCGGGCAGATTCTCCGCCACGGTCTTGAACTTCCGCCCCCAGGCCTTGAGAGTCAGGTCGGGCTTGACCAGCCCGGCGTACAAACTGATATCTCCGGACGAAGGTGTGTCGGCGAACGGCCACGAAAGCCATCCGTCGGCGAGCGAACGCGTGGCTTCTATCTCTTCGCCGATCCACTGAGCCTGCTGTTCCTCGCTCAGGTGGGGATACTGCTGCGGCGCCCCGCCGCCGTACCAGCCGAATTCACCCAGGACGACCGGCTTTCCGGCATGGCAATGGGCCAGAACCGCCTGCAAATAGCTTATGTTCTCCTGCCAATTCTGCTGCGATTGAAACGGACTACCCTGAGTCGGATAAAAATGGATCGTGATAAAATCGAGCCAGCGGGCCTGACGTTGAGGATTGAACGCGGCGTAGCGGCCCGGATTGCCCGAACGAACCAGCGGGTAAGACCACTGGATATACCCGACGGTAATCAAGTGTGTCGGGGCGGCCCGGCGAATGGCCTCCACCTGCCGGCGCACCCACTCGTCGGCCAGATGCTCGCGAAAACGCTGCCAATCACGCAATCTGGGATTGCCGGTATTGGGGCGGTCCTGCGGCACGGCCACGTTATCCCACTGGTCGGCATCGGTCAACTCATCGCCCCAGGCTGACGCCAGCGCCTTGCGGTCTGAGTATGTCCCGTGAAGCCATGCGTGCCATTTCGGGCTCCACTGCTCGACAAACCACGGCAGGTGCGGCTCGTTGAGCAGGTCCCACGCAAAGATGGCCGGCTCGCCCTGATAACGGCGCCCCACAACGTCCCAAAAACGATCGAGCGCCGCCAAAGCCGCCTCGCCGGCGAAGCGGTCGGGCTTCCAGTAGTCTGACTGCCCTTCCCAGTGATCCGGACCGGTCAGGATCAGCCGGACGTTCGTCTGGCGGGCAATTTCAACCATTTTGTCAAGCTTTGCAAGAGCCTGTTCGTCGATGGTTTCAGCCGTAGGCTGAAAACTTCCGGCCGTAAGAAACACACGAGCGCAGTTAACGCCCATCTCGCTCATCACGCGAAAATGTTCCCGCACCCTCTCAGCGTCAAACTGCCGCCAGAGTTTCGGCGCCCAACCCGTGTTAGGATCGTAGTAGTTCGTACCAAATGGAATATAGGGACGCCCGGAGCCTCGCTCCACGAAACTGCGGCCGTCAGAAGCGACGGCGATCAAGCCCATTTGGGACCGCTCCGCCGCATTGCCTGCCGCACAAATCAGATTGGCGGCAAAAAGCCACAGAGCTAAATTCCGAAAGTGTTTTAGCCTCGCAATCATCCGGCGATGCTCTCCGTTTGATCAGTACGCATTCCACAGATACAATATTTGAGGCGTGCCAAGCTCATATAGCGTCGTTCTGTCGAGTTTCAGCAGGTTCTGGTTCTGCCGTCGATAACTCAGAAAATCGGCCAAAGTGAACGGTTTGCGATACTCGATGACCTGGGCTTCGTCAATGCCGGCCAGTGACTTGACCAGCGCGATCGCCTCATCCAGATAACCCACCTCGTCGATCAGCTTCTCTTCAAGGGCTTCCGGAGCGCCATAAATGCCGCCATCGGACAGCCGCCTGACGTCGTCCAGGCTCAGCGATTCCTTTCTGCCTTCGGCTACGACCTGCACGAATCTCTCGAAGGCGGGCATAATGAGCTTGTCCTGCATATATTGAAGCTCTTCCGGCGACGGCGCTCTGAAGGAACTGGGCCAGTCCTTCTTCTGGCCCGACTTAACCGTGACCGGCAGCACACCCAGCTTGTCCTCCAGCAGCTCCTGAACTACAAGCCACCAGCTTATCACACCAATCGAGCCGGTTATCGTAGTCGGCTCGGCGATGATTTTGTCACAGGCAACGGATGTATAATAGCCGCCCGAAGCAGCCACACCCTGCATGAATGCGACGACGGGTATTTTTTCTTCCTCCCGGAACTTTTGGATCTCCCTGTAGATTTGGTCGCTGGCCGAGATGGTTCCGCCCGGCGAATTGACCCGCACGATCAGCCCCTTTACTCGCCTGTCCTGCCGGGCCTCCTTGAGCTGCTGGTACACGTCGTTAGCCAGCTCGCCGTGGATTATCCCCTGCACCGTCACCATCGCGATTCTGTTCCTTGCCGGACCTTCCCGGACAACCGCTTCACTAAGCACACTTCTTTGCCCGGCGCCGAAGACAAAGAGCAGGCCGATGAGCATCAGGAACATCAAGATATTCGCCAGAACCGAAAAGGCCAGCATGATGCCCCAGAGAATCCTCCAGCCGGTTCCCGTTCGGGCCGGCTTAGCCGGCGGCGGACCGGGAGGCGGACTTGAGAACGATCCGACCGATTGCGGCGGAGGGAAACTCGACATATTGTTACCCTGCTCATAATCCATAATGAATCCTTTCGAAATTAATGACCGACATTATAAGTCCCCTGCCGCAGGCAGTCAATTTCAAAAGGCTGCATCCGCTACTGCTTTATCAGAGCCTGCAAAGGTCTTTGGGCTTTACAGACGCACGCGATGAGCTGATTACTGTATTTGGATGTCTGGGCCATCCAGACCCAGTTGAGGATTCTTTCTATCTGGGCTCCGTCCAATCGACGCCAATCGGCGAAACGCAGATCTTCGGGCAGATTATACTCTTGAGCTTTCTGTAATAGCACAGCGAGGCCGGCCATGGCCCCTAAAGCCATATTCTTTGGCTCGATGTCCTGCTCCAGGGCCAGTTGCATGGTGCCGAATATCCGCCCATCTATTTCGAGCTTTCGCACTATATCGCGGGTGACTCTGGCAATCGTATCGCCCAGGTATGGATTCGTCATCCGCTCGAGCAGGTCTTCGGCGTACTCTCTTAAACCGGTTTCAGTGAACAGCTCGTCGCCAAGCCGTGAATATTTTCTGACCAGCGCCGCGCCGGACTCGTGCAGGAAGGCTTCTGCGCCGATTCGCATAATGGCCTTATCCTCCTTCAGTTGCGTCATCGCGGTTCTGCCCTTCAGAGCACCGAGGAAACCGAGCAGCGAATGGATCGCGTTGTGGCCGAACAGCTTTGCCTCCTCGAAGGGCAGTAAGTCATCCTTTTCAATAAAGACTCCAATGCCGGGCTTGAAATCCGCAATGCGCGTCCGGCTCACCAGGATTTTGTTGAACTGCTCGACCAAAAAGGCCCGCTCGATGCCGGGAGCAATAGTCATGAGCTGCAATTCCGCGATTTCAGCCGGATCGATCACGACTCGGCTCATCTTGCCGATGACCGTGTTAAGAAACTGAACTTTTGCCGGTAATGCACCGCCGGTTTTGCAAGCGACCGCTTTGTCCAGAATTTCTGCGGCGTGATTGTTATTCTCGGCGGCATAGACGATGGTGGCCCGCGCTCGGCTATTTTTCAAACCCTCGGCTATCCACGAGGCGACACTCTCCGGCCCGCCAGACTCATAGAAATCGACAGAGGGCAAGCACGTAGTGATTTCGGTTGACTGGACCAGGACTTTGAGCAGAGCGCGTTTATCCGCCGCAACGCGAGGATTAAGCAACTCGACACTGTCAATCTTCAGCGCCTCAATGCCATCGGCATGGGCGACGTTGACGTAATAGCTTCCTTTGTTGGCTCGGACCGCATCAACCAGTATGGCGTCAACTTCGGCGACGGCAATCCGCGAAAAATCCCCGCTTTGAAATGCCTCTTTGGCAAACAGCCCGCTCTGTATCGGCCCGAATCCGAAACCTGTAAAGACGTGCCCCGCCATAGCTATTGACCCGCGGCCTTCAAGAACGCAGCGATTTGCTCCTCGTCCCGCAAGACGGCCATTTCCAGATCGTATGTTCTGCTCTTGCCCGGGCCGATATGGATGAGCTTTTTCTGCTGCCTGGCTTTGGCCTGGCCAATCGGCGGATTGGTCCCCGGCTCAAGAGCAGTCACATACTCACCGGGCCCCCAGTGCTGCCAGTTGCTCAACCACGGCAACTGCTTCTTGCTGTATTTCAGAACAAGCGCAAGGCCGAGCCGTCGATTATGCAGTCCAACAGTACATGTCCCTTTCTTGTCAGCGGTCACATCAATGAAGGCGCAACCTTCGCCGCCGCCCCTATGGCTTTCGAGCGGTTTTGAACACTTTCGGAAATCGCGTCCACTCTTGAAGACGGCATTGTCCATATCCAGTCCTCGCGACGCCCACGTACCTCTACACACAATTTCCGTTCCTTCGTCAACCAGGGGCCAGCCGTAGTTGCAATGGTACAGTATCATGTGCGGCGCCGGCGTATTGCCGAGGTTTGTGACGACGTCGCGAATTCGAACCGTCGGTTCGCCCAGCGCGCTCGAAATCGTACGGCGCAGCTCCAGGTTCGGCCCAAATACGCGGGACTCTTTGACGACGCCGGTGATGCTCATGTGAAGTTTGCCCGTGAGCAGGTCCGGCTGAACGATGGATTCGATCCTCGCCGGAAGGTTGCTGATACGTCCGTGCAGACCGCGCTCGCCGAATTCGTCGCTCTCAGGTCCCCCGATGTGGGTCAGGCCGCAGGTCGTCAGCAAGCCGCCGGCAAATGAGTAAAGCCACTCCAGTCCGCGGTTGGCATCCGGACGGGGAGCGGTGACGCCCGCGTGGCTGAGCCAGGCAAGATTGCATTGGTCATAAAACGCATCGACAATATCCAGCCCCCTGTCGATAACAACCTTATATCGCAGGCCGGCCCCGGTATTTACCCAGGCTATTCGGGTCCCTTTGCCCAAGTCATTGTCCAGAACTGACGTCTCAATGCCGCCAATTTGAGCGACGTTGGTCACTTTATCCTGCCAATCGAATTTACGATCCTTTTTGGCCATTTGTCTTGCCTTTCCTTTGCGAATTGCCTAACACAAAGCATTCCGCATCGCATCAAAAGTCCGGTACGTTATCCCGCTGCGAACGACCTCCAACATTTTATCGTAGGGGCGGATATTGCCGTACCTGTCCCCAAGAGGGGCCTTAATAAAAAGCGACGCAAACAGATTGCCCATCTGCACCGCTTCGCCGAAGCTCATCGAGCCATCTGCGAACCGGTCCAAATGAGCCGCCAGATACGTAATAAGCCCCGCTCGGAAAGAGTCGCCGGCCCCGACCAGGTCCACCACCTCTCCCGCCATGAACCGCGAGGTGATTCGATTCGGGCCATCCACCCTTTCATCCGGACAAATGTGCTGCTCGTACGCGCCATCGCTGACGGTCACACCGAACAGCTTCGTCCTGCCGTCTCTTGGCCGGAATTGCTCGGTCAGATACTCCAGAAAGTGCACGTTGTTTTCATGCTCGCTGAACTTAGCCCAGGCCCGCCCCGGGGCAAGCGTGTTTTCAATCAGCTTGGCCTCATCGCACGATGTAAAGAACAAATCAACCTCAGGCAAGAGCGGCACCAAAAGCCGGTACTCCTTGACCGGCGTGCCTGCTTTTATCAACTCATGAGGGTTGCCCGTCAGGGTATGACTATCGACGATTGTAATGGTTCCTTTGTTGCGGCACCATTTGATAAACTCGGCCAAATCCCGGCCTTCATTGGCGTCGCCCTTATCGGACAAACCTGAATACATGTAGTAAACAATGCTTGGTTTCAATTTCGAAACAGCTCGCCTGAACCGCCCGAAGTCAAAATCATTGTTGGCGTTGGGGAAATAGGCTATGCCGCCTCTGTCTTCGCCCGACGTGCTGTGGATGAAGGTCGTTCCGGTGGGCAGCGCAGGGTGTACGTATGTCTGTGACATATCGACGCCATTGGCGGTCATCACGTCGTAAAAGAACCTGCCATGAGCATCCAGACCATCATAATCCCCCCTGCCGAGGTTGACGCCGACGGCAACCTTGAGACCTGTTCTGGCAATGAGCGGCGCCGAGTTGCCGGGGCCGCCCGCCGTTGCACAACCCTGTTCGATCCATCCGGCTAACTGCTGCTGTGAATAGCCCGGCATATCTTTGGTCTTGCACTTGGCCAATCCGCCTTTTCCGACCAGGGCGTCGGCAAACTCGAAGTCCGGCCGTCTCAAATCCGTCACGGCCGTATTTAGAATCAGTACATCCGTTGCCATGTTTCTTTTTGCAGAATCCCGCGGCCGGACGCTCTCAGTGCATCTCGGCCTCACACGTGCCGATTTCCGGCCTGTAAAAGTTGAACTGAACGTTCGGATGACCGGCCAGAAGCGACATCGGCACTGCACTGTCGGCGACTTTCTTGCCGATCATCAGGGTAGTCAATCTCATCCCGAAGGGATTGTCATGGGTGCCCGCCTGCCAGATTGAGACTTTCTCGGCCTTCCACGTCTCGACCGGCCCGACCGAGATCGCTTTGGTCGGCACACCGGTAACAACGCCGCCACCGCTGGTTCTTGCGTTCTGCATGACCGTCACCGGGTGCAAGTCCACAACGCGCGTCGTCAGCCGGCAATACTCCTGCGGCGTGGGCGGCTGGTCCTTGTATTTGCCTTGCCGCCTGGGCGGATCGTTGAATGCCCAGTGCTTTATGTCCCCCTGCCCGCCCTGCATGACCACACAGCGAACACCGTCCCAGCTTTTGATGTACTTGCTCGCATCGGCCTTCGGAAAATGAATGTTCGATTCGGGCATCCTGAGCGCATCGTCTATGCGGTCAAAGCACAGCTCCATATCCGCCTTTGCAAAAGACAAGGGATGCGTCCGCGGCACTTCTTCGCCGTTCATGTACCACTCATCCATCCCCCAGAAATGAGCATCAGAAAGGTCCAGTTTCAGCTCGTTGACGAGCCTCGCCACCAACGGAAGCTGCTCGGTCGGGCCAATCGGCCCGCAGATTCCCGCCGGATTATCGGCCGTGGCCTGCTTCCAGGCTGTAATGTATTCGAGCGCCTCGGCTAAGTAGAAATCCTCCAGCGTGTCATAAAAAACGACCTTAAAACCATCCCTGCTCAGGCCGGCCAAATCCTCCGCCGTGAGCCTGGCCGCATCGTTGAGAATCTCATCGTCAAGCGTGGTATAATCCCACCATTCGGGGGCCAACATGCTGATTTTTCTTGCCATCGACGAGCTCCTTACAGTACGTGAACCAAATCACCAAGCTCGGCCTTGAGGATATTGTCCTGTGGATAGGCGTGCCCCAAATGCTGCCGGAATCCTTCGGCGTAGTCCGAGTTTATCTGCCGCCCTCTTTTCTGGCCGGAATTCTTCATTATGCTGACATATTCATCCATACCATGGTGAGTCATAAGCCAGTGCCGCTGGCTTTCGTGGCAGCAAAGCATCTTCTCCTTGGTGTCGATCACACTGGTTATATCAACGATTGTGCTCGCTTCAATCTCCTTGCCAAGCGTGTCTTTATGCTCCGGCGGGTCCATATAGTAGAGATAGGGTATAGGTTCAAACGGCTCGGCGCCGGGCGTTTCAACGTTCACCACGCCGCATGCAAAGCAAGCCGTTTGGGCAAGCTTACTGGCCATTTCGTGATCAACCATGTAATCCGAAGGGCTCGTGGTGAAAACAATCGTCGGCCTGACTTTACGCAGCAGCTCAATCGCCTTGAGCAGTGACGGCCTGTCATACAGAATGAAAATATCGTCACATTCGAGGCAATGGTAACTGCCATCCAGCAGGCTCGCCGCTTTGGCCGCTTCGGCCCTGCGAATTCTGCTGATTTCTTCCCGGCTGTATTGAACCGTTCCGCAGTCTCCCGGGGTCATTGTGGCGATATGAATCTGCCAGCCCTTCTTCCGAAGCAAGGCGAGCGTCCCGGCGCAGAAGAACTCCGCGTCATCCGGGTGCGCCCCTAAACTCAATGCGATTTTTCCACTCTTTGCAGTCATGCTCCCAGAGACCTCCGGCACGTTACGGCTTACCCATCAAATGATTGATTATCAACAGGTCCAATTCCTCGTAATCCCGCTGGCTGATCAATTTCTGCACTTTGTTCCTGTTCAAACTGCGAACAAGCTCGAGCAGTCGCAGAAAGATCGCCCTGCTGTTGGACAAATGCTTGGTGGCCGCTTCCCGCTTCTGGGTCCGCATCGCTTTGACATCAAGACCTACGAACTCGCCGCGCTTGCCGTAATCGTATTGGTCGAGGATGCGCACCTGATTGAACGCCCGTCGCAGGTTCACGGAGCCGAACGCCTTGTCTTCGTCGAACTTCAGGCCGTTTTGGTCATTGAGATGAACGGTATAGAGCTTGTCGTAAGCAAGGGCAAAGCCCATTTCATCCGACGGATCAAGGCCCGCAAGAATAACGTGGGCCGTTTCAATATTGACCCCGACGCGCTGCGGATCGTCTGTCAGATAACTGACCGCCACGGCGTGGCCCGTTGTCGGAATGTAGGCCTGATCCATCGGCTCGTTGGGTTTGGGCTCGATGGCTATCTTGACGTCACGGTTGTAAGCAAGCATATCGTTGATCGCCTCGACGATCCGCTCCACGGCGACCTTGCTGTCCTTCGCTTCGCGAATATACGTCCCTTCGCGGGCAAGCCACAGAACAACCAGGTTGCAGTCGAGGGCCGCCGTAATATCCAGCATCCGCCGACTGCGATCTCTGGCATACTCGCGGCAGGCCGGGTCGTTGGACGTATAAGCCCCGTCAATCGTGCAAGGATTTTCCCAAAGCCTTGGCGCAACAAATTCCGCCGCCAGGCCTTCCCCGTCAAGCATCTTGCGGACCTTCCTGGCCTTTTTGATTATTTGCTCCGGGCTTAGACTATCCATGTCCGGGACGGCGTCGTCATCGTGAAACTGAACGCCGTCAAAGCCCAGCTTCTTGTACAGCTTGAGCTTCTTGCCGAATTCGACGTTGTCCCTCACCGTCGGCCCGAACGGGTCCGCCCCTTCGTGGATGTTCCACGGCCCAAATGAAAAACGAAATTCTCCAGCCATTTTATTTCTCCTTAGCTACGCATAGTAATCGTAAAACGCGAGACATTCATCAAAACACCTATCCCCTTGGGTGAAGCCACATACGTCTTTCAAAACCGCCCCGGCCCCTTTCTGAGCGATGATTCGGCCAAGCTCAAGGCTCTCCGGATCCGCCGGATCACGATAGTGCAGCGCCGCTCCAATCACCCGACAGGCCGGAGCAGTCGCAAGAGAACAACGCCTCAACAAGTGCGCCAGTCCGGCCAGCCGTTCTTGCGAACCCAGCTTACGCAGCGGATTGCGACCGACCCTCTGAACCGTATCAGCCAGGTCCCGGTTCGGCAAACGCGCGGTCATCAGCTCATCAAGATGCAGTTCCAATTCGGCTCCATTCAAGCTGAACGACGCCACAAGGGCTTGTTTAGCAGCAATCAGCAGGTCTGTCAAGTCCTTCCTGATTTCCGGTATCTCCAAAGCCTCGTGGATGTAGTGACAATTCAAAAGACGGCCTAAATACGCCAGGGCCGCCCCGCCTGCATTGCTTGTGAATAGCTTGCGGGCATAGATGGCCTCTATATTGTCGCTGAACGTCAGTCCGTCAATTCCACAGACATTCGAAGCGTGCTGTCCTTTCCAGCCGCGACTGTCCACGTAAACGGCTTGGCCGCCTTCGGCGATCAAATCAAGTCCACTGTCCATCCTGCGTACGATGCGCTCGACGGAACAACTGACACAAGCAAAACTCCTCCGGTCACATCCGGCGTCCGAGAGAGCCTCAGCCAGCACCCTGTCCGCTTCGGGCCAGTTCTCACAGACCAGAATATTAAGCGGCCTGCCCCGTTTGTTTGAATTGTGCCTCAAACCCAACGCCACTATGGAAGCGACTGCTCTGAGATTCTGCCCCCCGACTGCGGTTGCTGCGAAAAGGCAATCGGCCAGGCACTTCGACATTTCCTCATGTTGCTCCGGGGTTAGAACGCGATAGCCGGTTACAAGATAATTCCTTGTCTCGGTCCCTGTTAAATGTACGGCGTAGCCATCAGCCTGTTGAAGCGATTTGGCCAATTGCAGATCAACTTCAACAAAAACCGGCGTCAATCCCTTTTCCACCAGCAGCCTGCCCATGAAGCCACGGCCAACCGCACCTGCGCCAAATATGACGACACTGTCTTTCATCTGCGATTTCCAATAATCAGAAAGAACGCACAATAGCTCCTCACAGCGTAAGGCGCAGTCTGCCTTCCGTCGTGCCTCTATCTTTCGCAGCTTGCCCCTTGCACTTCGCCCTTGGGCCTGTGCTTCCACCGGCGATGGAGCCACCAGTATTGGCTCGGGTCTTCCCGCACGAATGCTTCAATCGCTTTGGTGTACTCGGCCGTAACCCACTTCAACGGGTCCTCCTTGTCAGCCCATTCTTCCGGCAAGATGATGCGATTGACGGCGATTTCGAAGTAGAAACGATTGCCGATTCGCCTGCTGCAACCGACACATATCGGGATATTCTTGGTAATGGCAAGCAGGCCAATGCTCTTATACGTACTGGCTGGACGCCCGAAGAAATCAACGAATATCCCCTTCCTACCGGCATCCTGGTCGGCCACAAAACAAAGTGTAGCGCCGGTTGAGGTGAGTTTTTCCATCAACTCGGCGGCGCCTTTCTTGTCAATGATTTTCTGTCCGGCTCTTCTGCGGACGCCATACAAGTACCGGCTGATGAACTTGTTATCCAGCGGCCGGGCGATACTGTACACATTGAAGCCGAATAAGCCCATCAGGTAACCCACAATCTCAAAGTTGCCATAATGAGCCCCTACCAGCAGCAGGCCCCGCCCTTCCTGCATCAGCCACTTGGCCCTTTCGGTATTCTTGTACCGGGAATAATCGCGCCAGTTGTATTTTTTCACCAGGCGAGGAGTGAACAAAACATCGATTGCCAGCATCGCAAGATGTTCGAAGCTTCTGCGGCCGGTCTGCCATATCCATTCTTCGCTTTTCTCGGGAAAGCTTGCATGCAGGTTGTCCAGCGCCCTGTTTCGGCCGCGATGATAGTACTTCCACAGCAGCCGACCGAGAAAACATGCCGTATCAAGATTGGTCTGGACATCGAACAGGTAAAGAAAAACGACGAGAATGCGCAAGGCAAGATAAATAAGCCAGTCAGTAAACGGACTGTGTTTCTTCTTTTTCTTCCGTGGAAGCGAATCAGCCATAGGCCGTGATTTTAGGAGTAAAACAGCCGCTGTCAAGCTTTTAGAACGCACCCTTGGCAGGTCCCATGGCCACTTTTCCGCTCTCCGTCCGCATTTTGGAAGGTTCTGTCGGGTGAAGAACTCCTCCGCCCTAGGGTTTGCTTGGACACACATTTAGGGGATACTATCCCCTGAAAGGAGTTGACGTATGTCCAAGGATACAAGAGCATCGAATGAAGCTCCGCTGGCTGCGGAGCGAGCGCAAGCGAGCGGAGCGGCCAGCGGACGGCCCGCCGACCCGCTCGGCCCCCTTCGCCCAACGGGGCGGTTCT